>ERZ1643251.1560-NODE-1560-length-25848-cov-8.410887_pt1 | contig 25848 bp, 25 predicted proteins | sample MGYA00579261_ERZ1643251 | MGnify/ENA primary metagenome ERZ1643251 (study PRJEB29033, sample SAMEA4952267) | chicken gut metagenome | biome: Broiler Chicken; feature: Gastrointestinal Tract; material: Caecum | place: Ireland | collected 2018 | study: Broiler... | reverse complement strand
GCTGAATTCATCATCGTACTTTGAAATTGATCGTAAGTATCAATTTCTTTTTTTAAGCTTTCATACTCCTCATACCACGCATCGTCATCTTTATAGATGAGTGTTAAATCCCAAGTATCATTCACATCTACGTCCGTTCTATTTCTCATATTTTTCTCCTATTCTTTTATATACAAAGTAAGAAGTACTACTTGGTAGCACTTCTAAACTTTATTTTTCTTCGTACTCTGCTTCTTTAACGTCGTTATCTTTATCATCGTTTGAAGTATTGTTTGCATTTTCTGCTTGTGCAGCTTTTACTGCTTCTTCATAAACTTTTGTAGCAAGTGCCATCACTGTCTCATTTAAAGCATCTTTCTTCTTCTTAATATCATCGATATCATTACCTTCTAATGCTTTTTTCAAATCAGCAGTTTGTTCTTCTACTTTCTTCTTATCTTTTTCATCTACTTTATCTCCAAGATCTTTCAAAGATTTCTCTCCAGCAAAGATAAGTTGTTCTGCCTCGTTACGTAAGTCAGCTTCCTCTTTACGTTTCTCGTCAGCTTCTTTATTTGCCTCTGCTTCTTTCATCATCTTTTCGATTTCTTCATCTGTTAAATTTGTAGATGCTGTAATCGTAATAGATTGTTCTTTGTTTGTTCCAAGATCTTTTGCTTTTACATTAACGATACCATTAGCGTCGATATCGAATGTTACTTCAATTTGAGGTACTCCACGTGGTGCAGCTGGAATATTCGTCAATTGGAATCTTCCAAGTGTCTTGTTGTCTGCTGCCATTGGACGTTCTCCTTGTAGAATGTGGATATCTACAGCTGGTTGATTATCTGCAGCAGTTGAGAATACTTGACTCTTGCTTGTTGGAATTGTCGTATTTCTTGGAATCAATACTGTACATACCCCACCAAGTGTTTCGATACCAAGTGAAAGTGGTGTTACATCCAAAAGTACGATATCATCTACATCTCCAGTTAAAACTCCACCTTGGATAGCAGCTCCCATAGCAACAACTTCGTCTGGGTTAACTCCCTTAGATGGTTCTTTACCAAGTTCTTGTTTTACAAGCTCTTGCACTTTTGGAATACGTGTAGATCCACCTACTAACAATACCTTATCGATATCGCTTGGTTTTAATTTAGCATCTTTCAATGCTTTACGAACTGGTTCTAATGTACTTTGTACTAAATCATCTACTAATTCTTCGAATTTTGCACGTGTTAATGTAACTTCTAAGTGAAGAGGACCATCTTCTCCTTGAGATAAGAATGGTAATGAAATTTGTGTTGAAGTAACTCCTGATAAGTCTTTCTTAGCTTTTTCAGCAGCATCTTTCAAACGTTGCATAGCCATCTTATCATTACTTAAATCAATTCCATTTTCCTTTTTAAATGTATCGATTAAATATTCTACGATTCTGTGATCGAAGTCATCTCCACCAAGTTTGTTATTACCACTTGTAGATTTTACTTCGAATACTCCATCTCCAAGTTCAAGAATAGATACGTCGAACGTTCCTCCTCCAAGGTCGTATACTAATACTTGTTCGTTCTTATCTTGTTTGTCAAGTCCATATGCAAGCGCTGCAGCAGTTGGTTCGTTGATAATACGTTCTACTGTAAGACCTGCAATTTTACCAGCATTTTTTGTAGCTTGACGTTGTGCATCGTTAAAGTATGCAGGAACTGTAATAACTGCACGGTCTACTTTTTCTCCCAAGTAAGCTTCTGCTGTTTTCTTTAAATCAGAAAGAATCATAGCACTGATTTCCTCTGGTGTATATTTCTTTCCATTTACTTCTACTTTTTCATTTGTACCCATTTTTCTCTTGATAGAAGCAATTGTATTTTTATTTGTTACCATTTGACGCTTTGCAGCATCTCCGACGATGATTTCATCTCCTTTGAATGCTACAACAGATGGTGTTGTACGATTTCCCTCTGGGTTTGCAATTACCTTTGCTTCCCCACCTTCATAAGCACAGACACAACTATTTGTCGTACCTAAGTCAATTCCTATAATTTTACTCATAATATCACCTTTCCTTTATTATTCACTTACTTTGACCATAGATGGTCTTATAACTTTATCTTTCAACATATAACCCTTCTGCATGACTTCAATAATCATACCAGGTTCTACTCCATCGACATGCTCTGTTAACACTGCTTGATGGAATGCTGGATCAAACTCTTTTCCTTTCGCTTCGATTTCAACGACACCAAACTTCGTTAAGATTTGATCCAAATTACAATAGATCATTTTGAACCCTGCTAAGAACTTTGATACCTCATCTTCTAAGTTATCATCGTCCATGTCGATCGCACGTTCAAAATTATCGATAACCCCTAATAATTCTTTTACGATATCTTCGTTGCAATATTTCATCATGCGGGCAACTTCCTCATCTTTTCTCTTACGATAGTTAATGAGTTCTGCCTTATCTCTCAAACTCTTTTGTTCTAATTCATCGATCGTCGCTTTCAAATCAGCGATAATCTCACGAGACTTTGATTCTTCCTTTGTCTCTTTTTTCTTTAACTTTATCTTTTTCTTCTCTGCTTTCTCATCGTGGAACTCTTCTTCTGGAATTACCTCTGGTTGTTCTTCCACAACTTCCGAAGTAGGTTTTTCTTCCTTCACTTCTTCCGCAGGAGTTGTTTTTTCATTTTTTTCTTCTGTCACTTTCATCCCTCCAATCATTCATCGATATTCTGTTTGATGAAATCTAAAAGCGCTAACACACGATCATATTCCATGCGTTTTGGTCCGATCAAAGCAATCGTTCCTTCTTCACCACCAACCGAATACTTCGTCTTAATTACTGTGACATCATCGTCGAATTCATTTTCGCTTCCAATATAAACGTTGATTCCACTATCTTCTTCTTTGATATTAGAAACAAAATCTTTATCGTCGAACTTCGACAAGATCTCCCGAATCTTTTCCGTGCTATTGAATTCAGGTTGATTTAAAATGTTGCTAGCTCCAGTGACTTTGATATCCATCTTATTGGTTGCCTCGTGAAAAGCATTATATAAAGCATTGTAAATAACTTCGTGTTGTTTGACGTATTTTCCAATGACCGGTTTAATTTCAAACTCAAGTTTTTCACTTACCTCATCGATTGGCGTACCAACGATCAACTTGTTAATAATATCGACAGTCTGTCTCAACTCTTCCATTTCATAAGGAGCATCTGTCATAACATTCCTATGTTCTACATGACCTTTATCTGTAATTAACATAGCGATCATGTGTTGATCATCTAATGGAACTACTTCTACTTTCGTCACACGATTTTCCTTTGAAGATGTTCCAAGTACGACCGTCGTACAACTCGTAAGCTCTGATATGATCTCCATACTCTTTATAATCGTATCTGATAACATCAGAGAATGATTATGGAAAATTGTCTGAAGTTTTAACATATCTTCTCCAGTTAATTTCTTTGCCTCCATAATATGATCGACATAATACCTGTATCCTGCTTGCGATGGAATTCTACCAGAAGACGTATGTGTCTTTTCAAGTAATCCAATCTCTTCTAAGTAACTCATTTCGTTTCGAATGGTCGCTGAAGAACAATCCATCCACTCACACAATGATTTTGAACTAACTGGACGAGCTGTCTTAATATAGTCCTCTACAATCTTCTTTAGTAACTCTGTTTGCCTTTCATTTATCAAAGTTATCACCTTCTTTTAGCACTCTTCAATCCTTAGTGCTGACTTCATTATACTATTATATGTTAGCATTGTCAACATATGAGTGCTAAAAACATAAAAATTTGACAAATTCCTTATTTTTACTATAATATGTTACCGTTTGAAAGGAGAATTTCCATGAAAAAGTTAGTCTTACACTCTACCGATATTTTAAATCAAGAATTAATGTTAGAAAAAGACTTACACAATTTATATCGTTATAAAAATAATAAAGTGATCAAAATCATTCGTTACGGGATCGAACAAGAAACGATATTACAAAAATTAGAATCTCATAAAATCCACAAAGTAGACCAATTAAATCCACATTCAAGTCTTTTATATCCAGAAGCTGTGGTACTAGATGAAAATGGATATCGTGGTTACTTAATGGATGAAGTCGTACCAACTACATTCTCTTATGAAGCAGATCCAAAAGAAATTTGTAATTATTTTAAAACAGTAGAAAATGTAATGGAATTTGGACATCAAGAAGGAATCATATTTCCAGATATTTTCTCTCATGGTAATATCTCCTACCAAAAAGAAAACCATCAAGTGACATTCTTAGATTTCGATGGATGGCAAATTAAAAATATTCCAGCTGGAACAAGTTCTAATTTACCAGAATATAACGAAGAAATTCGTTCCAATCCAAGATTTAAAGTAAACGGATTATATACAAAAAACTTCGATCGCCTCTTATTATTGCAACAATTTTTATATGCACTTACAAAGATCGATTTATTTCAAAAAGAAAATATACAAGCTCAACTAAATCAAATTTATCAGATGTTAAATTTAGAAGATGACATTGCTATTCAAAGTAATATTGACCGTATTTTTAACTTTCAAGCAGAAGAGAACATCCCCAGAATTGGCCCAATCATATGCGCAATCGAAAGACAATTAAACCAATCTGAAAAGACACTACAGAAAAAAATGTAGTGCCTTTTTTATATTTTATATGGTCTCTTCTTCATATCAATTCCATTTTCTGTTTCTGTAAAATAAAGATCTTCTGTATTATTCATATACATACTCCTTTCTAATACATTTTGTTATATGAAAGAAAGTCATAGAAAAGTGCTATCATGAATCGAAAAAGTAAAACTCGCGCATAATAATGCTAGGTGATACTATGCAAATTGTAATCTACTTTACTATCTTCATATCGAAAGTCATAGAAAATTCTCTTGCAACTTTGCGACTTATCGTCGTTGCAAATGGAAAAAAACTATTAGGTGCTTTCTTACAATTTGCCATCGCACTCGTCTGGATAGTCGTAACAGGAATGGTCGTCATAAACCTTACAAAAGATCCTCTCAAAATTGTCTTCTTTGCCCTAGGTTCCTTCGTTGGATCTTACTGCGGAAGTTTAATTGAAGAAAAACTCGCTATGGGAGATAGTATGTTAATTGGTATTACAAAGAAAGATAACGAAGATATTTTAACTTCTGCAATCCGCGACGAAGGCTATGCAGTCACTGTCTTAGAAGGCAATGGGTTAGAACAAACTTCATCTGTGCTCATGATTGTCGTTCCCAGAAAAAAACGTAATACAGTCGTTCGGATGATCAAAAATATAGATCATAAGTCGATGATCGTAACAGAAAAAATAGGAATCGTACATGGTGGATACACAAAAAAATAGGATCTCTACGATCCTATTTTTGGTTGTAATCTCTTTTGATATGCTTTTCCTTTTTGATATACGTTTCTTTGTTCTATGTCACGATCTTTTAATCTAGAAAAGAAATTAGTCAAATAAAAATCATGGGCAAAACGAATCATTTCGCGCTCGATTCCTACCATCATTTCATCGATTGGATACTGCATAGAATCTTGCTTTTGAATCATCTCATTCAATAAATCAGATTGGATTTTATGTTTGATATCACTTGTAATTTTAAAGTATAAATTACTATATTTTCGATCTGGTTTAAATTCTAAATGATAATTTCGTGCAAACTGGTTGAGTCCGTTTTCATATTGCTTTCTCGACTCCATCAATTGATCGCAATGAAAGTAATAATTTAACATTGGATACTCTTCCATATTTGTTGCAAATAACTGTTGTAATGTATCAAAACCATCTACTTTAAAGACTGGAATACGTGCAACTTGATATGTTTGCTCCTTCGTCTGTTTCGTTCCATAACAACACTCATGATAATGTGCACTATTATGTGCTAAACCGTACATCAATACTGCTAAAAACTGATTTAAATCCTCTTGTGTCATAAACCTTTCCTTTCCATATAAAACACAAAGCTTACAACACACTGCATAAGCATCATAACACAACGCATATTCTCTGTCAATGTCACAAAAAAAGGAAATTGACTTCCCTTTTATACATTCTCTTTTAACTGATATTGATATCCTACTTCTTTTGCATTGACCTCTGGTTCTAAGTTTAAATATTGTTTATTTTTTTCGTACAATACTTTTAAATCATTGAGTAATTGACTTAACTTAGAAGATGCTAACATCTGATTGATCTCTTCTAGTTGTGGGGTCACATCCTTTGGCTCGATTCCTTTATAATAAGATAGTTTTTCCTCAAATTCGTGATACTTGCACACTTCGATTTCTTTTTCGATCTCTTTAATCTTTTGATCTAGTTGTTTCCGTAATTCTTTATTTTCAATTTGCAACGTCTTGATCTCTTCTTTTACTCTTGCGATTTCTAATGTTGCGCGTGCAATCATCTCTTCCCATCTTTTTCTAGCACGATATTTAAAGAGGCGAATGAAGAAATTACGTTGTAATAGATCGTATAAAGATCGTTCTGCGATCTCCTTCGAAGTTACATATTCGATTTCTTCTTCTCTCAAATTATCTATACGATCTTGATTGTAAGTTTCTTGTTCTTTTAATTCGTCGATCTCTTTCTTTGCCTCGAAATAAGTTGGTTCCACTTGCAATAACTTTTCACGCATTTGTTGTTCTTTCAACTCTTGCTCGTAAAGATCGCGTTGATGTTTTAACTCATCTACTCTCTTTTCTTCTAGTTCAATCTTTTCCTGTTGTGCACCAGATACCAAATGAAATAGATATTCATTGATCGTATGAAATGAAATATCGGAAAGGTCAAACGTTGCAAACGGATCTTTTTTATATGGTGTTTTTTGCAAAGCACGGAATAAAAAATAAAATTCTTCTATGCCTGGAAACATCGCTAAAATTAAATTCTTGTTATCTGTATTCATCCACTTCATCTTTAGATGAACATATCGCCAACATAGATCTTCTAGTGCCTCTTTCGTTTCAATATGTGCAAAAGAAAATTGTTCTTGGAACAAAGATTGATAAGTTTCTATATCAGGCACATCGTAAGTGTCTTTACCTAACGTCACTTTTAATACGATCTCTTTTTTTCGCTTATCTTTTCTCTTAATTGAAAATTTGTATCCATATAGTTTATCGAACAATTCTGTTAAATTGATATAATCTTTCGTATTTGGGAGTGAATCAAATGGAATATCAAGATGTTCTAAAAATTCAGTTTTCTTGCTCATTTTCTCACTCTCCTATGTTACTTTTATTTTATCACGAATTAGAAGAATTGAAAAGAATTTGTCGAAAAAAGGATAGAATTATTTCTATTTTAGTGCTTTTGCAAACTTTAATGCTTGATCTGTAATCATTCCGACCGGATGATTTCCTATCTTTTTCTGTACTAATTTTACCGTACTAAGATGATAAATCGCATAGACGAATGTCTCTTTTGTATGTTTGACATCATCGACAAGTGCAGGTGTTATTGCTTGAAACGACAATGAACTATGTACATATTTATAATTGATAAAATGATTCACAAATACACTAACACGATACTTTGGATATTTCTTTTCGATATATTTGATCAAATCGACGCGAAACGACACAAGATATAAATTTAAATTAGAATAACGATCCAATATGCGACATACTTGATCAGCGAGAATTTTATAATCCCCTGTTTCTTCTTTCAATTCGATCAATATAATTTTAGAAGTGTGAACTCGTTTTAAAAAACTAGATAATTTTGAAATTTTCGTATGGTATTTTTCTGAAATCAAAGTAAGCTCTTTCAATTGTTTCCATGTTTTATCCCTTACAAACCCAATCGCATTCGTCGTTCTTTCTAAAGTTGCATCGTGAAAAATAACAACTTCGTTATCCTTGGTCAAACGCACATCCAATTCTACTCCATCAATGAGTGGATGTGATAATGCTTGTATCAGTGCTTCACTCGAATTTTCAGGATACTTCGTCACACCATTTCCTCGATGTGCGATCCACTTTATCATACTATCACCACTTCATCATATGAAAATAGAAAGGTTTTATACCTTTCTATTGTGACAATTGTTCTTTCATATATCGATAGATCTCTTCCCCGATTTCATCGATCGGTCGTGCATGACCATCTTCTGCACATTCGATAGTCTTCCAATGATATGTCTGCGCTAATTCTTGATATGCTTGTTCCGCATGTTTTAAATGTTCTGGGTTCATTTCAAGTTGATCCGGTTTTTCAAAACGACATTTACGTAATTCCTCTGCTGCCTCGTAAGGCATATGAAGAAAAATAGCAATATCTGGCTTTGGTAATTCTAGAAGTTTAAACTCTAATACATCGAGCCAAGCATACATGTTTAATCTTTCATCAGTATCCTTTATTTTTCCACCTTGATGTGCCATATTAGAATATGTATAACGATCTAATATCACATGAACACCAGTATTCAATAAAGAGACAATCTTATCCATATTATATCTTCTATCTGCTGCATAATATAAAGCAGCTACTTTCGGATCCACTTTATCTGCTCCTTCTTTAAACCAACCATCACAGATATAAGATTTTCCAAGATAAGGTCCTCCTATCATTTTTCCTGTCGGTGTATCATACATTGGAAAGCTGAACTTTTCTACCGGATATCCATCCTGTTTCAACTTTTCAATTAACATCTTTGATTGTGTTTCTTTTCCAGAACAATCAGTTCCTTCAATTACAATTAACTTTCCCTTCATTTTTGCAACAACTCCATCTGTTTATGAATCGTTTTTTGTTTTTCTTTCATCTCTTGTGGATGTCCACAACTCATTTTACCTTCCGGACATTTTCCAAACACACATGGAGCACCTGCATTCATGAAAATATTAGGAGCAACTTCTAACACTTGATCCAACATTTGATTTGCCACCTCACGAATTTCCCACTGTGCACGTGTACATAAACGTTCTTTAAAAAAGTTAAATAAACTTCGCGCGTTCATCGTCATCATAATCTTAGTTTCACATGCATTCGGAAGTGCGAAACGTGCGTCTTCTAAAGCTTTCTTCTTCAATTGATTCTTTTCTCTCGGTGTAAGTGTTTTTCCTTCTGCCAAAGCTTTCTTTACATAATCTTCCAGCAAAACCTCCGTAATATCGATATAGGCATTATAGTCCTTTTCTATTGAATCGAGATAAAGTTCTGTTGCTTTCTCATTCTCTTGAATTGCCGGAGGAATAATGACGCGAAACGTCTCATTTAAATCGACATAGCGTTGACTCTGCTGAGAATAACTAGCAATTCTATGTCTCACGATTTGGTGAGAACAAGCTCTACTAATTCCTTCGATATAAAAATTAAACGATGCGTGCTCAAACGGACTTTCATGTCCCATCCGAGCTAAATTACTTACAAACTTCGTAATATCTGTCTCTGATAAAGAATCCAAAATCGTATCGCTTCCTACTTTTGAATAACATAACTTTCCTGCAGCAGCGACAATCGCATCTGGTCCTTGATGATTTACTGTTTGGGTATACCCCATTAATACAACTCTAGGAGTGGTTCCTTCTAATTTTCTTTTTTCCATCGTTACACCTACCTTCAATCTCATTATACATAGAACAAGTGTTCGTGTCAATCGACAATTTCATTTTCTTGAAATGGAACTTCTAAAAATTTTCGACTTGCTAAGAAATCACACATGTGTACAAATCTTTGATAACGATTCGAAGGCACAGGTAAAACTTCGTTTCCGTCGTAATCTTTATTCCAAGGTCCCATATGACTAGAAATCATATTCACAATCGCCTTGATCTCATTTTCCGTAAGTGTTAAATCTTCTGCATGACTTTCGATCATATGACAAATAAGTAATGGATGGTCAAATCGAACATATCTCTCTTTCGGTTCTCCATGCTTTAGTCCATCGTGTAGAAGAAGGGCCATCAAAATGACATCTTTTTCTTCCTCCTTAAATTGATATCCAATGCTTTCGTCGTTCAAAAGTTCATAGGCAATTCTAACTGCCGCCTTTGTATGACGAACAAGTCCACCTTCCCCTAAGGCATATTTAGGATGATATTTTCCCGTAGAACTTGCTGGAACTTCGAAAAAATAATCAGGTAACCAAGAAATTAATTTTTTAATATTCTCGCGATATCGATCGCTTTTAATATACCCGATTTCTCTTTGAAATATTTTTATCTTATCTTCATTCATATATAACTACCTTCCTAAAGTTTAGTGTATCATATTTCACTCATCTTTAATAGTATCGTCAAACAATTCCAACAAAATTTCATTTGATACATATATCTTATCTTTTGGAATCGAAATATAATCTTCTTTCTTCTCTAACTTTCTTTGTTTTAACAACGTCTCAATAGGAAAAACATCTTCCATCTTTCTTTGATACTTTTCAAAAAAGCGATGTTGTGATACGCCTTCCATCTTACGAAGTCCAAGCATCATTTCATTTTCCATCGTCTCTTGTAAAGAAAGTACTTCCTCTTCTTTTCGATATACTCCATTAAAATATTGATTCAAACTTCGCGTATTCGTATATCGCACATTTCCAATATATCCACTCGCACCTAGCCCTATGCCATAATATTCTTCGTTATTCCAATAGACGAGATTGTGCCTTGAGGAGAAATGAGGACGAGCAAAATTACTGACCTCATAGTGTTCATATCCATGTTGTTTTAATGTATTACAAATATACTGATACATCTCGTAATCTAGATCTTCAGAGATCGCTTGTACATTCTTAGCACTAAATTTTGTATGTTCTTCAATGATCAATGAATACATCGATACATGGGGAACATCTAAAGATAAAATAAGATCGACGTCTTCCTTCACTTCTTCTAGTGTTTCCGTTGGAAGTGCATATATGAGATCGACACTAATATTTTGAATTCCAATCTCTTTGGTCTTATCGATCCATTCTTTCACCATGTCAAACGTATGCGCTCGTTCCAAGTTTTTTAAATGCCTTTCATGTGTCGTCTCCACTCCATAACTAATGCGATTAATTCCACATTGTTTCATAAGTTCCAACTTTTCCATACTCATCGTTTCGACATTACATTCGATCGTATACTCATAATCGTCTTCTCTTGGAATCGTAGCGATCATTTCAAACAATTTCTTTAATTGTTGTACAGATAAAACGCTTGGTGTCCCTCCACCAATGTAGATTGTCCTAACTTTATCCTTGATGTGATAACTCTCGAGTTCTTTTTCTAATGCGATGAGATACTCTTCTACCCAATCACTACGATAAAAAAACTTGCAAAAATCACAATAGGAACAAATATGTTTACAAAATGGAATATGAATATAGATTGCTTTTGGCATGTTACCACCTAACTAACTAATGATTTAAATATTTTTTCTTTACTGGATGATCGATTAAAGTTGCCTTCTTAATTGCTCGATCTCCATATTTATCCTGTATCGCATCGATCAAATGCTCTAATTTCGTATCGCGTTCTCGATTGTTGACACTTTCAAAAAGAGATACTTGATGATGATTTTCTTCTGTTAATTGATCTAATCGCACCCCTAATAATCGCACTGGTTCATGGTTCCAACATTCTTTTAATAACTCTTTTGCAACTTGATAAATTTCCTCACTCAAGTCCGTTGCATTTTTGAGTTTACGTTGATGGGAATATGACTTAAAAAATTTGTCTTTGATCATAACAGCAACGACGGATGCATACTTTTTTTGTTTTCTAAGACTTCTCGTCACATTTTCGACAATCCCATGAATGATAAAATTCATCTCTTCTAAATCATTCAAATCTCTAGGAAGTGTAATAGAGTTACTAATCCCTTTCGGATCTCCCTCATTTTTTACAACCGGTGAATCGTCATATCCTTGTGCTCTTCTTATAAAATCGATACTTTGATTCTTTAGATATGGATTCAATCGTTTTGGATCCGCATGTGCTAAATCGCCAATGGTATGAATTCCTAACTTTAATAACTTCTCACACGTACGTCTTCCAACTCCAAACAAATCTCCTATCGGAAGTGGATACATCTTCTTTTCTACTTCGTATTGATAAAGCGTATGTACTTTATTCGGCTTTGAAAAATCGCTTGCCATTTTCGCACACAATTTATTATTGGCAATGCCAATATTGACAGTAAACCCAAGTGTATTATAAACTTCCTCTTTCAACCGATAGGCAAATTCGATTTCATCACCATATAACTTTTTTACTTTTCCATAATCTAGATAACATTCATCGATACTAGCAACTTCGATATCATCTGTATACTTACTCAACAGTTCAAATAATGACTTGGACATTTTCTGATACCAAAGATAATTTGGAGGATACATCTTAAGTGCAGGAACTTTCTTCCTCGCTTGATATAAAGACTCTCCTGTTTTTACACCACGCTTTTTCGCAGGCATCGACTTTGCAAGAACGATCCCATGACGAGATTTTTCATCTCCCCCAATCACGGCATAAGAATCACGAATATCTAATTTAGAACCATGATTGAGTAGATCGATTGCACTCCACGATAAAAACGCATTATTGACATCGATATGAAAGATAATTCGTTCCATATTACCACCAATCATATTATACCACAAACATTCGTTCGTTGCATAGAAAAAGAAAATGTTTGAAAACATTTTCTAGGCCTTGTCATATACCAATCTTGAAAGTATGCATACTCTATGATTAGGTGATATCATGAGAAATCATTGGTGGTGTGGACGTACAAAATGGTGTCTGTGCTGTGGTGCGTGTTTTGTATTACTCGTATATCAATTTCTATTATGCTTTATTCTAATTACTCGTTTTAATCTATTTTTATTTTTATTATTCTTCATCTTCTTCTTATTTTCCTTGTTCCGCATAATATGGTGAAATCAATTGTTCTGTCTTATATAACGAATCGATAAAATCACTCACGATATGACACATTTTATACTCTGACGCTGTAAATTCTATTTTATCTGGAAGAGAGATTAAAATAAAAAATAACATTCTCTCTTCTTTTTGTAATGGGTAATTTCTCTCATACTGTTTTAAGAGCTCTCCAAATTCAAATTCTAAACCATGTCTTTTATAAAGCTTGTATAAATCAAAAATAGGAATTCCAATTTTGGCTTTCTCCCAACTAATCAAATACGAGCTTTGATTTCTTAAAAAATGATCTAAAGATAAATTGTTATGCAAAACAACGACACGTTGTTTTCTTTTTTCTTTCATCAAATCATACCAACGATCTAGTTCCACATCACAGTAGTGAAGACAAGAGTAAATTTTACTTACATTGCGTGCAAATAAATATTCACTCGGACTCATAAAAACTTTCGTCTCGATAATAGAAATGATATCGTTATAATACTCTGTTAAATACGCAATGTTATTTTTGATATCTTCGAAAATGATTTTATAGTCATCTTCATCTACTTCCTTGTAATGTGTCGTCTTATTATGTAATAAACTAACGAGATCGATAAGATCAGCAATCTTTTGATCCCTTGGCATATTGATATCTTCGATGTATTCTCTAATTTCATAACTATCATCTTCGATCTTTACCTTGGGATAATAATCGAAATTTCTAGAATTCAAATACTGCAAAATTTTCCCATTTTCAGAACGATTTTTCTCTTTGATTGCAAAGCGACCTTCCGATGTTTCGATCAAGGTCGCTTTTCCTTTCATCACATACTTTTTAGGTTTGATCTGATAACGCTCAAGTACGTTAAATATTTGTCGCATGCTCCGTCTGTGGAATGATTAACTTCATTCCGAGTTGTAGTTCTGATAATTGGTTGTACGGTTCTAGAATTTCTTTTGTCGTACTATACTTTTCTAAAATAGATTCTAACGTATCTCCTTCTCTTACGATATATACTTTATATGTCGCATACGTTTCTTTCGTCTCGTCAAAAGAATCAAATAAAGTTCCAATTCTCTCCTTTGGAACATCCTCTAGCGTCTCTTCTTCTATACATCTTTCTTTCGCTACGCTCTCTTCTGGAACCTTTAAATTTTCAGACACTTCTATCGTAGGCTCTTTTTCTTCCCTTACCAAGTCTGTCTCTAACGGTGTAATCGTACGTGTTACCTCTTGCAATTCTTCTTCCTCCTCTTCTATCAATGGTTTTTCTTTGAAATTAGAAACACTTACTTCTATATTGACAGCCAAAATACTATTATTGATAATCTCATAATAAAAATCATGAATATCTACCGAGCACCCAGATAAATCATAACGATCATCCATTTCGATATCAAATGGCAACTCAAATGAAAATACATCTGTCGTTGCGCTATTATCCGATATTTTATATTCCCCACTGACTTCGAAAGATCCTGTAATCAATTGATCATTCTCTACATGCAGGGAATGTTCTAGAGAAATACTCGTAACTTCTGCTAAATTCGTCTTAAATACGATCTCCTTTTTAAATGGTATTATCTTTTTCATAATTCTCTCCCTCCACATTTACTACAATATATGAAAAAAATAGATAGCCTAGAACTATCTATTTAATGAAATAATGTATTTTGATATCTTTCGCTTCCATAATCTTCCTTATATACTTGATCCATATATCGTACAGTTTTATCTATATTAGACTCTGTATCTCCATAGTCTACAGTAATCAATCTTCCATCATGAAAAAGAGATAGTGATCTTCTTTCGATTTTATCTTCGTGCAAAGAAGTTAAAATTTGTTTTCTTCCTTCTAGTAATTTCATGATTTCAGTATAATAATCATTATCTACAATCAATTCTTCAACATCGTAAATCAAAGCTTGAATCGCACACGTCGTATGCGTGGAATGTAGCAACCTTTGAAATGTGCGCTCCAGTCTTTGCCCTTTTTGAAAATCTTTTTCTTCTTCTAGATCATATAAAACTTTCTCATCTAGATAATGGAGAACCTCATTTTCCAAAATAATCAACTCATAAATATCTTCTTCTAATAAACTATAATTGTAAGAATCGTTTAAAAGATGTGTATATTTCCAATTTTTATAATACCAATACCTATTATGATCATCAGCATGCTCGATCATATCTACTAATCGATCTGTTTGATACAACGTTCTCTCATGATCTATCAAATGTGGAACCGACTGAATTTCACAAAGTAAGTTTATTAGATGTTCCTTTGGATACCCTCCCATATATTTTCCAACAAACACATGATATAGAAAATCTATGAGAAACTCGTCCGTTTCAAACTGAAAAAGATCTCTTAAAAAAGCCTCGTCAATCTGAAAATCCGGTTGATATAATTTTGCATTCAACCATACATCAAATCTATCTTGCGTCATATACTCTCTATCTTCTAACATACTACTCTCCTTAACTTATCAACATAGATTTTCCACTATGTGGTTTTGTCCATTGATCGCGAAGTTCTTCTAACGTTTGAAAAGAATTTTCTTGATGTTCAAGTGGATCAAAATAATACAAATCGTCATATTCTTCATCTGTACACGTAATGGTTGAACTCTGTCCCATCCATTCCACATCGATAGACTGCTGCATCGTCGTTAAAAAAGCAAGTCGTACCATATATACATGCTTCATAAAGTAATAAAAAGCATCATTTGTAACAAGTATTGGATACTGATCTAATAACATATCAGCCATATAACTTGTAAAAGGATATTTTACATAATACTCAATCTGTGGAAGAATGTTTTCTACTTTCGATAAATCTACCAAACAGATATATTGTAAACATTTGATTTGATCTAATGTAAATTCTAACTCTCTTGTTGTATGACTTTCTAAGACATTCTCCTGCATAGAAACATCTAAAATATCTAAAAACTGTCGACGATAAAAAGTGTCGTAATTTTCACTTGACAATGTAGCAATCTTACAAGATAATGATTCATACTTTTCTTGTTCCGCAATCCACTTTTTTTCTTTTGCGTAATGATATGCAACAGCGCATAACTCCCTCAAACGCTTTCTTTTTTCTAGCCCACAATTTTTATGCTCATCCATTTCATCAACGATCTTTTGAAGCTTTTTCTGAGCAACCAAATCAGTACACAAAAAGTTCCCAAGCATATTCAATTCTGAAAGTTCTGGTATACATATCAGATATTCTACATAGCAATCTACAACTACTTCCTTATATTCTTCATATTCTTGACTTTTCATAAAATCCTTCTTTTCTAGTTTAAATCCAATTTTCTTCTTATTGGAACTTCTCCTTTATGATAACTTTCTAAATTGTGTTTGAGTTCCTTTAGCTCTGACGCTTCATGATAATGATATAAATGTGAAAATAATTCATGATCTACTTGAACTCTCGTTTCATGACCGCTTTGTTCTGTAAATCGAAATTCAAGAGACGTTGTAGCTCGCTCCATAGCATCACGTACAAAAAGTAACAACTGTAATCGATCGTGACATAAAGGGGCTTCTATCAGGATTTTATGTTTATCGATAAAACGATAGACCATTGACAAAACATCCGGTCTACGTGCGAGCGAAATCAAATTATTAACGTCCAAATCGGGTATACAACAATGATCAAAAAAATAAGTCTCGTCTAATAAAAAAGCATATAATTCTTCTCGATATTGTTCCTTATGAATTTTATACTCTTCCTTACTAACCATGTCTTCTCTCGTATCGCAAAAAAGCATGTATTCACTTGATTCTTTATTTTCTTCAGAACTTTGTCTTAATACGTGTTTTAACTCTTCTAAAAGCCCTGGTTGTGCGATCGTCTCATAGTGTGGAGCAATTCTTCCCATATAATTGATCAAGCCAATTAAGTTATTGCGAATCGACTTTGAGATGTTTTTATTCTCAGAGTACGATAATATTAAATCCATTAGTTCCATTACGAAATCAACCGATAATAATAACGGATCCTCTTCAATTCTATATTGAATAGGATTTGCATAGCAAAAGTATTGTAAAATATTTTCAATATTTGCTTGGTCGTATGCATAATCTATTTCTTCTTTTGTATGTCGTGCCATATTATACCTCCTAAGCCATTAACTTTTTCCGTGGCATATTGTTTTGATCATATGATGCCAGCATTGTTTGTATATCATTTAATAAATCATCCACGAATCCGTGTGGATCGAGTGATTGAACTTTTTTTATTTCTTCCTTTGAATATTGATGCTGAAAGATCCCATCTTCTATCTCTACCTCGAAATCAATAGAATCTTCTATCTCCGCCCTCGTAAGAGCACTGCGAGATGATAGTAAAAATACGATCTTTTCAGTCATTTCATCGATTCTAAATATTGCGGGAAATCGGTTATACCAATCATCGATAATTGATGGTAGATAAGGATCAAGAATGTAATCCGCATATAGATAAACTCCATTCTTTCCCCTCTCGGTTACATCTATTTGGCAGAGAAATCGGAAAAAAGCATATTCTCTCGCCCTTTTCTCATCATATCTTCTCTCTTGCTCGTCAGTTTTTTTTACATCGATACAACTTAAAAATTGTAGTTTTTCTCTTGCTTCTATTTTGGTTTCTTTTACCCCTTGCTTTTGAAATAGTGCTTCTTTCCAATAAGTCATGATAGCATCAGAAAATAATACGTCCTGCGGAAAATAAATCTCTATCAATTCAAGTAACAACAGCATTCTGTGACGAATCTTCTCAGAAATATCTACACCTTCTGGTACGACCTTTAATAACAAATAATATAACGCCTCTGAATAATCCGGATTCTTGAGTCGCAATAACATCTCTTTAGAGAGTTGACTATCTTCTGCATAACATAAGTAATCGACGTATAATTCCGCCTCAATTTGATCGATCCATAATTCATCTATTTCTCGCAAAATCATATTCTTTTCCTTCTTTCAAATACTTTAATACATCCACATAGTATTTTACTGGAATATAACGAATTTTCTTTTTGATCTCCTCTGGAACCTCATCTAAATCTTTTAAGTTCTCATGAGGAAGCAAAATTGTTCTAATCCCTTGCCGTGCTGCTCCAAGACTTTTTTCTTTAATTCCTCCAACAGGTAATACCTGTCCTTGTAATGTGATTTCTCCAGTCATCGCTATCGTTCGTTCTACCTTTAACTTTTGAAATGCACTATAAAGAGCTGTTACTAACGTAATTCCCGCACTAGGTCCATCTTTTGGAATCGCTCCTTCCGGAACGTGAATGTGAATATCGTTTTCTACTAACATATTATATGGAATATGTAACATTTCAGCATTTGATTTAATATAGGAAAGTGCAATCGTAGCACTCTCTTTCATCACATCTCCCAAACATCCTGTTAATACAAGATTTCCATTTCCTTTATAATAGTTCACTTCAATCGGCAATGTATCTCCACCATAGGAAGTATATGCAAGCCCATTGACCACCCCGGGAACGTTTTTTCCCCGTTTCATATATTGAAATTTTTCTTTGCCTAAATAATGTAATAAATCCTGATGAGAGATGTGGTATACTCTCTTTTTTTCATGTGCCACTACGATTTTTGTCACGATCTTTCTTAGCACTTTTTCCAATTGTCTTTCTAATTCACGTACTCCTGCTTCTTTTGTATAATATCGAATCATGTATAGAATCTCTCGATCACTTATTTCCACTTGCTTTTGTTTTAACCCGTGAGTACGACATAATTTTGGAATTAAATAATTTTTAGCTATATCGAGTTTTTCATATTCCGTATAACCATCCAACATGATAATTTCAAGTCGATCGCGAAGCGGATCTGGAATTTCATCGATATCGTTCGCTGTCAAAATAAATAAGACATTCGATAAATCATACGCTTCCTCGATATAATTATCACGAAACATTTTATTTTGTTCTGGATCTAAAATTTCCAAAAAACAACTTGCCGGATCCCCATGAATCGATTTTGTCATTTTATCGATTTCGTCGATCAAGAAAACTGGGTTATTGGTGTGAGATCGCTTCATCGCTTGAATAATACGTCCGGGCATTGCTCCGATATAAGTGCGACGGTGTCCCATAATCTCTGATTCGTCGGAAACTCCTCCGACTGAAATTTTCACAAATTCTCGTTTCATCGCCTTTGCGATAGAAAAAGCAAGTGACGTCTTTCCTACACCTGGAGGTCCGACAAAACAGATAATCGAACCTGACATTTTACCTGCCATCTGTCGAACCGCTAAAAATTCTATAATACGTTCTTTAATTTTAGATAATCCCGCATGGGATTCATTTAGTTTATCTTGAACGAAAGAGAAGTCCTTACAATCTTCAGAATATTTTCTCCAAGGCAAATCTAAAATCCAATCGATATATGTATGAATCATATTCACTTCAGGGGACATCGGTGGCAAAGACTTGTAACGGTGTATCTCACTATCTAAACGTTCTTTTACTTTTTTGGGCAAACGTAATTTCTTTTCTTTTTCTAAAAAGCGATCTACCTCTGTTTTAGAAAACTCTTCTTCTCCTAACTCTTCTTGAATCACTTTCATGCGTTCACGTAATAAAAACTCTTTTTGATGTTGATCTACTTCTTTTCTTACTCGTTGATCAATCTCTTTTTCAACCTCGAATATATGCTCTTGTTCATATAGATCTTTTAAGATCATCTCTGCACGAATGACAGCTTTAAATTCTCCTAAATATTCATAGTATCTCTCCGTCGAAATAGGGAGATGAGGAGCAATCATATCTGTAACGATAGGCAGTTGTTTTTCTTTGCGAATCGACGCCATCATACTATTGCTCATATAAGGAATTTTTTTTAGGTAGCTTTCTAATTCCGTAAGTAATTTATGTACTAAAATACGGTTCTTATCCTCCGAAATTTCCTCTTCTTCTTCTTTTTGAACAATTGCTTCTAATACTTCTTTCGTACGCGTAATATTTAAGTACTCTATAATGTGAGCTCGTTCTAGTCCACGAATCACGACTCGCGTTTTGTCATTAGGCAATTCCATTTTACTTTCGATGACTGCAATCACTCCAACATTAGGTAGTCCTTCTAAATCTGGCATTTCTTCTAATGAATCTTCACTACTTACAACAAGTAATTTATTTTCGTGAAATAGTTCCGCGACATCTAATATATTTTTTGTTTCGTCTTGATCGAACTCGAATCTTAACTCGTTATTAGGAAGTAATAACATATTACGTAATAAAATGACTGGCAAGTTAGTTTTTATCACGTGATCACCTCCTAAAATTGTCATTTATTATAATACAAAAAAATAGAAAAGTCTACGCTTTTCTATTGATTTATCTTGGTATTTTTAAAACCCCATCCACTTGTTCTGGCGGTAAGTATTCATATCGAAAATTTTGAATTCCCATCTCGCGATAATTTTGAATCGGTCCTCTTTCCACAACATGATCAAAATACAAATGCATCCCATCTCGGTTTGTGTAAATCGGATACAAATTGTGGAATCGGTCCTTCAAAAAATATTGCTTCTGTGGATTTCCATGTTCCAATAATCGATACTTCGTCGTCATCATACGGGGAACACTTCGAACGATCAAAGCGACATTCGGAAGTGTTTGATATCGTTCGAAATAAGCTTCCATCAATTCTTCTATTTGAATATCATTACACTCGAAAGAAAGTGTTACTTCTTTTGCACCTAACTTATGAAGCAAATGAACCGTATAAGAATTACATACATTGAATCCTACCCCAGTTACGAAATCGGAGTAACTTTCTAACCCACCTACTTCTTCTACCATGACAGTTGCGTTTTCTTTTGGATATTTCTCTACCACATTAGGTAATTTCCATATCATATTTTCCTGATACTTCTCTTTATTTTCGATATCAGTAATTAGCTTTAATCCACAATCTTTTAATCTTTCATATTGTGTTTGCGTAGAAAAGTAAACTTCGATATTTTCTGTACGTTCTATAGAAATAGGTGTAGCACGATATCCTTTTTTCGTTAATTTTGGACGTTCTAATCGAAGGTCATCTAACTTAGAAATCGCAAGTCTACGTACTTCATTGATAACAGAGATCGGTAAAAATATATCCTCTAGTTGTTCGAATGTAATTTCTTCGCAACGATATACAGTATTTCCTAATCGTTCTAATTGTTCGCGAATTCTATCTTTTGATGTCGGTGTCTTTTTTGCTTCTTCTAATAATTGCGAACTTTCAACTTTAACTTCATTTTTTCCATCTGTTACGTTTAATATCATCGGATCTCCTGCACGTAATATAACATGCATCCAAATAGGAACTTTTCTTTTTCGTGCATCGATTTCATCTTGAATCGAACACACCAATTTCTCATCGTAGGTTTTTACGACTGTTGCACCTTTTTCTATTTTTCCTTTCACATCGAAAGAAATTGTATCACCTGCATTCGCTTCACTAATTCTTTTGCCATTTTTATAAAATACATTTAAAAAACAACCTGTATCTTCTTTTCCGATGATGCGAACACCGTCTTTTTGAATAACTGGTAAAGATAATGTTACAAACACTCTGTTTCCTTTTACCTGTGCTACTTTGCCAATAGGAACTCCAAGATGATTTGGTCGAAACGGATTTGTAATTCGATCATTGTCTTCGTGAAATAAAAATCCTTTCGTAAATCGACGATGAAAGATATACGATAAATTTTCAAGCATTTTTTGATTGATCGATACCTTTCCCTTTTGTAGATAGGAATCAATCGCCTCACGATATAGAGAAACGACACAATAAACATAACTTGGACTCTTCATTCTACCTTCGATTTTAAAACTTTCCACTCCCGCATCGATCAATTCTGATAAATGTTCTAGTGTATTTAGATCTTTCATCGATAACAAGTAGCTTTCTTCTTTTACTACTTTTTCTTTTCCTTGATCTAGTTCTACCATTGTGTATTTTTGACGGCAACTTCCCGCACAGCTTCCACGATTTCCACTTCTTCCTCCGATCAAACTACTCATCAAACATTGTCCAGAGTAGCTCACACAAAGTGCACCATGTACAAAAATTTCAACTTCGATTTTCGTCTTTTTCTTTACTTCTCGTACTACTTCTATCGGAGTTTCTCTCGCTAGCACCACTCTCTTTGCACCTAATTTTTCCATCATCAAAGCTCCACTCACATTATGAATGTGCATCTGTGTAGAAGCGTGCAACTCCAAATCAGGATAAATTTGATGAATGAGATCAAAAGCTCCTAAGTCCTGAATGATGAGAGCATCTACGTGAATCTTTACTAATTCATCTACGTAATCAAGTAACATTTCAATTTCAGACTCGTAGATTACAGTATTCACTGTGACATAAACTTTTACCCCATATAAATGAGCATATCGTACAGCTTCCTTCATTTCATCTAAAGAAAAATTCCCCGCGTAAGCACGAGCTCCAAATGTATATCCCCCTAAATAAACCGCATCACATCCTGCTTCGATTGCAGCATAAAGAGATTCCATGTTTCCCGCAGGAGCAAGTAGTTCTGGCTTTTTCATACATCTCACACTCATTTCTATCGTTACGATATTTTCGTAAATTTCTCCACTCTCATTTTTAAATGATAGGTTTCTCTCAAACGAGCGATTTCCTCCATCATCTCCGTCTTATGATGAATATCTAACGCTTCCTGACTTTTCCAACGATCAATTAAAAGAACTGTCTCAACATCATCCATAGGAAAAAAATAATCGTATTTTAAATTCCCTTCTTCCGCACGGATTCGATCTACTAGTCCACTTTTGACCATCTCATCAGCAAACTTTCTCGCCGATCCATTTTGACCAGTATAATAAATATGAATTGTAATTTCCATCAAAACACCTCTTTTTCTTATATGATTACAAAAATAGTTTAACCCCATACCACATAAAAGTAAAGAGTCCTACGATAATAAATAAAAACGGAAATATTTTAACTTTCCAATGATAACAATAACGATCGAGCACGAACCAAAAAATACACCACATCCACAAAAAGATTGTCGGATTCCACATGCAAGCTTCTTCCCATTTTCCTAAAAGAACACAAATACCTGCATGAGTTAACCCACACGCTGGACAATCGATGCCGAAAAAAGCTTTCATCGGACAAACCGTTTCAAATATCACTTGCATAAAACAAACATAGATAAAAATAGCGAGGAGTGCAAATTTCATCTGTTTTAAATCTTCTTTTAACTGCTGCATCATCAAAAAAGAAATAGTCTCCTATTTCTTCTCCTATACATTTGCTGCATATACACCTGAAAGAAGCATAAAAATACCAAACAACACTGCAACGATAATAAGTAAGCAAAAATAAGACCTAGCAAAATTACGTACGTTGATATTTCTAGTTCCACCAAATGCAAACACGAGTAAAAGAATCCATCCAATGCAAGGAATTGCAAATAAAATTTCGTATCCAAAATATCCCCACATCGAAATAGGTTGATATTCCATTGGAATATTATTTTTCTCGTTCATACAACACACTCCTCCTCTATTTGTAATATATCAAATAAAGAATGTGATTGTCAATTAAAATTTTCTTAATGCAATCTTATTTACTCATGCAACAACTCATTCAAAGTAACGATAGCATATCCTCTTGATTTGATATATCGAACAATCGATAGCAACTGTTCTTCTGTCGTCTGATTAATTGCAAGAGAAATTATACTACCTGGTTGTAACTTCTCTTTTACTTCTGAAAAAGGATGTTCTTTCGTAATAAGATTTGGCAAAATCGTAAAATTTTTCTGTAACTTGCAATTATCGATCACTTTTTTATCTTTATTTTCCGCATAACAATACCCTTGTTTTTGTTCCCCTACTCTTCGAATAATCGTATCCATCCACACGAAAGAACTATTCGTATAATCTCTTTGATAACTTAAATTTCCAATGATATTTCCTTCTTCGATCAAGTGAATCATCTCTTCATTGTTCTGTTCTAACCACATCCCATCGACAAAATAATTAGCTTTCACCTCTTCCTGATTCATAATTTTCTTTATCTTTGTAAGATCACTTTTTTCATCCACCAAAAAAATAATAGTAGCTTGATTTTTTGAAGGATTTCCACCTACTACATACTTGTGATAATATTGATCGATACTACGAGCAGGCTTTACTTGTTCGTATACGAGTAATTTCGGAGTATAAGCCCCATATTGTTTCATCTTCTGATAACTTTGATCGATATCGATCTCTCTTCCACTCTTACCCGGAATGACCATATCTCCATCGATCTTAGCATCGATCGCATCGGTTTTATCTATCTCTGCCTGTTCTTTAATCTGTATCATAATTTCATCCATATCACGAACGACAGACACAGTCTTCTCGGTATAGAAAAAGCTTCCACAAACAAGTGCAAATAGTCCTAATAACTGAAAAAACTTCTTCATAGTATCACCTATTTCATGATATGAAGAAGTTTCAAATATATTCTATTTTTGAAGTCCGTTCAATGCCTCCAATTCAGGCAAGACAAACTTTCCATCCTTGCGAATCAACTTTCCATCGAAATAAATTTCTCCACCACCATATTCTGGTCGTTGTACTAAAACCATATCCCAATGAACTGAAGATAGATTTCCATTGAATGCATCTTTATATGCTCTACCTGGTGTAAAATGAATACTTCCTAAAATCTTTTCGTCGTATAAAATATCTCCCATTGGATCTAAAATCTTTGGATTCACACCGAAAGAAAATTCTCCAACATAGCGACTTCCCTCATCTGTATCGAAGATTTCATTTAATTTATCGCTATCTTGATCACATGTTGCCTTGATGATTTTTCCATTTTCAAACGTCAAGGATACATTTGTATAAATATTTCCCTGATATGGACAAGGGGTATTATAAGTTATTGTACCATTGACACTTTCTTTCACTGGTGCCGTATAGATTTCCCCATCTGGAATATTGGCTTTTCCACAACATGGAATCGCTGGAATTCCTTTAATTGAAAAAGATATATCCGTGTTAGGCCCTACGATACGTACTTGATCTGTCTTCTCCATCAATTCTTTCAAAGGTAAAATCGCATCGTACATGCGCTTATAATCGACATTCATTACATCCACTGCATATTGGAAAAACTCCTCTGTTGGCATCCCCGCTTTATAAGCATCTACAACAGATGGATAGTTCAAAAGCGTCCATCTTCTCTCGTTGATGCGAATGTCGTCTGCATGTTCTTTAGCTTCTCCTAATTTACGACGTACCTCTGCAGGTACATTCTTCGTTTCATACTCGTTCTTCGTATATCGAATGTGGATAAAACAATCAAAATGATCCACGTCAAACTCTGCCATGTCAGCAAGTAAACGAATTCTCTCATCGCTCGTATGTTGCAAACTATACGCATCGATTTCATCGTCTCCTAATTTAACAATAGGAACCGCTCCAGCCGCTGTAATTGCATCGATTAATTTTAACACGAGTGGCTTACACTCCGATGTGCAAGTAATCAATACTTTATCGTTTGGTTTTACATCTAACGAATAGTGTACAATTGTCTCACTTAATTTTTCAAATCCTGTTTTCATTTTCTCACTCTTTCCTATTATTATCATACTATATTATGAAAGGAGAGGCAATATGTATTCAAATCAGTTAGGAAACGGATACGTTCCTTCAGCCCAATTTTATCCATATGCATATGGAAACAACAACAGAAGAAATATTCAACCAGTCAATGCAGCAAATTCTGATCGCCTCGGTGGTTTTCTATTCCCATTTTTACTAGGTGGTGTCACCGGTGGTTTAGTTGCTCCATATTTCTATCCTAGACCATATTATAATAATTATTATTACTACCCATATCCATATTATGGACCATATTACAGAAATTATTAAAAGTACTTGATATTCATGAAGTTGTAAGATAAATGTAGACATAAAAAAAGTGTCTGCATTTTTTGTTATA
>ERZ1643251.1559-NODE-1559-length-25853-cov-10.590666_pt1 | contig 25853 bp, 29 predicted proteins | sample MGYA00579261_ERZ1643251 | MGnify/ENA primary metagenome ERZ1643251 (study PRJEB29033, sample SAMEA4952267) | chicken gut metagenome | biome: Broiler Chicken; feature: Gastrointestinal Tract; material: Caecum | place: Ireland | collected 2018 | study: Broiler... | reverse complement strand
AACCATTTGTTGCAGCATAACAAAAAAAGGCTTTTAAAAAGCCTTTTTTTAACGCAATTTTTGCTTTTTTAGTATGCTTTTTATTGCTAAAATCAATTTTTGAACATCTGTGAATGAGGTGAATATTGAAAGCGAAGCACGCACTGCGCCTCTATCTAACAGCTTTAGTGCCTCATGTTTTTTTGCCGCACAATGATAGCCGCCGCGCACGCAAATGCCATATTTTTCGTCCAAAATTGTGGCTACCTCACTTGAATGCATGCCGGGAATGTTAAAGGCAAACACGCCTTTTGAGTTTTCAGTTGTGGTGTAAATTTCCACAGGAAGAGAGGAGAGTTCATAGTTTAAAAAGGTTGTTAAATCGTCTAAATGGTCGTGAATTAGCGAAAAATTTTCTTTCACAAAATCAAGCCCGCCTGAAAAAGCGAGTATTGCTGGCGTGGCGACTGTGCCAACTTCAAAGCGCTCGGGTGGGTTTTCTGGTTGGAATAGTTCAAGCGAATTTGTGCCCGTGCCGCCAAACAAAATTGGCGAAAGCACTTCTGGTGTTTGCGCAAGCAGCACTCCCAAACCCTGCAAGGCATAGAAGCCTTTGTGCGGAGCGAGAGCGAGGAAATCTATATTGCTTTTTTGCATGTCAATTTGTTCGTGGCCGCCGCTTTGTGCGCCGTCAACCGCGAACAAAATGTTTTTTTCGTGGCACATTTTGCCAATGGCAGTGATGTCTGCCGTGTCGCCGTTGACATTGGAAATGTGATTGCAAATCACCAAATATGTGTTTGGGCGCAAACATTTTTCAATGTCCGCCTTGCTTATGCCGCCGGGTCTAGATTGAAAGGCAACGGTATAGTCTATTATGCCTTTTTGTTTAAGTGCTTCCAAGGGGCGCAGGGTGGAGTTATGCTCGTTTTCAGTGCAAACAACATGGCCGCCTTGCTTTGCACTGCCTAAAACTATTAGGTTTAGCGCTGCCGAACAATTTGCAGTGAAAATTACATTGTTTTCACTGTTTAAATTGAACATTTCTTTAACTTTTACGCGTGTTTGCTCCACCTCCATGGCGGTGAGGATACTTTGTCTGTGCCCGCTTCTGCCAGGATTGGCTGTAAAGCGAGTTACCGCCGCGCTCACTGCTTTAAGCACCTCCTTTGGTTTTACCAGGGTTGTTGCGCTGTTATCTAAATAAATCATACCGCTCCTTTTAACAATTCTTTATATATTTAAATATAGTGATATTGGAGAGAATTTGTGCATAAAGGAGGGGTTATGAGATATGTCTACGCCGTTTTTACTTCCAGAAATGAAACACTTTCCTTTGCAAGCCAATTAAAAAAAATGGGCATTCCTTGTGTGGTTACTTCCACTCCAAAATCCGCGGGCAGAGCATGTGGAATTTCGGTTAGATTTATGAGTGACTATTTGCAGATAGCCAAAAGCAGTTTGGGATTTTCCTACAAAACTTTTAAAGGATTTTACGAAGCATAATAAACTTAAAATTTCATAACATAAATTTGTGAAAAAATGGGTTCCTCTTGTTGGAATTGGATTGACTATGACAGTTTGCCTTGTCATAAATTTTTTAATGTATAGCCTTTATTATCCGCTTAAATATCAATCGCAGATTGAGTTTTATGCGCAGGAGTATTTACTTGATGAGGCGCTGATATGTGCAGTTATCAATACAGAAAGCGGGTTTGAAGAGGATGTCATTTCAAGCAAGGGCGCGGTTGGCCTGATGCAACTTATGCCGTCCACAGCCAAAGCAATCAGCGAGGCACTGGATGAGCCGTTTGATGAAAAAGATTTGCTAAACGCAGAGGTGAACATAAAATATGGCTGCCATTATTTGGCGATGCTTTTAAAACAGTTTGATTTTGATGAGGCGCTTTGTGCCTATAACGCTGGCATGGGCAAGGTGAGAGGATGGCTTAAAAATCCTCAATATTCGGCTGACGGTCAGCATTTAAATTCAATTCCGTATGCTGAAACAAAGGCATATGTAGAAAAAGTTAAGAAAAACATCAAGTTTTACCAAAATAAAATAATTTGAGTTGACTTTTCCTTAATATTTTGCTAGTCTATTTGCTAGAAAAATAAGGAGAAAATTATGGCTGAAATTAACAACCTTTCAAGTGAAATTGATGTTAGAAGAAACAAAATTATGGCGCTTAAAGAAAGCGGTGAAATCGTTTACAAAGCAAAATTTGACAGAACTTGCACAATCAAAGATGCACGCGAAAAACTGGGCGAAAAAGTTAAAATTGCAGGCAGAATGGTGTTTAGGCGTGTGATGGGTAAGTTCGGCTTTATGCAGATTAGAGACATTGAGGCGGCAATTCAAGTTTCTGTTGGCAGAAATGAAATCAATGAAGAAGACTATGATTTCTACAAGAAGATGATTGACATTGGCGATTTTGTTGGCGTGGAAGGTGAGGTTTACACAACCCAAACAGGCGAGGTTACTGTTAGGGCTGAAAAACTTACATTGCTTTCCAAGGCGCTGCGCCCACTTCCTGAAAAATTCCATGGACTTACAGACATTGAAACCAAATATCGTCAGCGCTATTTAGACCTCATTGCAAACGAGGATGCAAGAAAGGTGTTCTTGACAAGGAGCAAGGTGGTTTCATTTGTAAGGCGCTATTTGGAAGAGCATGGCTTTATTGAAATTGAAACACCAATCATTCAAACAAATGTTAGTGGAGCGTCTGCTAAGCCTTTCTTCACCAAACACAACGCTCTCGACCTTGAATGCAACCTTAGAATTGCAACTGAAACTTGGCTTAAAGAGGCAATCGCGGGAGGCTTTGACAGGGTTTTTGAACTTGGCAAAGATTTTAGAAATGAGGGCATGGATGCCACACACTTGCAAGAATTTACACAAGTTGAGTGGTATGCTTCTTACTGGGATTTTGAAGACAACATCGCATTTTTCCAATCATTTTTGAAAACTTTAATGCAAGAGTGCCTTGGCACAACAAAAATCACATATCAAGGCAATGAAGTTGATTTTGGCAAAGGAAATTGGGAAAGAATTGACTATATTGCAAAAATGCGTGAAATTTTGGGCTTTGATTTTCTTCAAGAGGAAGATGCCGAAGAATTTAAAAACAAATTGATTAAGGCAAAACTGTTTTCAAAGGCTGATTTAGAGCCTTACAACTCGGTTAGGGCGCTGATTGACTTTGTTTACAAAAAGAAGATTAGGGAAAACATTGTTGGGCCTGTGATTTTATATAACTATCCAGCAGTTTTAAAACCACTTGCAAGAAGAAATGATAAGGATGAGCGCATTGTTGACGCCTTCCAAATTGTGGTTTGTGGGGCGGAACTTGTGAATGCTTACAGCGAACTTGTGGATCCTATTGTTCAGCGCCAAACTTTGGAAAGCCAGATGCGTGATAAACTTAGCGGAGATGACGAGGCAATGGACCTTGATGAAGGCTTCTTGCTTGCAATGGAGCATGGCATGCCACCAATCTCTGGGCTGGGCTTTGGAATTGACAGGTTTATCATGACTGTTTTTGACCTTCCAAACATCAGGGATACTGTGCTTTTCCCAATTATGAGGTAACATGACTAACGCAGAAATTGTTAAAAATTTTAACAAACTTTTCCCAGATGCAAGATGTGAACTTGACTATAAAACGCCGTATGAACTTTTGGTGGCAGTTATTTTGTCGGCTCAATGCACTGATAAAAGAGTGAACATTGTTACAAAGGAATTGTTTAAAAAATACAACACTCCTCAGGCTATGCTCTCACTCTCGCAAAGCCAGTTGGAAGAGAAAATTCACTCCTGCGGGTTTTTTAGAAACAAGGCAAAAAACATTTTGCAGGCATCAAGCGACATTATAAACAGGTTTGATGGACAAGTTCCTTCAAATTTTGATGATTTGTGTTCGCTTAGTGGTGTGGGCAGAAAAACCGCAAATGTTATGGTGTCGGAGGCGTTTAATGGTGATGCGTTCGCTGTGGATACGCACGTGCTGCGCGTTTCAAACAGGCTTGGAATTGCAAACAGCAACGACCCAAACAAAGTGGAATTTATTTTAAAAGATTTTTTTGAGCAGAAAGATTGGTCTAGGCTGCATTATCAAATGGTGCTGTTTGGCAGATACAAATGCAAGGCGATTAAGCCAGATTGCGAGGGCTGTCCATTCCAGAGCATCTGCAAATATTATAACAGGGAGAAGTGATGTTTTTAGATAGGGTTAAAATTTCAATAAAAGCAGGAAATGGTGGCAGCGGCTCACGCAGTTTTTTGCGTAATGCTATGACCATGAAAGGTGGCCCTGACGGCGGCGATGGCGGCAAAGGGGGCGACATAGTTTTTCGCGCAACACAAAACATGAACACGCTTTATTCCTTCCGCTTCAAAAAGAAATTTTATGCCGAAAACGGCCTTGATGGAAAAAAACAACTCAAAACTGGCGCAAGCGGCAATGACCTTATCATTGATGTGCCTTGCGGAACAGTGATTATTGATGCCGAAACAGGCAAGGTTATTGCCGATTTAAGCGAAGACGGCATGACCTTTACTGCGCTTAAAGGTGGCGCAGGCGGGCATGGAAATGCATACTTTAAGTCGTCTGTTCAGCAAGCACCAGCCTTTTCGCAGATGGGTGTTGAAACCAAAGAAAGACAGGTTATTTTGGAACTTAAAACCATCGCCGATGTGGGGCTGGTGGGCTATCCTAATGTTGGAAAAAGCACTTTGCTTTCGGTTATATCCAACGCCAATCCAAAAATTGCCAATTATCCGTTTACCACGCTGTATCCAAACCTTGGTGTTGTTGAAGTGAAAGGGCAAACCTTTGTTGTGGCAGACATTCCAGGTTTGATTGAGGGCGCAAGTGAGGGCGCAGGGCTTGGCCATTATTTCCTTAAACATGTGGAAAGGGTGAGGCTGATTGTGCACCTTATTGACGCCGCTGAAAGCGAAGGCAGAAACATTTTTGACGATTACGAAAAAATCAACTTGGAACTTGAAAGATACAGCGCTTCGCTTGCAAAAACTCCGCAGATTGTGGTGTTTTCAAAGATTGACGAACTTGACGAAACACAACTGCATCAAAAGATGGATGCATTTGAAAAGAAATATGGCATTCGCCCAATGCCGATTTCCGCAATTTTGCATGAGGGTGTGGAAGAACTTAAAAATAAAATCTTGGAAAGGCTTGTAAAAATACCTAAAAAACCACCTGTTAAAGTGGAGATGTTCGATTTTGATAAGCCCGACCTTTCCAGCGTGCAGATTAGGCAGGAGAACAGAACATTTATTGTTGAGGGCGGCAAAATTGACAACTTTGTTAGAGGGGTTGTGCTGGACGACCCAAGAAGTTTTGCTTATTTTCAAACAAGATTGCAAGAGATGGGCATTATTGAACTTTTAAAGCAAAAAGGGTTAAAAAACGGTGATATTGTTAAAATTAAAAACATCGAATTTGAGTGGATTGAATGATGAAAACCAATGAGGAACTTGTTTTAGTTAAGCCAACAAAAAAAGATGCTGGCGCCATTATGGAGTTTAGGCAAGAGTTTTTGGCAGCGGCCGAAACTTCTATGCCAGGGGCAAACGACCTTATTAAATTTGACAATTTTGAAGATTGGTGGAAGTTTATTAAGGCTTATGAAAAGAGGCAAACTGTGCCAGTGAAAGGCCATGTGCCATCGTTTGAGTATCTGCTTAAAAGAAAAAGTGATGGAAAACTTTTGGGCATGCTGCAAATAAGAACGGCGCTTACTGACGGCTTGCTTAAATTTGGCGGGCATTTTGGTGGATGCGTTCGTCCAAGCGAAAGAAGCAAAGGCTATTCCACGGCTATGATAGGGCTTGGCATAAAGAAGGCAAAGAAGATGGGTATTGACAAGGTTTTAATAACCTGCAAAAAGGAGAATGTCTCATCAGCCAAAAGCATTCAAAAAGCCGGCGGCGTTCTTGAAAACGAAGTGGATTTTGAAGGCACCAAAATTCAAAGGTATTGGATTTAGGAGGGAAAATGATTACAAGCAAACAACGCGCTTATTTAAGAGCACTTGGCAATGCGCTTGAACCAGTTATGCAAATTGGCAAGGACGGACTATCGCAAAACGCACTTACTGCAATTGATTTACTTTTGGAGGCAAGAGAACTTGTTAAAATTAAACTTTTAAAATCTTGTCCGCAGCAGCCGCAGGAAGTTATGAGTGAAATTTGTGAAAAACAAAATGCCGAGCCTGTTCAATGCATCGGCTCGACACTGATTGTTTATAGACGCTCTAACAAAAAAGGTTTTAAGCATATAGAACTTATTTAAAGAATGCTGTTTGATTTGGCATTTCTTGCAAAAGGGTTGTAAAGTGAAATCAGCGCAAAAGTGATTAAAATTGAAGCCACCACGCAGTAATAGATTGTTGCGCGAACAAACAGTGAGGATATAACCAAAATCAGCGCGGAAATAAAATAGCCCTTTGCACGAGATTTATTTAGTGAATACGCAACAAGGTCCTTGAAAGCAAGGCCTTTTTCTTTTTTATATTTTATGGTGATTTGCGGCTTGCAGTCATAGGGCTTGTAAAGTTTTTGGTAGGTTTCATATTGGTCCAAGATTAAAATTTCGCAGTCAAAATTTTTGGCAAAAGAAAAACTTTCTTTTTGCACACTTGCACATACAATCACAATTTTTGCAGGGTTAACACTTTTGGTTTTTGCCACTATGCTTGCCACATCATCCGGCGAAAGTGGATTAAAACAAAGGTGAGGTTGCAGCACCACCTTTTGTTCATCCTCATGAGATATTAAAACGTAATCTTTCTTTTTTGTGGCGGTGTGCTGTTTTTGAGCCAGTCTAACAAAAAAATCAAGCGCGCCTTTATCCATAGTCAATGATAAAAAACAATTTTCGGCTTCCTCGCGTTCGGCTTTTTTAAGGGCGGAGGCTGCCTGTTTTTTTCTTGAAAAAAATCTGGTTATAAAGTCGATGACAAGGGTGATAATCATTGTGATGACAATCGACCACAACAGCGAGTGAACAAAATATCTCACCCAAATGAAAGTTATTAAAAATATTAAAATTATTTTAAATATAATTTGAAAAATAAATGAAACCTTTTGCATGCAGTGTTTTTTGACCAATCTTTGTGAAAAAATACATTAAATTTATTGTTTTTTTATTAAAATTATTATAAAATAATATAAAGGGCAAGCATGAAAGAAAGTTTAGTTAAAATTGTAGAGTTTTTAAAATCAATTAAATGTAAAAATATTTCCGCATTTGATTTAAGTGAAAACGGTGAGGAAAAATATTTTATCATTGCAAGCGCCCTCACCACTGACGACACAAAAAAGGCTGCTGATGAGGTTGCCGAGTTTATCGGCTATGACAAAGATAAGGATGGTTATTACAAAGGTGAGTGGATTATACTCAACGCCGAGCCAATTATAATTCACATTTTCACAACCGCTGAAAGGGCCAAGTATAATTTGGATAGGCTTTACAAAAGCAAAGAAATTCATGTTTTAAAACCATCAAAAAGCAAAAAATCAAAGTAAGTGCTTTGATTTTTTTTTAATATATGTTAAACTTTTCTCATGCAAGGAAATATTAAATTATGCTTTATTTGCACTGGCAACACCTGCCGCTCGTTTATGGCCGAGAGGCTTATGAAAAAGGCGTTAAAGCAAAATAAAATTGATTTTGTGAAAGTGTCATCGCGAGGGTTGCAAGCAACAGGCGAGATGAGCGCGCCGAATGCCTGCAAAGCACTTAAAAAACTTGGCGCAGTTGCCACCAAAAGAAAAAGTGTGAAGATAAATAAATTTGACCAAAAAACTCTCTATGTTGCAATGACCTCTGCCATAAAAGCCAAGGTGGCGGGCAAAGTGATTGAGATGAAAGATTTGATTGGGCAGGAAATTCCAGACCCATATGGCAAAGATGAGAAAGCGTATGAAGAATGCGCGCTGCTGATTGACAACGCCTGCAAAGTTCTGGCTGAAAAACTTGTTAAAATTGGAGGAGAGATATGATTATTCTTGCTTGCGACCACAGAGGCTATGCACTTAAAGAAGAGATAAAAAAGTTTTTTAATGCAGAAAGCATAATCACCATTGATGTTGGAACTTACTCGAAAGAGGGAGTGGATTATCCTGACTTTGCAAAAAAAGGCGTTACAAAGGTTTTGGAAGATGAACACAATGTGGGCATATTTATTTGTGGCACAGGCATTGGTATGAGCATCGCTGCAAACAGAAATCCAAAAATTAGGGCGGCGCTTTGTGTGAACACCAAGTTTGCCGAACTTGCACGTGCGCACAACAATGCAAATGTGCTTGTGTTGCCAGGCAGTTACATGCGTGCAAAAAAAGCAATTAGAATAATAAAGGTTTTTTTAACCACCGATTTTGACGGCGGCAGACATTTAAGAAGAATTAAAAAACTGTAAGGAGAGGGTATGAACAACATAATCTTGCCAGTTAATCGAGATTTTGAAAAAGCGCAAGAGTTTATTAAAAGCATAAAGCGCAAAGATTGTGTTTTTATTGTTGGCACAACAAAGGAAGGTGAACAATTTTTTAAAAACTCTAAGTATGTTAAAGTTTATGTGTTTAAAGAAAAATCTAAAAAAGAAGAGATGATAAACAGTTTGGCCGAATATGTTCAGGATGGCAAAATTATTGTGCTTAGAAAACTGATTTCTGCCGCTGAACTTAATGTGTTTATTGCCTCTACAACAGATATAACAGTGTGCGCAACCAAAAAATTAAATAAATTTTGCCAATTTTTCTATAATATTTGGCAAAAAATCATCAAATTATTGTTTGATTTTAGTTTTTTTGAGGGAGATGTTTCGGTTGTTGCGCTTGGTGAAAATGCGGCAATGGTTGCAAAAAACATAACCAATCTTTCATATGCAACGCGAATTAACAGGTGGAAAGGCTTGTCGCAAAGCGCAGTTAGTGTTGCGTCAAAGCCAGCAAAAAAGGAATATGACAAAGTTAAAGTCAACGCGATGCTTATTGGATGGATTGCACTGTTTTTGGCTGTGATTGCTTCAACCGCCGTTTATTTTGTGTTTGCAAAGGCATCATTTTTGGCTGGATTTTTGTGGGCTTGCGCGCTGCTGTTAAGTTTGCTTAGCGTGGTGATTGCAATCAATATTTACTTATTAAATGTTAAAACTGGGAAAAGATTATTTAAAAAGGCTGAAAGGGAGGAGTAAAATGGCTAAAACAAAATTAAAAATCGGCATTAACGGATTTGGAAGAATTGGCAGGCTTGTGGCAAGAATTTGTGCAAAAAGAGGCATTGAAGTTGCCGCAATCAACGACCCATTTTTGGATGTGGAGTATGCCAAATATTTGCTGGACCACGACACAATTCACGGCAGGTTTGACGAAAAAACTGATGTGAAGGATGGAAAACTTGTTATTGGCGGCAAAGCGGCTTCATTTTATGCAATTAAAGAACCAAACCAAATTCCATGGGCAAAGGCTGGCGTGAATGTTGTTATTGAAGCGACTGGCAAGTTCACAAATTATGAAGGGGCTGCATTGCATTTGGAAGGCGGCGCGCAAAAAGTGATTGTAACCGCGCCTGGCAAAAACATGCCGATGTTTGTTATGGGCGTTAACCACAATGAATATAAGGACGAAATGAAAATTGTGTCTAACGCATCCTGCACAACCAACTGTCTTGCTCCGCTGGCAAAGGTGATTAACGATGCATTTGGCATCAAGGACGGCTTGATGACAACCGTGCACTCCACAACCGCAACGCAACTTACTGTTGACGGCGCAACAAAAAAAGATTGGCGAGGAGGAAGGGCGGCATCATACAACATCATTCCTTCGTCAACCGGTGCGGCTAAGGCTGTGGGAGAGGTTATACCGGCGCTGAAAGGCAAACTCACTGGCATGAGCATGAGGGTGCCAACGCTTAATGTTTCGGTGGTGGATTTAACTTGCAATTTGCAAAAACCAACAACCTATGAAGAGATTGTTGAGGTGATTAAAAAGGCAGCCAAAACCAACATGAAAGGCGTGCTTTCATGGACGGACGACAAAGTTGTTTCAAGCGACTTTATTGGCGAGGAGCATACATGTGTGTTTGATGTTGAGGCTGGAATTATGCTTACTCCAACCTTTGTTAAACTGGTTGCTTGGTATGACAACGAATGGGGATACTCAAACAAAGTTGTGGATTTGGCTGAACACATAATTAAAGGAAGCAAAAAATGAACAACTACAACAAAAATTCAAACTCATGGTCGTGGGCAAAAGTTGTTGAACTTGCCGCGTATATTGCAATAGGGTGCATCGCGATTGCACTGCTTTTAAGCGCAATTTTTGGCAGCAAAAGCATAGCCAATGCATTTAGGTTGGTTGGCGAGGCGATTGCATATGTTGTGGCCATTGTTGTTGCAGGGCTGTGGGTGAGGCGCAAAACACATGTGGCGTGGCTGGTGTTATATGTGATTTTTGCGGTTTCAATTATTGTGCTGTATATTGTTAATATAGTTTTGTGATATGAGAGATTATAAAAGATATATGAGAAAGTTTATTATAACATGTTGTTTGCTTGCTGCCATTTTGGTTGTGGCGCTTGTGGAATATTACTGCATAGATTGGCAGAAGAGTTATCTGCTGATGTCATTTACTGCGGCATTTTTCCTTTACTGGGCGATTGAATTTGTGCTTGACTATGTTGCTGCCAAAAAGGATTATGAAGAGCGGTTTAAATATTATGCCGCCGAACTTGTAAACAAAAACAACCTGACAATGGAAGATATAGAAAAGAACAGAAAAAAATATTTTGCCAAGTTCAAACGCTCCATTGCCAACGAAAGATGGTGGCAGATTGGCAAAATTTGCCTGTGTTTTGGAATTGCCATTGCAATTATAGTTGCAATATTTGTGTAAAAGGCCTTGCGCCTTTTTTCTTTTTCGACATGAAACTGAATTTATCAATAATCAAATTTTAAATATTGTTGCCCAATTGCTTGTCAAATTGGCATGGGTGTGATAAAATATTGTGCAATTGGATAAAAGGAGAAAAAATTTATGATTACACGCGAAAAAAGCAAAAAAGGCGAACTTAAATTAAAACTTAAAGTTTCTGGTGAAAACTGGAAAAAAGCCGTTGAAGAGGCCTATGAAAAGAACAAAGGCAAATACAACATTCAAGGTTTTAGAAAGGGCAAGGCGCCAAGAAAGGTGATTGAAAAAACCTATGGTGACACTGTTTTTTATGACGATGCCTTTGAAGAGATTGTTTCAAAAGAGTATGGCGAATTTTTGACAAACAATAAGGAAATTGAGCCAGCAGATTATCCTCATGTTACAATCGATTCTATGACCGATGACGGACTCGAAGTTTCACTTACAGTTATGCTTATGCCTGAGGTTGAACTTGGCCCAGTTGAACTTGATGTTAAAAAACAAAAGGCAAATGTAAGCGAAAAAGAAGTGAACGAAGAAATTGACAGATTTGTTGAAAGCCAAGCAAGGTTTGAAGAAAGCGATAAGCCAAGTGAAAATGGTGACTTTTTGCAAATTGATTTTGAAGGCAGCGTTGACGGCAAGGTTTTTGAAGGTGGCAGCGCGCAGGATTATAGGCTTGAACTTGGCTCTCACACATTCATAGAGGGCTTTGAAGAGCAACTTGTTGGCGTTAAAGCAGGCGAGGAGAAAGTTGTTAAGGTTACTTTCCCAGAAAAATATCCTGCTGAAAACTTGGCTGGCAAGCCTGCCGACTTTAAAGTTACAGTTAAAAAAGTTGAAAAGAAAGTTTTGCCAGAACTTAACGACAAACTTGTGTCTTTTGCCACAGAGTTTAACAGCGTTGAGGAATACAAAAAATCTGTTAAGCAAAGATTGCTTGATGCAAAAACTCAGCAAAACGAAAGAAAATATGAAAATGACCTTATTGAGGCGCTTGTTAATAAAGCACAGGTTGACCTGCCAGATGTCATGATTGAGCATGAAAAACAGCACCTTATTGAAGACTTTTCAAACAGACTTATGTATCAAAATATAAAACTTGACGATTATTTATCATACCTTGGCAAGAGCAGAGAAGAGTTTGATAAGGAATATTTTGAAGAGGCAAAAAGAGCGCTTAAAACCAGACTTGTTTTGCAAAAACTTATAAAGGACGAAAACATTCAAATTTCGCATGAAGAATTTCACGAAAAGTTGCATGAAATAGCACATGCACAGAATAAAACATGTGAAGAGGTGGAAAAATCTTTAAGCGAATATGAAGTTTCTTACATTCAAAATGATATTTTAATAAACAAACTTATTGAACTTTTGAAAACTAAAAATAAGCAATAAGAATAAACAAATAGGAGGTGAATTATGCTTATTCCTATGGTTGTTGACCAAAAGGGAGCAGGCGAGAGGTCGTATGACATTTATTCTCGTTTGCTTGAAGATAGAATTATTTTCATCAATGGTGAGATTGATGACAATGTTGCCAACCTTGTGATTGCTCAACTTATCTACTTGGAAGGTAAAAACCCAGATAAAGATGTGTTTATTTACATCAATTCGCCAGGCGGAAGTGTGAGCGCAGGCTTTGCAATCTACGACACTATGCAATATATCAAATGTGATGTTGTTACAATCTGCGTGGGCTTAGCCGCTTCTATGGGCGCATTCTTGCTTTCAAGCGGAACAAAAGGCAAAAGGTTTGCTCTTCCAAACAGTGAAATTATGATTCACCAACCACTTGGCGGGGCACAAGGCCAAGCCAGCGACATTGAAATTCAAGCAAGGCATATTGCAAGAATAAAACAAAAAATAAACCAAATACTAAGCGAAAACACGGGCAAAAGTTTAAAAGTGATTGAGAAAGACACCGACCGTGACAACTATATGACAGCCGAAGAGGCAAAGGCATATGGGCTTATTGACAACATTTTTGTAACAAGAAAAGCAAAAAAGGAGACAAAGTGAAAAACCCTGAAAATCTTTCATGCTCATTTTGTGGAAAACCTCAAAAAAATGCAAAGAAGATTATCGCCAGCCCCAATGGTGAATGCTTTATTTGTGATGAATGCGTGGCGATTTGCAAAGAGATTATAAGAGAGGATGAGGCACAGTCACAACTTGAAAAGATTGACTTGCCTATTCCTGCCGACATCAAGGCAAAACTTGATGAGTATATTATCGGTCAGGACGAGGCAAAAAAAGTGCTGGCAGTTTCTGTTTATAATCACTATAAGCGCATCAACTACAACTTTTCTAAGAAAGATAAGGCTGATGATGTGGAACTTGAAAAAAGCAACATCCTCATGATTGGTCCAACGGGCTCGGGTAAAACACTGCTTGCCAAAACGCTTGCCAAAATTTTGAAAGTTCCTTTTGCGGCGGCGGATGCCACAACATTGACTGAGGCGGGCTATGTTGGCGATGACGTTGAAAACATCCTATTAAAACTTATTCAAAATGCTGATTATGACATTAGAAAGGCGCAGCGCGGAATTATCTATATAGACGAAATAGATAAGATTGCCAAGAAAACACAAAATGTTTCTATCACTCGTGATGTGGCAGGCGAGGGCGTGCAGCAGGCGCTTTTGAAAATTATTGAAAGCACAATTGCAAATGTTCCTCCACAAGGCGGCAGAAAACATCCGCAGCAAGAAACCATTCAAATTGACACCACAAACATATTGTTCATCTGTGGCGGCGCATTTGTGGGATTGGACGGCATAATTGACGCTAGAAAGAATTCGTCAACTGTTGGCTTTAATGCTGATGTAAGAACTAAGGTGGAAAAGAAAGACATCAATTTTGCCAAGGAAATTCAGCCAGACGATATGATTAAATTTGGGCTTATCCCTGAATTTGTGGGCAGATTGCCGGTTGTTGTGGGGCTTGACGATTTAGACGAAAAGGCGCTTTCAAGGATATTGGTAGAGCCGAAGAACTCAATAGTAAAACAATACAAACAGATGTTTAAAATGGATGGAATTGACATTGAGTTCACACAAGAAGCGATTGATGCGGTGTCTAAAAAGGCCATTGAACTTAAAACTGGCGCAAGAGGGCTTAGAACCATTCTTGAAAGCAAAATGATTAAACTTATGTATGATTTGCCAGGCAAAAACAACATAGAAAAAGTGATTATCACCAAAAAGTTTATTGAAGATGAAAACGGCGAGCCTGATGTTGTTTTAAAACAACGCACGCAAGATGAGGTGAAACAAGAGGCAATTTAAAAAGCGGAGAGTTTCCGCTTTTTTTATTTGCTTGTGTCGCTAACTAGTTTATTATTTTTCAAGAATTGCTGCGAAGTTAATGTGCCGTTTCGGTTAATTCGTTTTAAGTGGCTAAGTTGCGAAGTATCACCCTTTGTCAATTTGTTTATGCCCTCATTGCATGTTAAAAATGCCTCAAAGCCCAGTTGTGATAATATGCTGCCGCTTTCTTTTTCATATTTTCCAAACGGGTAGGCGAATATGTTTGTTTTGAAGCCGCATTGGCTGTAAAATTTGTCTTCCAACTTTAAAACGTCTGCCGTAAGGCTGTTTTTGTAAGTTTCCGCATCCTCATTAGGCAGTTTGCCAATACCGAAGCGAGGTTTGTATTTATGCATGGCATATGTATGATTGCCAATTTCAAAAACTCCGCTTTCTTTAAGTTCTTTAATTTCGTCCCAAGTTAAATAGGAATAGTTAGGGTTGTCGCAATTGCCACTTGATGTTGAAAATTCACAAAAACTTCCAATCACATTTAAATTTGCTTTAAAACCAACTTCTCTCAAAATAGGATAGGCATATGCATAGTTGTTATAGTGACCGTCATCAAAAGAAATCACAACCGGCTTTTCAGGCAGCGACCCTGTGCCATTGCAGTAGTTTATTATATCTTGAATAAAAACGCTTTCATATCCCAGTTTTTTTAATTCCAGCAAATCGCTTTTAAATTCATCTGGCGAAACGGTGTAAGCGCCTTTTTTAGATTTTAAAATGGAGTGATACATAATGATGGGAACTTCTCTGCAATCATTTTCCGCATAACAAACATATGTGCCGCGGGTTGGAAGTAGCAGGATAGAGAAGATTAACAATGTTATAACCATGAATTTTTTCATATGGTTAGTATTTGCCAAAATATGAAAAAAAATCGATGTTACATCGATTTTTAGCATTGCTTAAAAATTTGAAGGTTATTTTGGAGCGGAAGACGGGGCTCGAACCCGCAACCCTCAGCTTGGGAAGCTGATGCCATACCATTAGGCCACTCCCGCATATATAGTATTTTATTATATTTGTTTTTTTAAGTCAAATAAATTAATTGTTTGACATTCATTTTTAAATAATATAAACTATTTTTGGGGAGTTATTATGAATAAGGTTTTTGTAAGCCCACATTTTGATGATGCTGTTTGTTCTTGTGGTTGTTTGATGACACAATTTGTTAAACAAAGCCATCGAGTGTTTTTAGTTACTGTTTTTGCGAACAAACATAATAATGAATTGAGTCCTTTCGCTCAAGAACTTCATAATGAATGGAGTAAAAATGGATTAGTAAACAGGGAACTGGAAAATAAAAAAGCATGTGATATCTTAAAAGTTACTAGCGTCAATTTAAAATTTGATGATGCGATATATAGAAAAGCTGGTAATCAATTTCTATATCCAATTAATAATGGGGATATATTTAATAAAATAAATGTGTATGATAAATTGTTGCCTTGTGAAATAGCCCATGAAATAATGAATAATTTTGGTAAGTATGGTTATGAATATTATTTTCCTATAGGGAAAGGGAAGCATGTTGACCATTTATTGGTTAAAGAGGCGGGCTTAATTTTAATTAAATATGGTTATAAAGTTATATTTTACGAAGAATTTTATTATGATGATAAACCACTCATAAAAAAATTTAATGAATTTAAATATTATTGCGATATTGAAGAAAAAATTAAAGCCATCATGCAATACACTTCTCAATTAAAAATGCTGTTTGATGGTGTTGATCAGCATGATGTTAGGATGTATTTTAAAAAACATTTTTGTGAAAACGGAAATTTTTTCGAAAAATATTACACATTAAAAAAACGTGTTGATCAAAATAATTATATAGGTATCAATTATGATGGCAAACATGATTCATGTGTTGCATATTTTACAAACAAAATTGAATTTATAGGGCAGGAAGAAAGATTTTCACGCAAGAAAAAAGACGGTAGAAAACCTAAAAAAGCATTAGAATACTTGTTTAATGATTTTGATGTAGATTTAAATGATGTTGAATATGTTTTTCCTATTTTAAGCTTTAAGGATAGTTTAAAAGAATGGAAAAGTGCAAATATGATGGATACATATGAGACCATAAAAAATGATATGAAAAATGGTTTAAATTTTGCATATTCATTAACTGACAATCCAATATTTGTGCGGCATCATGATGCGCACGCTGCGTCTGCATATTTTACAAGTGGCTTTAATGGTAAGGTCTTGATTTGTACTATTGATGGCGGAAATGATTTTGATCCTTACAGCACTAATCTTTATGAAGGCTATAATGGCAAAATAAAACCAATTTTACGCTTGCCTGACATATCAATAGCCAGCGATTATTTGTTAGTTACCGCGGCATTGGGGTTTAAACCTTTGGAAGGGGAAGGAAAGGTAACTGGGCTAGCGGCCTTCGGGCATTATAACGAAAATTTAATTAATCAGCTAAAAGATATTTTGAATGATAAAAATTTAATACATAAAGCAACTCGTTGGGTAAATGTGGGAAGCGATGATAAAGCACCAACAATAAATATTACAAAATATATCGGCGTGTTTGATAATATTATAAAAAATTTTAGTAAAGAAGATATCGCTTTTGCTATACAATATATCACAGAACAACGAGTGAAAGATTTATTAGCGCCTTATTTAAAAAGTTATAGAAAGATTGCTTGCGCAGGAGGATTATTTGCCAATGTTAAGTTGAATTCTTTCATAAAAGATATGGGGTTTGATGAAATTTTTGTGCACCCTGCGATGGGCGACGAAGGACTCGCTTTGGGAGCAGTTTTATATCACAAAAGTCAAGTGCAAGATTTCAATCCTTTTGAAATGAACGATGTTTATTTCGGGCAAGAAATAAAATATAATAATAAAGATTTAGAAAGATTATTGTTAAAAGAGAATTTGTGTTATAAATTTTATAAAAACAATTTAGAAGATAAATTAGCACAACTATTAAAAGAATTTAAAATTATAGCGCTATTTCAAGGAAGGATGGAATATGGGCCAAGGGCATTAGGACATAGAAGTATATTAGTCAACGCTAATGATGTAAATATCAACAAAACGTTGAACAAAAAATTAAATCGAACTGAATTTATGCCATTTGCTCCAGTGGTTTATGATTTGCAAGCGAAATTATTATTCAAGGATTTAGAAGGCACTCAATATACTAGTAAATTTATGACGATAACTAGGAAATGTACTGATTTGATGAAAACTATTGCACCAGCAGCGGTTCATATTGATGGTACGGCCAGGCCACAGATAGTAGATGAGAAAAACAATAAATTTTATTATAACTTATTAAAAAAATACGAAGAAAAAACGAAGATGCAGTCAGCGTTAATTAACACAAGTTTTAATTTACATGGAGAGCCTATTGTATCGACTCCAAATGAGGCTATTAAATCTTTTAAATCAGCGGAATTAGATTATTTAGTAATTGGTAAATACTTGATTTGGAACAAAACAAAGGGGTAATTATGAGAGCAAAAGTAACTATGATAATGGTTATGTCGTTAGATGGTTTGGTCTTGCGTGAAGAAGGTGAAGATGTCACTAAATGGACTTCAAAAGAAGACCAAATGTATTTTAAAAATGTTTTAGCCAACTTTGACGCTATTATAACGGGGCGTAAGTCTTTTATGGGTAAGGTTGTAAATAAGCCATATTTTGTTCTAAGCAAAACAATAAATAAAACAGACCCAAAAAATCAAATTTTTTACATAAATGCAAAGCCAAAAGAAGTTATAAAATTTATCCAAAAATCCAATTTTAATAACTTAGCACTATTAGGCGGAACAGAAACGAACATGCAGTTTTTGAAAGAGGGGTTGGTTGATCAATTGTTAATAACCATCGAACCTAAGCTTTTGGGAGTGTGTAAACATATTACACTTGCAGAAAAATTGAACATTAATTTAAAACTGGTTAATTATCATCAAATCAATAATAAAGGCACAATGGTTTTACATTATTTGGTTGATAAAGGCAGAAAAAAGATTAAATATAACAATCTTTTGGATAAAATACCTAAGAATGTTGAACTTGTCGACAATGCACAGCTTTCAAATATCAACAGAGATTTTTGGGATGAAAGAGCATTATTGCATAAGAATTCAAAATTTTATGATACATCTGCATTGATAGATGGTAGATTAACTTTAATGGATTATGAAAAGAAAGAATTAGGTGATGTAAAGAGCAAAGAAATAATTCATTTGCAATGTCATATTGCTACGGAAAGTATTTCGTTGGCAAAATTAGGTGCTAAAGTTACAGCAGTTGATTATTCCCAAACTTCAATTAAAGTAGCGAAAAAATTAGCTGAACAAAGCAATGTGGATATTGATTTTATATGCAGTAATGTATATGACATATTGGAAACTATTAACAATAAAAAATACGACATAGTTTATGTTAATATCGGCGCGTTAATATTTTTGCAAAATTTGGACAAATGGGCATTTATAGTAAAGAAACTTTTAAAAAAGAATGGTTTTTTGTATTTAAACGAACTGCATCCCGTTTCTGCAACACTTTCAGATTATGAACCTAAAATTATTTTTGATTATTTTGATACATCTCCAAAAATTTGGCATGAAAACGGAAGTTACGCAGATGGAATTGAAGAAAGGGTAAATGTCAAAACAACCCATAATGATTTGACGGTTTGGAATTGGACTTTGGGAGATATAATAAGCGCAATTTCAAAAGAGGGACTAAAAATAGAGTTTTTGCATGAACACCCTAAACATGTTGATAAAAGGTTTTATTATTTAGAGCAAGATGAGAACAAACTATGGCAACCGCCTGATGAAATGCCAAAATTCCCAGCGACATTTTCTTTAAAGGCGCAAAGGATAGATTGAGAGAAAAATGAAAAAAGTTATAAATAAAGTTGCAATATTTTGTGATTTCTTTAATTCTTTAGGTGGTACTGAGTACTATAATTTTATGTTGGCCCGTTCACTAAAACAAAGAGGGATAGATGTAAAAGTTTTTATTGGTGAAAGACCTAAATATAAATTTTGGTTAAATTTATTAGACAAAAATAATATTGAATATTTTTATCCTAAAAAATTTCATAAAGATTTGGCATGCCGAAAAATTGAAAAAGAATTTATAAAAAAAGTAATCAAAGTTCTTCGAAGTTGGCAACCGAATGTTATCCATTCGCATCCACCAGGTAAAATGTTGGTATCATTTTTCGAAGCTAAAAATAGTTTTAGCAATATCCCTGTCATAGTTACTGAATGGACTACACCTTCTAAAAATACTGCGCATTGGTATCCCCCGGAATTGAATCGCTATATCAATGAGATTAGTGCATTTATTGCAACATGTGAAAAATCTAAACAGGGCATAATAGATTATCATAATTTTAAAGGGAATATTTATTTACTGCCGCATTTAATAAACGCAGCAAGTAAGTTACCTGAGGCGAGCATTGATAATGTATATTCGGTTGGAGTTATTAGTAGATTGTCACCAGAAAAAGGTTTGGATTATTTATTAGGGGCGTGGATGCAAGTTGTAAAATCGTTTCCTGATGCGACATTACATATTTATGGGCATGGAGATGACGAACAACACTTGCGTTCGCTTGCGAAAGCCTTGGGTATATATGATAAGGTTGTTTTTGAAGGCATTTTTATGCCAATAACTGGAATTGATGAGATAGCAAAAAAGCACTCTATATTTGTTCAACCTTCCTTATTTGAGAGCATCCCGACTTCTATTATTGAGCTTATGGCTCGTAAGAAAGCCATTATTGCTACTGATGTTGGGGGCATATCAGAGTTAATTAATGAAGAAAATCAAACGGGTATGCTTGTAAAGCCAGCATCTACCGAACAATTATTTAAGGCAATAATAAAGTGTTTTTCTAATCCTAGCCTCATTATTAAATTTGGGGAGAGCGCGTATAAGGAATATTTAAATAAATATGATCTCAACAAAACCATGGACAAGCTTTTGCGTTATTATGAAATTATTTGCAGGGAGGGGAACAATGAATCAAAAACTACCAGATGTTCAAAAAAGTAAAACTGGATTCCCTAAATACTTTATTGAGAAAGTGGGTGTTGAAGGGATTAAAGTTAATATGAATATCAAAACAAAAAATTATGATAAACAGCAAGTATTGGCTACTATTTCATCATTTTGTTCGTTAAATAAAAATATTAAAGGAATAAACATGTCGCGAATAGCAAGAACAATACATAAAGTTTTAGCCGAAGAGAACACGGATGATGGTTTTAGTGATTTAGAGCAATTTGTAATTGAGCTAAAACGTGCACATAAGGCAAAAAACATTTATATTAAGGCTAATTTTGATTATATAATTGACAACCTGACGCCGATAACAGAAATATATTCGCCCGAGTATGTGAATATAACAGTAGAAAATATATATGAAAATGATGAATATAGAACATTGCTTACTGTGAAGACGACAGAAATGAGTTTATGTCCATGCTCGAAAGAAATGAGTTTGTTAAAAAATAATCTTACTTTGGAGGAATTGGAACAAGTCAATAAATTGCCTAAAAAATTAAAAGATAAAATTTTATTAAGCGGGTTTGGAGCGCATAATCAAAAATCTATTATTCAAATAACTGTAGAAATGGCTAAAAATGATTTTTTCTGGATAGAAGACTTAGTTGATATCATAAGAGATTCAGCATCAGCACCCACATTTTCAGTTTTAAAAAGGCCTGATGAAAAATGGGTTACAGAAGTAGCGTATATGGGTGGTTTTTGGCAAAATGGTGAGTTTAAAAAGGTGGGGGGAGGCCCAAGATTTGTTGAAGACATTACGCGACAAATTATAGATAAATTAAATTGCGCATTAGATAAAAAAATAGTGGACTACATCGTGAAAGTAAATAATCAAGAATCAATTCATAGTGGCGACATATCGGCTGTATCAATCATAACTGCTGGTAGGCGACTGACCTCTAATAGTTATATTTAAGGAGATTGCAGGTGGAAAAAATTGATAAAATATTAAAAAATAAAAATTATATTAAATCTATAAAAGAAATAGAAAAATTAGAAACTGAAAGAAAATTTTGTAAACACAATTTTTCTCATCTGTTAGATGTTGCAAGGATAGCATATATTATCAATTTAGAAATGCAATTGGGATATTCTAAACAAATAATTTATGCCACTGCGCTTTTACATGACATAGGGAGATGGCAAGAATACAAGGACGGAACGCCACACGATAAGGCAAGCGCTTGCCTTGCACAAAAAATATTAAAGGAATGTAATTTCTCAACGGAGGAGATACACATTATCTTAGAAGCTATTTTAAATCATCGCAACGTTACAGAAGACAATGAATTTAATAGGCTGATGTATATGGCAGATAAACAATCAAGAAATTGTTTTTTATGCGCTTCTTATAAGGAATGCAAATGGAAGGAAGCGGATAAAAACAAAAGTATAAAAGTTTAATAAAAGGATTAAAAATGCGAGAATTTCCAGAAAAATTTAAAAAAAGAATGATGAATCTTTTAGGAGAGGACTTTCAAAATTTTGAAAGATGTGTGCTTACGGAAAAGAATGTAAAAGGGTTGAGAGTTAATACGAAAAAAATATCTGTATCAAATTTTTTGAAAATAAATCCGTATAATTTAAAAAAATTGCCTTATAATGCAGATGGTTTTATTTTTAATGACGAAAACATTCAAATGGGTGGAGAAGTTTATCATCAAGCAGGAATGTTTTATATGCAGGAACCATCGGCTATGATTCCAGTCAATTCTGTAAAAATAAAGAAGAATTGGAAAGTTTTAGATCTGTGTGCTGCTCCTGGTGGGAAGACAAGCCAAATATCAAATGCGCTTGCTAATGAAGGTTTCGTGATTGCAAATGATATAAAATTTGATAGATGTAAGGCACTGGTTTTTAACATAGAAAGGCTGGGTTTGGACAATGTCATAATTACCTCTTCCAATAGTGAAAGCCTTTGTAAAAATTTTAGTAACTATTTTGATATGGTTTTAATTGATGCAACATGTTCAGGGGAAGGGATGTTTAGAAAAAATCCCAATTTTATTGAAACATGGTCTCAAAAAAACATTGAACGCTGTTGTGATATTCAACAAATGCTTTTGTTAACGGCTGCAAAAACTTTAAAAAAAGATGGGCTGTTAGTATATTCAACGTGCACTTTTTCGCTTGAAGAAAACGAGCAAATGATTGCTCAATTTTTATCAGCACATCCATTTGAACTTGTTGAAGTAGATCCTAAAATTGTTCAAAACACGGCACCTGGTTATGCCATGAATAACGAGTACGAATTTAGTAAAATGAGAAGATTTTATCCTCATTTACATCCAGGAGAAGGGCAATTTGTTGCCGTTTTAAGAAAAATAATAAGTGATGGCGAAGAGTTTTGTAATTGCGCACAAAATAAAAAATGTGAAATACCAAATGAAGTGCTTGCTTTTTTAAATAGCGTTGGAGTGAGTATAGATAAAGATAGGCTTTTTATTAAGTCTAATAAAATTTGGATAATACCAAAATCACATGTTATATTAAAAAATAATGTGGTCAGTTATGGGGTTAAATTAGGGGAAATCAAAAATGATAGTTTTGTGCCAGACCATGCCTTTTTTATGGCTTTTGGGTTGGAATTTAACAATATTATAAATTTTAATGGAGACGAACAAAAATTAAAATTATATTTAGAAGGCAAGTCGTTTAATTGGTCGTGTAAAAATGGCTACGGAGTTATTCAAGTTAATGGGTGCACGTTAGGTGGTTTTTACGCAAAAAACAATTATGTTAACAGTTTATATCCTAAAAATTTAACTAATAAAGATATCTTTATAAAAAATGAATAAAGCATATAAAAAAATCCATGCAATGCATGGATTTTTTTGGTGCGAGTGGTGGGACTTGAACCCACACTCTTTCGAACACGCCCCTTAAACGTGCGCGTCTGCCATTCCGCCACACTCGCAAAGTGCTTTATGTAATTGCACGTCTTTAATTATACGCTAACAAAATTATTTTGTCAATCATTTCTTTTGTTTTTTCAAAAAATAATGAAAATTTAAGTACGTTATGATATAATTAAACAGTATTATGAACAAAATTATTCAAAGCATTTTTAAAAATAAAAAGGCAAATGATGAAAAGCTTTTAAAATACGGCTTCAACAAGGTTGGAGATGCTTTTGTTTATCAAACAGACATCTTTCAACAGTTTTTGTTGAAAATTAAAATTACTAGTGGCGAAGTTGAAACTTTGGTTATTGAAAATGACACGCAAGAGCCATACACGCTTTTTCTTACAAACGAGGCGCAGGGCAGTTTTGTGGGCGCTGTTCGTCAGCAATATCAAGACATTTTAACCGACATTGCAAACAAATGTTTTGATAAAAATGTTTTTAAAACCCAAATGGCTAAAAAGGTTATTGATTATGTTTCTCAAAATTATGACGACGAACTTGAATTTTTGTGGGAAAAGTTTGATGACAACGCAATTTGGCGGAGAAAGGATAATAAAAAATGGTATGGCGCAATACTTACTGTGAAGAAGTGTAAATTAGGGTTGTCCACCGATGAAAAAGTTGAGGTTTTGGACTTGCGTGCCAAGCCTGAAAAATTGCAAATGTTAATAGATAATATACATATTTTTAGCGGCTATCATATGAATAAAAAACACTGGATTTCAGTGCTGCTTGATGAATGCACGAATGAAAAAGAAGTGTTTGATTTGATTGACCAAAGTTATATCATTGCGGGACAAAAGTAATTAAAGCAGTTTTAATAATTCTTTAAATTTTTGTTTATTTTGTTTTTTGCATGCGAAATAGAAGTTTACATGTGCGTCTTCATCCAAAATTGGCAGGGCGGTTCGGCCTAATTCAGCGCGGATTGGAAGGGTGGTGTTAGTGGCAAAAGAAGGGATGGTTGAGGCGTTTATAATCTCATATAGGTTGTCCATAGACTGTGGAAAAAACTTGGAGTTAGGCAGATTTTTTGCGGTAACTTATTGATATTTTATTTTTTATGTGATATAATTAAGCCATAAAAGGGAGTAGGTTCGCTGAACAACAGCGCTTAAAAGGCGACAGCCGGTTGAAAACCCGCTTTTTAATTTGGATCCTCCAAAAACCAAGACTTTTAAATTTAGGCCCAGCCGTAATTTAAAAAGCGAGGGGAAGGAGGTTTTTTTATGTGTATATGTTTTAAATAATCTGTGCAAAAGCGCAGCCGTCAGGGTTGCTGCAATGGTTGGAGGAATGGTTTGTAACAGGCGATAAGCCTTTCAAATTTGCAGCCAACATGATTTTATGACATAGATTATTTTTTATTTGTTCTGCAAGTTTGTAAAGCGTGCAAACAACCTCCAAACCAAACGGAAAAGAAATATATTTTGGAGGAAGTTATGAAAAAATTTAAAAGATTTAAAAATAGTATTCGTAAAATAAAAGCCGGCATTGTAAAGCGAGTAAAAATTGTGGTTATTGGACAAGTGCTGTATGGAAAAATCCAAAAAAGCAGAAGTACTTGTAAAATAAATAATAAATATGTTTGTTTTAATTGAGAATAAAAGGAGAAAATATGAAAAGAAAAAAATTATTAAAAAATTTGATGGTTGTTGCAGCATGTGCAACAGTGGCGACAGCATTTGCGGGATGCAATTATGAAAAATATGACATCGTTTATTTTGAAGATATTTACATGGTTGTTGAAGAAAATGGACAACATACGCTTCATAAAGGGGATGTCGGGGCTCGTATCAGTGGAAATGATTATGGCCAAACGGGAGATGTGCCTGTTTTAAAACTTGACTGTGGCGAAGAGCTGTACACCCCGCAATTTGTGGGTTATGAAACTGAGCCTAGTGTGGATAAATACAGCGCCAAATGCGAGTTATGCTTTTAAAAAAACTTTGTGCTGTTTATAACCCCAGAAACTCATATAAGACGGTTGTATGTTTTTTCTTTTGACCATGTTAAAAATATTTTTATCTAAATTATAGGAGGAAGAATTTATGTCTTTGGAAAGAAAATTTGAATTTTTAAAAAGAGTAAAAATGCCAACACAAAAACAATTTAATAAGCGAAAGCGCCAGAGGTGATTGAGCGAATGGCCGAGCACGCACGCTTCTTGGCTTGCTCCGACACCGACCCCCACCTTAAAAACACGCAACGAAGTGAAGTGTTTTAGCCCGTTAAGGGTGGTGCGTGTTTGCGCAGGCTAACAGGGTGGCACCCTGATGCAAGGCAGAATGCCTTGCGCACTGCTTGTGCAGTGCAAGGTGGGGGAGATTAAAAAAAAGAGAGCAAGTTCAGCTCTCAAATTTTTGTGGTAGCCAAAGAGTGGACTCGAACCACCGACCCCCACCTTAAAAACACGCAACGAAGTGAAGTGTTTTAGCCCGTTAAGGGTGGTGCGTGTTTGCGCACGCTAACAGGGCGGCACCCTGATGCAAGGCGTTTAGCCTTGCGCACTGCTTTTGCAGTGCAAGGTGGGGAAGATAAAAAAAGAGAGCAAGTTCTGCTCTCAAATTTTTTTGGTAGTCGCGAGTGGACTCGAACCACCGACCCCCACCTTATCAGGTAAAGAATACCGACAATT
>ERZ1643251.1557-NODE-1557-length-25874-cov-16.645532_pt1 | contig 25874 bp, 34 predicted proteins | sample MGYA00579261_ERZ1643251 | MGnify/ENA primary metagenome ERZ1643251 (study PRJEB29033, sample SAMEA4952267) | chicken gut metagenome | biome: Broiler Chicken; feature: Gastrointestinal Tract; material: Caecum | place: Ireland | collected 2018 | study: Broiler... | reverse complement strand
GTAACTGGTGTAACATTTCGTGGTACCCACTTACTACATACACTTTTTAGCCCTTATAATAAGGGAAAAAACAAGATTGCATGATTTTGATAATTTAGGGAGAAAATTAATTTTTATGAAAAAAAGTAAAAAAAATGAAAAAAATTGCAACTTTTTTGATAGGTTGCATTACATAGGTAACATACAAATTTAGGGGTCTATTATATCTAATTTTGAAAGGAATTAGATTATGGGAAAAAAAGGATATGGTAGTTGCTTTGGTTATGACTACCAACAATATACTAAATATATAATTAAATATGTAGAAAGGCATTTTAATTCTAAAGATATAAAAATATTAATACCAAATGCTTTAGATGGTTTAAATGTGTTGGCAACTGCAAGAAGAGGTTTTAAATTAGATTGTTATGAATCACAAAATGAATTTGTAAATGGTGGTAATATAGATAAATTTAATATTATTGGTTTAAAAGAAAAAATAAATTATTTTAATTTAAATGATAAAATTAATATAATTGAAAAAAATTTTTTTGAGCAAAAAGTTGAAAAAGAATATGATTTTGTTTTTTGCTATAAATCACTACACTTTGATAGAAATAAACATATTTCAAAAGAAAGAAAAATGAGAAAATTGTTGTCATCTGTTAAAGAAAATGGGCTGATATATATTTATTATCATATTGCAGATAATGAACATGATTATATTAATTATCCTAAAGAACAATATTTCAGAAAATTAGAAATGAGAAATTATTTTGATGATTCATGGGAAATTATTGATATCATTGAGAATGATATACCTAGTTTTGATGTTGGTCATCCATTTAATAGTAATGATCATACTCATCTTGTTGGTCATGTCTTTGCTATAAAAAAATATAAAAGAAGAAAATATAAATATACTTATAAAATTTTTGTTGCTGAAAATTGATAATGTAAAAATCATATTGATGATTTGACAATCATTTTTAATAGAGGTACCATTCAAGCAATGGAGGATTATTATGAATTTAATTGATTATGATTATCGAGTTAAAGAAAGGAAAACTATTCTTTATTATAATACTTTATTATTATCTGAATTATTATATTTAAATTACGAATTTTCTAATAATGAGTATAATGGAATAACTGGTAATGATGTATTCAACTTATTAAATAGAAAAATTCAATTAACTAAAAAAGAAAAAGAAAATATTATCAATAATGCTACATTTTTGATTAAATTTAAATATAATAAAAATATAATTGATTATGATAGATTAGAATTTGAAGAAGATTAAATCTTCTTTTTTTGTTGGCACAAAAAAACAACTCTGTACTAGCAGTTGTTAATTGGTTTTCTAAAATATTTTAAATATTTCTTTCTAACATTAAAAGCATTGATCATATCCTTATAATTGTTCTTATAACTTTTTAAAAATATCTGTCTATGTTCTTCTTCATTATGCTTTTTAGAATTTTTAACTCTAGGTGTATTTAGCCAAGTTTCTAATTCATCTGTAATATTATAAAATAAATAATAAACCTTACCAGCACCCATTTGGCAAAAAACTAAATCGGATAATAAATCGGTAATGGCTTTTAATTCTTCAAAAGTGTAAGAATTAATTTCTTTTATAGTAATATTATTATCGTTTAGAAAGTCGATAACCATATCGATAGATTTTCCATTATATATAAAATTAGAAATAAATATTTTATATATATATTCGTTTATTATTTTTTTATCTTCTTCATTACTTAACTTATTCGGAAGTATTAGATATTCATTTACTAAATCTTTGTTACATCTAACTATTGTTTCTAAAGCAGAAATAATTCCTTTGGTATTATAAAGATACAATTTTAAAGTTTGTATTAAATAATCTAATAAATTCAAAAAATGTTCAGCACTTATTTGATTATTAATTACTTTAATATCAAAATAAAAGGAATCTTCATTAATATTATTAATAGCATCATCAAGATCACAAAACTTTAATATTTTGTAAGTTTCTGGGCAAAAATCTCTAGAACTTAATAATTTATACATCAATAATGCTCTTTTTGTTTCTAATTTCATCGATTTCCTTTCTTTTTATAAAATGCACAGTCTTTACAAGTTTTAGTTTTTAAGGCATCGCATTTTACTTTAGATCGCCATGCGAAGCAGTCTGTCTTATCATTACTATCAACACTTACTACTTTTTTGTTATTTTCTTTCATTACATTTTTCCCTTCTTTCTACTTTCAGAAATTGCAAATAATACATAATTTAATTTGCAATGTTCAAAATCTACTTCTGTTTCAAAATAAGATTTCTTGTATGGTTCTAAATGCCAATAATACTGCTTATCTTTTTTAATGATACTAATAACAAACTTTTTTCTTTTATATTTTACTATTAGAGTAGAATCTTCTAAATTCCAAGTTATTTTATGTCCCATTTTATAATACTTATCTATTATTTTAGAATCACTAATAAAAGATTCAAGTTGCTGTATCATCAATTTAGGTATATCTCTCATATTTGATCTACTTTAAAACAACCTATTAAAGTATTTACTCATCACTCCTTTCTTAAATTTGTTTATGGGGTGATTAGTTAAATTTAACTATACAGTCTAGGTTGTGGTTATATTCTAAATTAAATCGTATCATATTAATAGTAGGTGATACGATGAAACTCAAAACAATATTGGGTAAAAATGTAAAATATCATCGTTATAGAAAAAATTACACTCAAGAGAAATTAGCAGAACTTTTACAAGTAAGTCCGAATTATGTTGGCAGATTAGAACGAGGTCAACATAGTCCATCACTTGAAAAAATAGAACGAATTGCTAAAACTCTAGATATTAAACCTTTTGAATTGTTTTTAGAACGAGATGATTTTAACAATTTACCAGACCGAGTTAATTTAACTAATCGTAGGAAATAGCATTTGTAACGGTTTGCTATTTCCTATTTAATTATAACACAGAAACTGGTCAAACTGATAAATTTGTTACACATTTCAGTCAAAAAGATAAAACACCTACTATTAATGAGAAAATTATTGTAGGTGGTGAATAATGTATTTAAAAAATTTAAAACTATTAAGAAATGAAAAAGAATTAACACAAGATGATATTGCAAAGTATTTAGGGGTTAGTAGAACAACATACAATAACTGGGAGCAAGGAACTGTTCTATTACCATTAGATATTGCAGATAAATTATCTGCTTATTATAAAGTTAGATTATCTTGTATTTTAGGTATAGATAATAATATCGAATATAAAGATAAAATAAATAAAATGAATTATGATGTTTTGTTAAAAAATATCAATGAATTAAAAATCAATAATAAGAATACCTATGAAGAAATTGGTACTTATTTGAAATGCACTCGTGCTAGTTGTCAAAGATACTTTAAAGGTATTATTAAAATTCCTATTGATAGATTAATTTTATTATCAGAACTATATGATACTGATTTAGATAAAATGTGTGGTAAATAATTAATAACCAGTCGGATCTTTATATAAGATTCGCTTTTTTATTTGTTAGAAATTTAATTAACTTTTTTAGTAATATTGTTTTTTTCTTGACTTTTTTATTCTATAATATACTTGGGTGATTTAATGGCGAAAATTTTAATTATTGATGATGAAAAATCTATATTAGATATGTTAAAATTGCATTTTGAAACAAAACAGTATACTGTTTTTACTGCAAGCAATGCCAAAGATGCTTTAGAGTTGCTAACAAATGAACCAGACTTAATTTTATTAGATATAAATATGCCAGAAATATCAGGTTTAGATTTTTGTATCAAAGTAAGGCAACATATTTCTTGCCCTATTATATTTCTAACTGCCAAAGTATCAGAAAATGATAAAATTAACGGTTTTATGGTTGGTGGAGATGATTATATAACAAAGCCATTTTCTATTAATGAATTGTTTGCTAGAGTAGAAGCCCATTTAAGAAGAGAAAATAGGTCTCATAATAAAACAAAAAGAAAATTCTCTGATGAATTAATAATTAATTATGATAAATATGAGGTTTATATAAATGATAATTTATTAGATTTTTCCAAAAAAGAATTTGAAATAATTAAATTGTTATCAATGAATTCTGGACAAATTTTTGATAAAGAAAAAATATACGAGTTAGTATGGGGATATGATGCTGATGGCGATAGTAATGTTGTAAAAGAACATATTCGTAAAATCAGACTGAAACTGTCAGAATATTCAGATACAGTATATTTAGAAACTGTCTATGGAGTTGGTTATAAGTGGAAAAGATAAAAAACAAAATACACAATTTGTCATTAAGAAAGACTTTATGGTTATTACTAACTTTTATAATTGCTACTATTACACTTTTAACTTCAGTAACTGTTCTTTTTTTAGCAAACGGTAGACAAGACATATTGGATAGCAGAACTCTTGAAATATCTAATTATAAACTTGAAACAACTTATGATAATAACACCTATATTTTGGAACCATATCAATATACTTTTAGTGAACTCACACCAGATAAAGAATTGAAATACAATATTTATTCTATCCTGATTATATTGTTGCCATGCATATACATAATCGTTGGAGTTTTTATTTCTGTATATATTTATTATAAATTAAAATTAAATAAGCCTATTCAAGAATTGACTAAAGGAATTGATCACCTTTTAAATTATGATTTGGATTTTACAATTAATTATGAATCGGAAGATGAATTAGGAAAATTGTGTAACTCCTTAAATTTAGTAAGGCAAGAACTATATAGCAATAATCAAAAAATGTGGAATATGCTAAACGAAAGAAAGGCATTAACTTCTTCTATTTCTCACGATTTAAGAACTCCTATTACTGTTATAAAAGGATATTTAGAATATTTAACAATATATTTGAAAGATGGAAAAATACCACCAAAAACAATTTACACAACAATAGATAATATCAACGAGGCTATAAACAGATTAGAAAATTATGTTTCTTGTATTCAAGATATACAAAAAATAGATAATATAGAATTAAATCCAATGACAGAAAAAACTAGAGATTTTCTACAACATTTTAAAAGTGAATTTAATATTATTGCAAAAAATAAAAATAAAAATCTATTTATATTTGATTCTTTGTACAGTGATGAAATGATAATCGACAAACAAGTAGTTTTTCGCATACTAGAAAATATTTTAGATAATGCCTTTAGGTTTGCAACAAGCGACATAAAAGTATATATTTCTGAAAACAATGATTTTTTAGAGTTTAAAATTATAGATGATGGCAAAGGCTTTTCAGAAGAAGATCTTAAAAATGCTACCGAACTATTTTATACATCTAAATCAAATAGTGGTTTATTTGGCATAGGTTTAACAATTAGTAAAATCTTATGTGAAAAACATAATGGATCTATAAAATTTAAAAACTCTAAAGATAAAGGTGCACTAGTTTTAGTAAAAATTAAAAAACTTTGAATATTTGACTAGATTTTGACTTTTATTATTTATAATCTTCTTATCAATTAGATAAGGAGGTTATTTTTTTGGAAATAGTAATTGATAAATTGACCAAGAAATATGGTAAAAAAACGGTTTTAGATAATGTATCTTTAAATATCACTAAAGGAATGTATGGATTGTTAGGAAAAAATGGTGCTGGTAAAACTACATTAATGAGAATTCTAGCAACTTTATTAGAAAAGGATGCTGGCGAAATAACTATATGTGATATAAGTATCGAAAAAACAAAAGAGATAAGAAATATAATTGGGTATTTACCACAAGAGTTTTCATTTTATCCAAATCAAACAGTTTATGATGCATTAGACTATTTAGGTATATTGTCTGGAATTTCTACTAAAGAAAGAAAAGTAAAAATTAAAAAAATATTGGAACAAGTAAATTTGACCAAAGAAAGAAATACAACTTTTAAACATCTTTCTGGTGGCATGAAAAGAAGATTAGGTATTGCACAAGCATTATTAAATGATCCTAAAGTTTTAATTGTCGATGAGCCTACTGTTGGGTTAGATCCTGAAGAAAGAATTCGTTTTCATAATCTTTTGACTGAACTTGCTAATTCAAGGATAGTATTATTATCAACTCATATTGTGAGTGATATAGAAACTACTTGTAATAATCTTGCAATTCTTCACGAGGGCAAAGTTTTATTTAGTGGAAATGCAAAAAAGTTAAAAGAAAAAGCCCAAAACAAAGTTTTTATAATTGAAGTGGAAAAAGAAAAAATAAATAAAATCAAAGAAAAGTACAAAGTGATTAATATGATTCAAGAAGATAATAAAATAAAGTGTAGAATCGTATCATTAATAACACCAAAAGAAAAACATACAGTAGTAACTCCGACTATCGAAGATGGCTATATGTATATCTTGGAAAGTGAGAAAAAATAATATGAAATTATATCTAAAAGAATTAAAGAAAATATGTTTTAGTGTTGTATATGTTATATTTTTAGCACTTTTAATATTTAGTTGGAGTAATAATTTTAGAGGTGTAACAGAAGAACAAATAGAATTGGCAAATAGTAATAATGATACATCAATTTTTAGTGATTCCATATTACAAAAGCCAGAAGAAGGACAAGATTCTTACGGTACTATGCCATCGGAAAATGAAGAAGGCATTATGGTTGGAGCAGTAGATTTATTATTAATGCAATATGAAAGTAATAGTTATCCAACTTATCCGTTTGGCTATTATAAGGAAGTAGTTTTAAGTGATGAGGATCAAAATAGAATTCTTGAAATATTAATGGAAATTACTGGACTAGATGAGGAGACATTACATAATTTGCCCGATAATTACTTTCCGTCAGTAAATGGCAATATATTTCATCCTAATGCTAATGTATCAGTTGGGGATAATGGCGAATATATTTTAGATAATGACCAAGAATCAGATTATCTTTTTGAATCCCAAGTATCATACGAACAATTTAAAGAATTAATGGAAGAAGTAGATGGTATTCTTGGTGGAAAGTCATATTTTGAATTAAATATGCTCATTCAGTATTATGGTAATGTAGAGATGACTTATGAAGATGCAGTTGCTGAATATGAGCAAAATGTAGAAACTGATAAAGTAAGTACATCATTTGCAAGATTATTTTGCGATTATATGGGTTTAATTGTAGGCTTATATCCCGTATTTATTGCAGTAGTTCTTTGGTTAAAAGATAGAAAAAATAAAATGAACGAATTTATTTACTGTAAAAAAATTTCTTCTTTTAAATTAGTATTTGTAAGATATTTGGCTATTTTAACAGCAGTGTTATTGCCAATCATCCTATTTAGTTTTGAATCTTTAATTCCTTTGATGGAATATTCAAAAAATACTGGAATAGTAATTGATAATTTTGCATTTATAAAATATATTTTATGGTGGTTACTTCCAACAACAATGATAGTATCTGCTATTGGAACATTTTTTACTATTTTATCTGGTTTGCCAATAGCCATAATAATTCAAATAATTTGGTGGTTTATTGATAGAAGAAATGTTCTAGTTGGCGAAAACTCTCTTTCTACATTAATTATCAGACATAATACATTAGGAAATAGTAGTGCAATATCTAATAATTTAGAAACCATTTGGTTGAACAGAGGGTTATTATTTGGATTAGCAATAATATTAATTATTTTATCTTCTATTATTTATAGTATGAAAAGAAAAGGAAAGTTAAATATTGAATACAAATTTACAAAATTATGGTATATTCTTAAAGAAAAATATTTGCTTATCTTTAAAAAGTAATATTGTTTTATCAATAATATTATTGCTAGCCATTCCTATTGTTAGAAGTGTTGGAAATTTAACCGTAGTATTATCAGCAGAGTGTTTAGAATTATTTGTATCACTAATTGGAATTACTATGATTATTCCGATTACCAAAAATGAGCATAATACAGAAATTAGAGAAATTATATTTGGAAAAAAAATATCGTATATATTAACAGTTATTACTCGCCTTATAGTTGCATTTATAATAGTTTTTCTAATGATTGTGATTTATGCGATTATAATGCAAAAATTAAATAGTGAGTTCCCATTTTGGAGTTTTGTAATTGCTACTACATTTCTCGCTTATTTTTGGGGATTACTGGGTTTATTAATGTCTGAAATAAGTAGGAATTCAATAGTTGGGTATTTATCTGCTTTCGGATATTATTCTCTCATTTCATTTGGTTTTCTCACTTCATCTAACTTTATGTATTTGTTGCCAATAACAGATGGTAGTCTTTCAATGCCGATTTTTATAAAACTAGTAATTGTAAATATAGTAATGTTGTTCATTATTTTACTAATAGCGAAAAAAGAAAAAATATAATTTAAAAAAAAGAAATAGCAATTTTATTTGGTTGTTATTTCTTTTTTTGATCAACTCTATTAAATGTAGTTTTATGTTCTTTATCATATCTTAAAAGTTCAGAACTTGTCATATTTAATTTAGGATCAATATTACTATTCATACCAGTTGCGATTTTATCCAACATATCTATTGTTGGTTTTCTTTTACAATTTTCTAATTGATTAATGTAAACTAGATTACTACCGACTTTCTCTGCAAATAGTTCTTGAGATAAGTTATATTTTTGTCTGTAATATTTTAAATTCATTGATAGGATTTCTTTACTACTAATCATATATCTTACCCCACTTTCTAAAAATATTTTATACAAGTGTATAATAAATGTCTTTTGTACAACTGTTTAAGAAAGGACTTGCTTTTTTGGTAAAATGCGACTATGATATTAATATATTTTCTAAAGTTTTGTGAGGTGATAGTAATGTCTAAAAGTATAAAGATAATCTTTATTGCTTTATCAATTTTAGTATTCACACTTCTAATAAAGATATTCTACTTTGATACAAATATGGGATTTAGAACAGAAATAGTAGAATTAAATTATAGTGCATTTCCTATGTTTGTTGATGTTGCAATTACGGTTATATTTGTTCCATTTCTCGTATATGGGATATTAGAAAGTATTTATGATAAGGCTTATTCATTTATAAAAAAATAAGTAAAATTTTAAATTTATTTTATGTAAAGATATTTCTTTATTTAAATAATCGTGTATAATATATATATATGTAAGAAATTTTTGAGGTGCATTATGGAAGTAGTAAATAAAAATGTCAAATCAAAAAGTCCAACAATAGAATACTTAAAAAGTATAGAAATAAATTCCACCAATAGGCATGAAGAAAAAGAATTTGATAATTATATTGTCAGTGTAGTTTTAATCACAACAGATACAACTACACTTAATTCGTTTACAAAGGATTATGAAGTTTATTTAGTCGTTGTAGATAAGACTAATGAAACATCACAAGGTAATCTACTATTAAAAGAATTTGCTAGTTATGATAATGCAATTTCGTATTATAATGAATTAAAATCTAAAATAGATAATTATAGTGAAAATGATATAAAATTACTTACGAATTAGATAAAATATATCTATTCTTAAATTTTCGTAAAAAATCGTAAAAATTCCAAAATTATCTTCTTGACTATTATAAGTCAAGTGTTAAAATATAGTAAAATCAAATAATTAGGTGGAAACGAAGAAAAACTCCTAATTTTTTTGATTTTTTGTTAAAAAAGCATTGACTTTAAAATCTAAAACCTTTAGAATAATATCCAATATTTGGAAGAAAATTAATTGTTTGAAGTGGTGAGCAGTATTAACTTACTTCATCTGAAAGATTGGTGATGTAACAATGAGTAATCATTTATTTAAACGATTTGTGGTTGATGATTTAAGTTATCAATGTGTTAATAGTCTAATAGAGAGACTTATCTAGGGTTATTATCCTTTTTAAGTCTCTCTTTTTTAGTGTTTGGAGGTAAATCATGGCAGATGAAATTTTAGAAAATGAAATATTATCGAAAAAAGATTTAATAGATTATGATATTGAAAGATCTTATTATCGTGTTTGCAAATTAATTAGAAAATATAAAAGATTAAAGTGCAAAAGTTTTGGTGAGCCACAATTAACTATAACAACCAAATACAAATATGTTTTTGTAGATGAAAAAACTATCGGTATTAATGATTATACTAAACTAGATCAATATATAGATGATGATACTGAATACAAGAAAATGTCTAGGAAAATAGTTTTTGCTACTGAAAATATGAGCCCAGAAGAATTGGTTTATTATACAGTTTGCCTTTATAATGGTAAATCTGAATATCGTTGTACTCAAGAAATTGGTTGCTCTGCTGATGGTTTAATTCCAATTAAAAAAAGTTGCATTATAAAATTTGCTTGTGTGTTTGATATAGAAGTTTATAACGATGATAAATTTGGCGAAGATGAAGAAGCAGATTTTCAAGATTTTATAGAAAAATTTAAGTTGTAAGAAATTGCAACTTTTTTAATGCCTTAAAGGAGGTGGTGCCTATGATTGTGAAAATACTAATTCCAATGATTTGACAAGTGAATACAAGCAAGATAATATACTTATAGGTGGTTAATTATGCTTTACTATATTCCTAAAATCATAATTATTTTATTATCTTTAATTTTAATTCAGTCTGATAATGTTTTTAATGATAAAACAATTATAGAAAGTGAAATTGAAAAAATTGATCCAATAATTAAAGAAGAAATAATTAATGATAATCAAAATCAAGAAGAATTAGATACTAATATGGAAATTGAAGAAAATGTAGAAGAAGTTATAGAAAATGATACTACTTCTACTACTGATTCACAAGACCAGCCATATAATGAAAATACTTATCAAGAAGAATCAGAATCAACTAATAGTGTTGTAGAAAGCCAACCAGAAATTATAGAAGAAGAAACTACTCCTAGTATTGTTGAAGAAGAATCTTATATAGGTGTTCCTAGCCCGAATGATTTCTTTTATTCTATTCATTTAGGTAGGATCGATAAAAAATATAAAACATTAAGTGATTGTTACAATGATGCTCCAAGAATAGCCTTTAAAGACACAAATGATATTAATAATATTGTGTGTTATGAAGTTATTGATGATTTAGGAACTGTTTTAGGTATTTATATGGATGTAAAATGCAATTCTGGAAATTGCGAAAGATATAAAGATTAGTTTTCATACTAATTTTTTTATGGAGGAAGAAATGTTAATTATATTATGTTTGGCACTATTATTAATAGTGCTTTTTTTATACTCTGCTTGTGTTATATCAAGTAGAATTTCAAAAAAGGAGGAGATCGAAATTGAAAGTGAAAAAAATGATTAAATTAATGATGTTTCCTTTATTTGCTCTCTTAATGCTTTTAGGTACTCAAACTGTTAATGCTCAAACTGTTAATCTTACTAAAATAAATACAGACTGGTTTAAATCATATACCTTTAAAGGTGAGTATAGCAGTTGGTATTTAAAAGATTATTCTTTTAATGGTAGAACTGCTTATTGTATAGAGCCTACTATACCAGAGGGAGAAGAATATAATACTGGTGATTGGAGTGTAACTAATTATACCAATGAACAAAAAGAAAAAGCCCTTTTAATTGCTTATTACGGTTATGACTATCCTAATCATCAAACAAGAGAATATAGAGCAGCAACTCAAGCCCTACTTTGGGAACTAATGGGAACATCAACTGTTGGTTTTTCTTCTGAAAGATATGATCGAGGTACGATTTATAATGTAGATAAAGAAAAACAAGAAATTATGAATTTAGTAAATAATCATACTAAGAAGCCATCATTTAATGGAACTACTATTACTTTAAATGTTGGCGAAGAAATTACATTAAATGATACAAATAAGGTATTATCGAATTATGAAGTTTATTCATCAGAAAATGCTGATGTCGATATAAACGAAGATAATAATACTCTAACAGTTAAAGCAACTGCAGTCGGAAACATTACAATTAGATTTGCAAAAAAACAATATTTAAATACTCAATATTTAGTATATTATAGTGAGGGACATCAAACTCTACTTTCCCCTGGGGCAGTTGATCCAGTTTATTCAGATTTAAATATCAAGTCTTTAGGTGGTAAAATTGAATTTACCAAATATGATAAGGATAATAATACCAATACTCCACAAGGTTTAGCAACTTTAAGTGGTGCTATTTATGGTATTTATGATGCTGAAACTGATACTTTAATTCAAACAGTTACTACTAATGATGATGGTTATGCAATTAGCAATAACCTACCAAAATTAGGCGAATACTATTTACAAGAAATCACTCCTAGTGAGGGTTACCAAATTGATTTAACTAGATATTATTTTTCCAGTAGCCTAGAACAAATAAATGCTAGTTTAATTGTAAAAGAAGATGTTATTACACGTGATTTTGAATTTACTAAAGTAATAGCAACAGATAAAACTGGAATAATGACACCAGAAGCAAATGTAGAATTTGGTATATATGATCATAATAACCAATTATATACTAAAGTAACTACCGATTCAGAGGGTAAAATATATGTAACCTTACCTTATGGAAAATATACTTTAAAACAATTAACTTCTACTACTAATCACGAAATGCTGGAAGATTATGAATTTGAAGTAAAAGAACTTGGTGATACAGTTAATAAGGTATTTGCTAATGCTGAAATAACTGCTAAATTAAAAGTTATTAAAGTAGATGCTGATACTGGACAAACCATCGCATTATCTGGCATTAAATTTAAAATATTTGATTTAAATAATAATGAATATGTTTGTCAAACAACAAACAAAGTTCAATGTATATTTGAAACAAACGATCAAGGAATTTTAATGACACCATTACCTTTAAATTCTGGTGATTATCGCCTAGAAGAAATAGATCAAGTAATTAATGGTTATTTATGGAATTCTGAAGCACTAGAATTTTCAATAAATGAAGATTCTAATTTTGAAAATGATGATGTATTTGGAACTATCATAGAACTTGAGTTTGAGAATACTTCTGTTAAAGGAAAAGTTGAAATTAATAAACTTGGTGAAGAAATCGATCTAACTGAAAATGGCTATGTCTTTAATAAAATCAATTTAGAAAATGTCGTTTTTGGTTTATATGCTAAAGAAGATATTTATGATACTTTAGGCAATTTAATATATGAAAAAGATACATTAATTGCTGAATTAGTAACCAATGCGGATGGTTATACTAGTATTGATAACTTATATTTAGGTGAATACTATCTAAAAGAATTAAAAACAGTTAGTAATCATGTTTTAGATTCAAATATCTACACTTTTAAATTGGAATATAAAGACCAATATACTGCTGAAGTTCTTTATACTATTGATTTAGAAAATCTTGTGTCAACTGGATCACTGATCTTTAGTAAAGTGGATTTTTCAACTAGTGAACCACTACCTAACACTTTAATAGAGATATACAACGATAAAGAAGAATTAGTCTTTTCTGGTAGAACTGATGAGTCAGGACAAATTAAAATTGATAGACTACCTTTAGGCAGATACTTCATTTTAGAAAAAGAAGCACCAAGTGGCTATAAAATTAATACAGAGAAAATGTATTTTGAGATTAAAGAAAATAACGAAATTATAAAATGCACTATGACAAATGAAGTGTTTGAAGTACCAAATACTGGATTAAGTAATATAAATTTTGAAATTATAGTAAGTATTGTTTTAGTAATATCTGGATTAGGATTAATAGGTTATGGTTTCTGTAAAAAGAAAAAGTAAACTAATAATTGAAATTATAGGACTACTAGTATTAGCAAGCGGTATTTTTATTCTTATATATCACTATTCTAAAATAGAAAAATTTGATAAAGAATCAGATATTAAAATTGAAGAATTTTTAAATAAAGAAATATCACTAAAAAATGAAGTTAGTATTGAAAATGCTACCATTAAGGAAGAAAAAATTGATAAACAAGATTATAGTTATATAGCAGTTTTAGAAATACCATCTATTGATTTAAAACGAGGTTTAGTAGATCCTAGTAGTCCTTATAACAATGTAAACTATAATATTCAAATAATAGATAATTCTACCATGCCCAATGTAACAAATGGTAATTTTGTTCTTGCTAGTCATAACGGAGCAAGTTATATATCTTTCTTTAAGAATTTAAATAGAATGAATATCAATGATAAAATTTATGTTTATTATCAAGGTTATAAATATGAGTATTCTTTAACTGAAATATATGATACTCCTAAAGATGGTAAAGTTGAGATTATAAGAGATTATGATAAAACAACTATTACATTGATTACTTGTAAAAAAAATAGCAAAGATACACAAGTAGTATATATTGGTTATTTAACTAATACTACTACTTATTAAAAATTACTGGAGTGATGGTAAGTATCTAAAATTCCAAAGTTTATAATATTACACGATTATACTTATACTGATGGATCAATACCACCACTTGCTAGAATTTTATTTGCTCAAATATCTTCTCTTGCAAAAAATGATGGCTATTGTCATGCATCTAATAAGTATTTGAGTGAGATAAATAATGTTGATGAAAGAACTATTAGGAGATTATTAAATCAATTAGAATCTTCTAATTACATTGACATTGTCATTGATAAAAAACAACCAAATAATTTAAGAAGAAAGATTTATATAAATGATATCAAAGGACAAAATTGTCCTATCGGTACGGATAATTAAGTCCTATCTAGTTAGGACAAAAATATCCTATAAATATATAAGTAAAAATATATAAGTGAATATATAATTTATAAATTAAATTAATTTAATTAATTTATTCATGAATTAATTGGAGGTGGAAATATAAATAGAAATAAAGTTGAATTGATAGGAAAAATAACCAGCATATCGGAAATTAAAAAAGACATAAACAATAATGAGTTTATGTTTTTTGATATAGTTCAAAATGAATACATTGATGATAATCTCTATAATTCTTCTTTTTATAAAATTAGATTATACAACAATTTAATTAAAAGATATCAAAGTGTTTTGTTTAAAGGGAAAAATATATATGTTAGTGGCTATTTAAATTCATATAAAAAAGATAGCAAAGTAATTTATTATATCTATCCTTTAGAAATAAAAGAATTGGATAATAATTATACTTTAGATGAATCATCAAGTCCTACTATTAGTTATGATCCAGATGGTGTTATGGTTTGGAATGGTAAAAGATGTGAGTCTACAATGTGTACTCCCGAAGAACAAAAGGAAATGGAGGCTTTGTTAAGTGAATATCAATGATACATTAATATATATTTATGCTAAAGATGATTATAAGGCTAAAAATGATCTCGATACTATAAAAATAATATGTGATAACCACGGAATTAATGTTTTAAAAGTGTATAGCGATATAACTACTTCTAATAAACTTGATTTAAAAGTTAATTTAAAGAAATTAATAAATGAAAATAAAGACTGTAATTTATTAGTTTTTAGTGTAAATAAACTAGGTAGAGATTTAAATGAATTATTAGAAATTAGAGATATGTTACAAGAAAAAAATATAAAAGTTTATGATGCTATACAAAAAGAACTGATATTTAATGATATGTTTAGTTATATAAAAGAAATGCAAGAAAATATTTTAGATAAAGGAAGTGATAAAGATTTGCAAAGAAATTTAAATGTTTTATTTGTAGAACCAAATAAATTACCAGTAAAAAAAACAATTAAAAATACATTAGAAGAAAAGCAAAAATTAGTTGGAGGTTTAATTGAATATACTTATATCGAAAATTGCAATGATATTACTATTATTTGCAATGAGGAAGGTAAAATTTTAGGTTTACCACTTAATCGAGATATAGGACATGATATTATTGCAGGTAATTTTTTAATTGTTGGTGATGATCCAGAATTAGGTGAAGATCGTTCTCTAACGGATGAACAAATTGAAAAATATACTAAATATTTTGGAAAAGAATCTATCGAAAATACCAATAAAAAAATTGATAGATTATTTTGGGGAATTGATTTATAGTTTCTTATTTGAAAGGAGGTGGTAATTTGAATAATACATATTTTATTGGAAGATTAGTAAATGATCCAGAACTAAAAGAAACAGATAGTGGTAAAAAGGTATTAAATGTTACTGTTGCAGTTCCTAGAAGTTATAAAAATAAAGACGGTAATTATGATGCTGATTTTATTGATTGTGTCTTATGGGATCATAATGCTGAATATGTTTCTAAAATGTCTAAAGGAGAACAATTAGCAGTTCAAGGTAGAACAGAAACAAAACTTTATGAAAAAGATGGAAAAACAATTAAAGATTATAAAGTTGTTGTTGACTATGTTAAAAATTTAGATAAAAAAATAGAAAAAGATAAAGAAATGGATATGTAATTAAATTGAAATTTAAAGCAATGAAAAAGAGTTAAAATGCCCCGAAGCAATCTAACTCTGTTGTAATTATATCACAACTCATTGCTTTTTTTCATTAAGTTAAAGGAGGATTGATTATGAGAAATATTATTAAATTAAGGGTGATGTATATTGATTAAGTTCATAGGTAATTCTCTACAAGGTTTAGGGAATTCTATGAATTTATTAGCCATCGAAAAGTTAGATGGTGGTAACTATAATGTTGACTCTATATTGCAAGCCATTAAAACTGTAACAGACTGGTGTTTGCGAATTGGTATTGCTCTTGCTGGTGTATCATTAGTTGTTGGATTTGTTATGTATGCAGTTGCTGATGTCGATAGAAAAGCCCATGTAAAGCAAAGAATAATACAAACTATGTTTGGTATCGTTGGTATTATATTAGCCATTTCACTTGTAAACTTAATCATAGGTCTATTTTAGGTGATGTCTATGAATTTATATATTAAAAAACAAAAGGATATTGATATATGTTAAGTGCATTAGATTTACTTAGGCGACTTGGTTGGGCAGTAATAGATTTTATCTACAATTTAATTGATACCTTATTTAATATCATAAAAGAATTAAATTTATATGATATTGTTGATAGTGTATCAGAAAATACAATATTTTCTAATTTCCATACGGGAATCATTGCTATTGCTATAACACTACTTGCCCTTTTCATTATGTGGCGATTTGTTATGAAAATATTAGAGCCAGACGATGGGCTATCTACTCATCAAATAGTAATTGAAATAGTAAAATGTGGGGTTCTTATTTTAATGAGTGTATTTTTATTTACTCAAGCAAACTCTTTTTCTATGAAATTAAGTGGTTATACTTCTTCTATTTTTAGCAACAATGGTACTACTATATCTGATAGTATGCTCGGTATGTATATAAGTCATTCTGATGGTTATAAAAATAGTGATGAATTTGAAAATGAAGATATTACCAAGAATTTGGAAAATGATAACTTCACCGATAAACGAATGTATAATGATAAATATGTTACTTCTTCAAGGTGGATATTGCCAGATGAAAAGGATTATAAGTATAGTATAAATTGGATTATGGCTATCCTTGTTGGAGGCTTTTTTCTATATGCACTATTTTTTAGTGGTATGATGCTTGCTCGTAGACAAATAGAATTTTTGTTTTTATTCATAATAAGTCCGATTGTATTTGCTACTTCTGTTGGAAACAAACAAAGGCGATCAGCAGTAGTCGAACAGTTAGTATCACTTATTTTACAAGGTGCAGTTGTAATGATGATTATAGGTATTACCGTAATAGTAATGCAGTCAATTAATAGTACAACTTTCTTTTCAGATTCTCCCGCTAAAGATATGGCTTTAAAGTCATTAATGTTTATTGGCTGTGGAACTTTCTTACTTACTGGATCACAAGTAATCAATAGATTTATAGGTGGTAATGTTTCTGCGAATAGTGGTCGTGAACAATTAATGAGTTTAATGAGTTATGGTCATGCAATGTCAACTGCTACTCATATTGGTAGTAATGCTATAACTGGTGCTGGTGCATTTGGTTTAGGTATGGCATCGTCAGCAGTTGGTAAAGTTGGTGGGAATCAACTAGTCAACAAAGTTGGTAATGCTATTCAGAAATTTGGTAATAAAGTCAGCGGTGGTGGAACTTCATCTAACCCTATCAAAAGTGGTATTGGAAATACCATTGAAAAATTTGGTGGTAAAGTTAAAAATGCAACTCCATCTAACATAGGTAAAAATCTTCGCTCTCACGGGCGAGAAAATATGGGTGAAGCAGTAAGTTCTATTATGCCACAAAGAAGTATGTATCGCCGAAGATATAGGTCAAGGGAGTGATAAGTTATGTATATAACAATTAAAAGTATTAAAAAAACATTAGGTAAATATATAGAGATGACTGATTTATATATAGGACTTCCTATGCTAGTAGTTTTCTTAATAATGTTTGCATTTACGAATTTAAAAATACAAGCACTAATATTCTTATCTATTTGTGCATTTCTATTAATACCTATAAATTTATCAAAGAAAAATCGTATGTATAAAATTATGATTCTTCTAATAGAATACTTATTTAAACCAAAAGAATATTATTTTTTTAATGAAGAAATAAAAGAAAGCAAGATTAAAACAATAAGTAAATATATAAAACAATAGAAAGTGATGGTGATAGTATTAAAACAAATAAAGAAAAAGTTATAGAAAAAGAAAAACATAAACTAGAAAAACAAAAGCCAAAATTCATACTTAAAAAGCGACTTAAAAAGCGAGTTAAAAATTCACAAATTTTTTCTAATGTTAAAGCAGTTGCTGATGATGGCTTAATTGAACTCAAAACTGGGGAGGTTGCATCTTTAATTGAAGTTAAAGCAATAGACTTATCTCTAGCAAGTAAAAACGAAAAGCAAAATTTCTTCTATTCTTTGAAAAGTTTATATCAAATAAAAGGTCTTACCTTAAAATGCTATAAACTAGATCAAAAAATTAATTTAAATAATAATAAGATTAATTTAGATGAGTTAATAGAATATTTTAAAGATGATACTCAAAAACATAAACTTTTAGATGAAAGCAAAAGATTAATTGAAGAACTTGAAGAAAACTATTATACAGTTTCAAGTGTTTATTATTTAGTAGTAATTGCTAAAGATTTAAATATATTAGAAAAACAATTAGATGAAATTGAAGATATTATTTCTAATATTACTCCGAAATTAAATATGGAAGTAATTAATAACAGATTAGAAATATATAAATTTTTAACTAATTTATACATGAATCCAAAAGCACTAGATGATCTTGTATGGTGTGATTTACCATCTTTAATATCCCCATTAAATTTGCAAGAAAAAACTAATATGTTAAAGTTTGATGATAAAGACATCCAAATGGTTACTATTAAAAATATTCCCCCATTTGTTGATGAATTGTTTTTTGAAGAAATTTTTAATGTTCCAAATGTTAGGTCTTGTATTAGTATTAAAGATGCTATTAGCCAAGATGAGTTAATTCGTTGGGTTAATTCACAATATCAATTTTTATTATCAGATAGAAACACAACTAGAAAATTAAGTGATGCTACTGAACTAGACACACAAAAAGAAAATTTCCAACAATTAATGTTAGAAATCAAAAATGGTGATGAGAAAATAAAAGAAGTATCTCTTACTCTAGTAATAAGTGGTACTAGAAAAGAACGAGAAAATACATTTAGAGATTTAAAAAGATTAGTAGATAGATACCAAATAAAATTAGATATTCCAAAATTAAGACAAATGGAGTGTTGGCAAAATTTTGATATTACTTCTACTTCTTTAAATGATTATTCGATTTATTTGCCTACACTTACTTTAAGTGCGGGTTTTCCTTTTACAAAAACTTATTTTAATGATTCTAAAGGATATATGTTAGGAGTAGATTTACATACTTCACTACCGATATTCTTTGATCCCTTTACTTTAAATAATCATCGGACATCACACAATATAGCCATTGTATCTTCTACTGGTGGTGGTAAGAGTTTTACTATGAAAAAGATAATTATTAATGAGTATGCTCGTGGTACTAAAATATTTATCTGGGATGCTGAAAATGAATATAAAAATTTGGTGTTATCTAATGGGGGCGAATATATAGATCTCTACTCTAAAAAGGGTGGTATTATTAATCCCCTACAAATAAGGTATATACCTAGCGATGATGAAGATAAAGAAACAAAAGAAACAGATTGTCCTTTAGCCAAACATTTAGGCTTTTTAGAGGCTTTCTTTAAAACTGCTTTTGAAGATATTACGGAAAAAGAACTAGTTATGTTACTTGCAGTAGTAGAATCTTTATATAACAAAAAAGGTATATTTAAAAATACTTCTATTAATACTTTACAAAGTTTAAAGCCTAGTGATTATCCAATATTTAGTGAGTTATATGAGTATTTACCTATTTATAAAAAAGATTTGGAAAGTAATGAAAAAAAGAAAATCATCGATCAATTAGAGATACTAGTTTCCAGATTTTTAACTGGTACAGATTCTTTCCTTTTTGATGGGCATACAAATATTGATTTATCTAATGATTTAATCGCTTTTAACTTACAAGAACTTCTATATAGTGGTAATCAAAGATTAATTAATACCCAAGTTTTAAATCTACTAACTTATTTAAATAATAGTATTGTTGCTAATAAAATTCAAAATGAAAAATCAAATACTAGAAAAAAACATATAAGTATTATTGTAGATGAGTTTCATTTATTTATCGATGAGAAAAATAGCGAGGTATTAAAAAACTTTGGGCAACTTGCTCGTAGAGTTAGGAAGTATTCAACTAATCTAATTGTTAGCACCCAGAGTGTAAAAGACTTTGTAGGTAATGCTAATGTATTAAGACATGCCACTGCAATTTTTAATAATTGTCAATATACTATGATAGGTATGCTTAAAGAAGATGATTTAATTGCTTATTTAGAATTATTTAAAAATAACCCTTTGACTGATACTCAAAAGGCTTTTTTATTATCGGCTAAACGAGGCGAATTTTTACTAAATATAGATAATAAAAATAGACTTCGAGTATGGATTCGTGCTACCGAGTTAGAACGAACAATGATGGGTGAAAATTAGGAGGTGTTAATTTGAGTATAAGGTCAACTATTGCTATGAAGCAAAAAGATAATACATATAAATCTATTTATTGTCATGCTAATGGAAATTTGGAATACAATGGTTATATTCTATATAATGATTATCAAGATCCAACTAAAGTAAAATTATTAATGTCTTTAGGGGATATATCTGTTTTAGGAAAGTATGTTTTTCCAGACACTACTAAAGAACATAATTTTGATAATAGACAAGATGATGTAACCGTTGCTTATCATCGTGATCGTGGCGAAGAACTACATTATGAAATAAGTCATACGAAAGAAGAACTAGTAAAAAATTCTATGGATTATTTGTACTTATTTGAAGATGGTAAATGGAAATATGGTGTTATTGATTTAGATAAAACAAATGTAGAGTTCATCGAGTTAGAAGATGCTTTGCTTGAAAAAAATATTATTTATATACCACAAAATAATAATGATATTTATTTAGATAAATTAGTAACAAGAATAGTTCAGTATGCTAAAGATTTTGATCCGTATGAGTTTCAAGATTCTTATGACAATGAAGAAATTGCTTTTGAAGATACCAAAAAGCATTTACAAACTGTATCTGGTGCTTATGATATAATTGATGCTCTTTGCAATGATATTCATTATTTTACTAGTGAAAGTGATTTAAGTAATCATGATATAAATGATTTGTATAAGGAAGCCACTAACTTATTAGTAGAACTTAATCAATATTCAAAGACTTTAGCAAAAGATAAAGAAATGGATATTTAATGAAGAAAAAAATAATATCCATACTTCTAGGATCAACTGGTGGTTTGTTTCTTATTGGTTTTATTATTTTAATACCAGTCTTAATGATATTAGACTTCTTTGGTGCAAATATAACTGATGGTTATATAGAAAATAATAGTGATTATGCAGAGGAATATAAAAAAGTCTTAAATGAAAATATAAAAGCCAAAAATGGCTATGTATCTTTAGAAAGAATATTATATTTTTATTTAGCCGATAACTCTTTGACTTTTAGTGAAATATATACAGATAATTTAGATAGTGAATTAAAAAGGCAACTACCAATTAGTCAAGTATGTGAAATTCAAAAATATAAAGTTTTAGAAGTTTGTAAAGAAGATAATATCTCTGATAGTGGACAAATAGATGAAGAACAAGCCAAACCATTTGCTCCACCTATTGATTTTACTAATTCTACTATTACCAGTTTTTTTAAAGAAGAAAGAATTGTGTACGGTGAATCTGATGTCCACTCGGCATGGGATTTAGCAAATTCGGCTCAAACACCAGTTTATTCTGTATGTGATGGTACTGTTGAAACAGTTGATTTTCCACATTCAACTAATACCATAGATACAAGTGATACACAAGGTGGAAATATAATTAAAATAAATTGTGAAGTAAATGAGTTGACTTACACAGTCTTGTATGGACATTTATATCCTAACAGTTCTCAAGTTTCTGTTGGTGATAATGTAACAAAAGGACAAGTAATTGCAAGTGTTGGAACAACTGGTTACTCGACGGGGAATCATTTACATTATCAAGTTTCATTAAATAATGAAGTTGTTGATGGTATGAGTTTAATCGATTTTACTTATGAAATAGAATCTACCCCTAGTTTTAATCAACCAGATTTACCATTAAGACCAACATATTAATTACCATCCTATATAAACTTGAAAAAATAAATATTTAGGATGAAAAGCCCTACTATAAAAGCCCCTTAATATATACGATTAAGAGATTTTATCCTTTTAATCAACCTACAAAGTAGGATGAATTTTGCAAGTGCAAAATAAGAAATGCACCTACATAAACCCTTATGAAATAAGGAATAAGTTTATGTGAGTGTGCATTTATCTTATCCTGCTTTTTATATTATGCCAATATTAAGGGGCTTTTCATCCTATTACAAAGGAGGAATATATGAGAAGATTTAATTTAAAATTACCGATAGAATTATATGATCGTATAAAATTAATGGCTAATTTCTATAATGTATCTGTTACTAAAATGATAATACAGTTATTAGAAATTGGTTATATTGATATGTTACAAGGAGGTTATGAAAATGAAATTATCAATAAATAAATTAATTGCAAATGATATTATTAATTATGGTATGGATCAAACAAGTGAATTTAATTATTCTGTTTCATTAAATGGATATTTAAATGATTTTGATGGAGAATCACAAAAGTATATATTAGATAATTTAGATGATATTATTGAGTGCATAAAAGACAATGAAAATGTGGCTGACTTATTTATTAGTGAACAAAGTGATGGCGATAAGGATTTTGATATGGTATTTTACTGGGGAAATTTACTTACTCAAGTTGAAAGAATTGTTTGTGAAAATGCTAAATCATTAAAAGTGAATTTAGAGTTTGAAGATATTAGAGAAATTGCAGATAATATTTTAAGAAGCGATACTTTTAATGATGATTTAGAATATGAGATTAAAAACTATGATAATGGTAGGGATATAGATTAATGAAAGTTCGCCTATATACAGACAATGAAATAAAAATACTTGAACAAAATATTTTTGTTAGAAAAGTAAAATACAAACGAGAAATTGAATACGATCCACTTTTTAAATTATGGGTTATTATGATGAGATTCAAGTTTCCAGAACTCTCTGCTCGTGAGATATTTTCTCGTGCTGGATTTGATGTTAATATACTTCATCCTAAATTACCACAAAGAAGAATCAAGGACTGGGTTGATAATTATAAAAAGTTTGGTATAAGATATTTTCTTCCAGAAGATGAATATTATCAAAGTATTACTTGTGTTAAAGATAAAAAGATAGTTTATGATACCATGAAAATGCAGTTAATGGATTTTGTTCTATCTAAACTAAAGGAATTAAATATCAATGACAATAGATAAACACATTTATTTTACGAATGAAGAATATTTAAAGATAAAATCTTATGCTGATAAGAATAATATGTCTTTTTCAAGAGCGGTATGTGAATTATGTATTAATGCTTTAAATGGTACTGATGTTTTAGATAGATTATCTACTATTGAAAGAAATATTGAATATATAATCAAGAAACAAAAAATAATGCTATCTTTAGAAGAGCAAATATATTCAGATATGGATTTTGATAATATAACTGATCCTAAACAAAGTAAGCCCTTAAATGAATTTAATAAAAAGATAAGGAATAATTATATAAATGACTAAAAGTCCTAAAGTTATATTTAATTCTATCTTTACACTTGCTATTAATAATCCAGATAGTAAATATAAAAACAATGAAAAGTCTAAAAAACGAGTTCGTGATATGTATGATTATTATGCTAATGAAGAAAAAAGAGCCATGTCTATGTATGACTATTATACTGGTAAAATTAATAAAGAAAATACTATGAATCTTGTTTTAGAAAATGGCAAGTTTGCATCGGAATTGGAAGTCGAAAAAAGAAAGAAACAAGCAGTAAAGTATTTAGAAAATTCTAACCTATGGCAAGGTGTCTTATCATTTAATAATGATTATATAAATGAAAATATTGATATACATAAATTAGAACAAGAACTTGCTTCTAATATATTACCTAATTTTTTTAAAAAGTGTGGTTTTAAAGATTCTAAAAAAATGTTTTATCAATTATCGCTACATACAGACACTGATAATCTTCATTTTCACTTTTCTTTTATGGAAAAACAACCTAACTATATTTATTCTAAAAATAAAGTTGGTTATAGAAGATCTGGACAACTTACCCAAAGTGAAATTGATTTTCTAAAAGCCCAAGTAGTTCATACTATAGAAAAAGAAAAAATCTATACACCTTTATTAATTGAAACTAATAAGGAAATTACCGAGTTAAAAAAGTTCTTTAGTCCTAATGAAAAGAATTATCTTTTGCGAAACAAAAAGGATTTAATATTAGAAGAAAAAATTTTAAGATTAGGTCAATTACTTTATAGGGAACGAAAAGATAAAGAAGAAAAAATAAAATATGGTTCTATAAAAAACAAAGAAATTATAGAACTTACCAAAGAAATTAAGAGTTATCTTTTTTCTAAAAAAAATTCTAATTTTAAATTGGAATATGCTAATTTTAAAGATGCTTTAAATGAGATAAACTCTTATTTTCATAACATATATGAAGAAAATCAGATTAAGAATATTGATATTGATACTACTTTAATCGATTCTAAAAACAAATATATAGATAATTATATTTATAATGCTATTGTTAATCATGCAAATTATAATTATAAGAAAGAATTAAAAAGTGTAAAAAGTATTAAAGAAAATGATATTATTCAAGAAATAATATTAAAACACTACTTAAAAAACAAAAAACAGACAAGAAAAGATATATTATATAATTATCTATCCAACACTAATACTAAAACACAATTTAAAAATAAAAATGCTATCGAACAAGCAATCAAAAATATTAATGATGAAATGGAAGAGGCACAAAGAGAATTTAGTAGATTATTTATCAGTAATGATAAGAGTGATACATTATGAAAGATATAATTATCAGTAATGTAATTTCTGACATGGGAAAATTTATTAATAATTATCAATTAGAAAATTTAAGACAAGTGCTAGAACATTATTTTTATAATGTAAGTATTACAGAAATAGAAGATATAAAAGAAGAAAAAATAGATTATAGCAATTTATTTTTATCTTCTAAAAAACTTGAGGGTTGTTCTAATAGAACAGTTGAGTATTATAAAAAAACAGTTGATGATATGGTATTGCAAATAGACAAAAATATAAAACTAATTGATACTAATGATATAAGACAATATTTATCTAACTATCAAAATAATCATAATTGTAGTAATGTAACAATAGATAATATAAGAAGAATATTATCTAGTTTTTTTTCTTGGTTAGAAAATGAAAATTACATTATAAAAAGTCCTATAAG
>ERZ1643251.1555-NODE-1555-length-25904-cov-6.657124_pt1 | contig 25904 bp, 19 predicted proteins | sample MGYA00579261_ERZ1643251 | MGnify/ENA primary metagenome ERZ1643251 (study PRJEB29033, sample SAMEA4952267) | chicken gut metagenome | biome: Broiler Chicken; feature: Gastrointestinal Tract; material: Caecum | place: Ireland | collected 2018 | study: Broiler... | reverse complement strand
GGAAGTAGTTGTCCATGGAGATGGCGTGGGACTGGATGCCCATCTCCTCCAGCTTCGCCTCGATCTTCTTGGCGGTAGTGGTCTTGCCGCTGCCGGAGGGACCGGAAAGCAGCACAATCCGGGATTTGGTCCGGTTGTCCGCGATCCGCTGGGCGGCCGCCTCTATCTTCTTGTTGTACGCCGCGTCGCATTCTTCCACGAACCCCTTGGGGTCGCTGCGGACGGCTTCATTGATTTCTTTCAGGGAATAGGCCATAGCATGCTCCTTTCTTCCGGGACGGGGCCTTACCCCATCTGCTGATAGAATGCCCGGAAAGCCTGATGGTTTTCCGCAATTTTTTCCGGGCGCTGTATATACTCCTGGGGGAATTTCAAATTGAAGGCCCGCTGGATCCGCCCGCCGGCACGATCCACCATCTTGGTAGAGCCGCCGGCGCCCATACTGAGGATGGTGTGCAGCTCCTCCATGATGTAGATATTGTACCAGCCCTCCCCGCCTTCCTTGCACCAGCCGGTATTCTCAAAGCTGCCGGACTGGTACTTCTGCCGGTAGAGGTAGTAGGGGGCAAAGCCCGCCCCACGAAGGGTGGGATCGGCAAAGGAGAGCATCTCCCCCACCTCCGCCTCCGTGGGGATGCGGCTGCCCTCCAGGGTGATGCGGCTGCCTTTTTTGAGGCTGAGGGTGTGGACGGTGAGGTTGTCGGTGCCGAAGGCCATGACCTCCGTGAGGCTCCGGCGGAACCCCTCCGGCGTATCCTGGGGAAGGCCGGCAATGAGGTCCATGTTCACATGGGGGAAGCCCATGGCACTCACCAGGCCCATAATCTCCCGGATCTCCCCGGCGGTATGGCGGCGGCCAATGGCACGGAGCACATGGTCCTCCATGGTCTGGGGATTGACGCTGATACGGCTGACGCCGTGGCGGCGCAGCGCCTCCAGCTTCTCCCGGGTGATGGTGTCCGGCCGCCCGGCCTCCACGGTGGTCTCCACCGAGGCGGAGAGGTCAAAGGCCGATTCCACCTTTCCCAGCAGCCGGTCCATCTGCTCCGCGGTGAGAGTGGTGGGGGTGCCGCCGCCCATGTAGAAGGACCGCACCCGCAGCCCCAGCTCCTTCACCATCCGGGCCGCATCCTCAATCTCCTGGTGGAGGGCCTCCAGATAGGGCTCCACCAGGTGGAAGGACTTTTCCACACTGTTGCTGACAAAGCTGCAATAGGCGCAGCGGGTGGGACAGAAGGGGATGCCCACGTAGAGGGAGATATCCTTCTTTTCCAGCATGGCCTCCGCCCGCTGGGCGGCCAGGGCCGCATCCATGCACAGCCGGGCCCGCTGGGGGGTAACAAAGTAGATCTCCTCCAGGGCCTTTTCCGCCTCCTGGGGGGTGCGGCCCTCCTCCAGCAGCTCTGCGGCCACCTTGGCCGGGCGGATGCCGGAAAGGCTGCCCCAGGGAGGCGTAATGCCCGTCACTTCCCGGGCCGCCCGGAAAAAGCTCATACCGATGGCACGGCGGCGCTGGCCCTCCCGGGCATAGTCGTCCCCGGAGAGATCCACCCCCAGGGTAAAGGGAGCGGATTTTCCGTCCCAGCCCATCTCCGTGGTCACATGGCAGCGGTCTCCCTCCTCCCGGAGGGTAATGATGGCCCAGCGGCTGTCTGAGGCCGGGTCCACCATCTCATACACCGGCCGCTCCTGAGGGAACAGGGCCAGGAGGCTCTGCTCCACTACATATTTATATTCGTGGTCGCTGCCCCGAATTTCCAGTTTCATCCCGCCACCGCCTGACGCATATAGCCGTTGCTCTGGCGCTCCCGCTCCAGGGTGGAGGCCCCGCCATGGCCGGGACAGACTTTATAGTCCCCCTCCAGGTGGTACAGCCGGGCCAGGGAGGTCTTGATGGCGTCTCCATCGCCGCCGGGCAGATCCCACCGGCCGCAGGAACCGGCAAAGAGGGTGTCGCCGCAGAGCATCACGTCCTCCACCAGCAGCGTCACGGACCCGGCGGAATGGCCGGGGGTGTGAAGGACCTGGATGGTGAGGTTTCCCAGGGTAAGGGTATCGCCCTCATCGTAGGTCCGCTGGTTCTTCCCCTTGTGGGGCATATGGTAGCGCTCCTTCAGGTCCTCTGCCGGGCACAGCTCCTTTTCATGGATGTATACCGGCAGGTCCGGATAGACCTCCAGCAGGGCGGGAATGGCCCGCACATGGTCGTAGTGGCCATGGGTCAGGAGAATCATCTCCGGGGTAAGGCCGCTGCGGCTTATCATATCCAGCACCTTCTCTGGGGATCCGCCGGGATCCACCACCGCGCATACCTTGGCATTTTCATCGCCGATGAGGTAGCAATTGGTCATAAGAGGGGCCACTTCTGTTACATCAAAATACATATCGCTCAGCTCCTTTGCTGGCCCGCCGGTGGGCGGAGATTGCCGCGCCGGAAGGGCGCGGTAGGCCAGGGACAGCCCTTACAGCTTTCCCTCGGTATCAAAAAGGATGGTCACCGGGCCCTCGTTCTCCGAGGACACCAGCATATCCGCGCCGAACTCCCCGTGCTCCACGGTAAAGCCCCGCTCCCGGCACCGGGCCATAAAGGCCTCGTACAGGGGAATGGCAAGGTCCGGCTTGGCCGCGCCGGTAAAGCCCGGACGGCGGCTGGAGGTATCGGCGTAAAGAGTAAACTGGGAGATCACCAAAAGGCTTCCTCCCACCTGCTCCAGATTCAGGTTCATCTTGTCGTTTTCATCCCGGAACACCCGGAGGTTGCAGATCTTGTCCGCCAGCTTCACAGCGGTGTCCTCCGTGTCATTCTGGCCTACGCCCAGAAGGACCAGGTAGCCCCGGCCGATGGCCCCGTTCACTTTGCCGTCGATAGTGACGGAGGCGGAACGAACTCGTGTTACGACTGCTCTCATGGCTTGTATTCCTTTCCCGGCATCAGCCTGCCGGACGGTTGACCTTCATGACGCTGGAAATCTGGTGGAGCTTGCGCATGACCTGCTCCAGCTGTTTGGCGTCGGTGACATTGATGGTGATATAGAAAATGGCAAAGCCATCAGCGGTGGAGTGAACATTGAGGCTGGAGACATTGACCTTGCTGGAACTGAGAACCGTGGAAATATCCACCAGCAGGTTGGGCCGGTCCTTACAGACCACTTCCAGAGAGGTGGCATAGGACTCCTTGATGTCGTCGCCCCAGGAGACCTTGATCCAGCGGCCCTCTTCGCCGGCATTGCGGCGGCTGGGATCGGCGTTGGGGCAGTCCTTGCGGTGGACGCTGACGCCGTAGCCCCGGGTAATGAAGCCCACGATCTCATCCCCTGGCACCGGGGTGCAGCACTTGGAGAACTTCACCAGGCAGTTGGAAAGTCCTTCCACCACGATGCCCTTCTCGCTCTTGACCCGCTTGGGCATAGCCGCCTTGGCTTCGCTGGCCTCCTTGGCCGCCTTGGCGGCGGCCGCAGCCTCTGCCGCCGCTTTTTCCACGGCAGCGGCCTTGCTCATGTGGATCAGTTCATCCCGGATCCGGTTGACCGCCTTCAGGGAGGTATAGCCGCCGTAGCCAATGGCGGCATACATCTCGTCCAGACTCTGGAAGCCCACCCGCTTGAGAATGGCGGGCAGCACATCCGACGGGGTGATCTGGCTCATGGTCAGCCCCGCGTGCTTGAGCTCCGCCTCAAAGGAGGAGCGGCCCTGGGCAATGTTCTCCTCCTTGCGCTCTTTCTTGAACCACTGGCGGATCTTGCTGCGGGCCTCGCTGCTCTTGGCGATTTTCACCCAGTCCCGGCTGGGGCCGTGGGCGGACTTGGAGGTGTTGATCTCCACGATGTCGCCGTTGTGGAGCACACAGTCAAAGCCTACCATCCGGCCGTTGACCTTGGCCCCCACCATGGTATTGCCGATGGCGGAGTGGATGGAATAGGCAAAGTCAATGGGAGTAGCGCCGGCGGGGAGGTTGATGACGTCTCCCCGGGGGGTGAACACGAACACCTCGTCGGCGAACATGTCGATCTTCAGACTGTGGATAAAGTCCTCGGCGTCGGCGTCCTCCTGGTTTTCCAGCAGCCGCCGGATCCATTCGTAGGTCTGCTCCCCGCCCTGCTTGTTGATGCCCTGCTTGTACTTCCAGTGGGCCGCCACGCCGTATTCAGCAATGGCATGCATGTCATAGGTGCGGATCTGCACCTCGAAGGGAATGCCCTGGTCGCCGATGACGGTGGTGTGAAGGCTCTGGTACATATTAGGCTTGGGGGTGGCGATATAGTCCTTGAACCGGCCCAGAATGGGCTTGTAGAGGTCATGGATCACGCCCAGCACGTTGTAGCAGTCCGCCACGGTGTCCACCAGTACCCGGAAGGCAAAGAGGTCATAGACCTCCTCCATGCTCTTGTCCTGGGTGTACATCTTGCGGTAAATGCTGTACGGATGCTTCACCCGGCCATAGACCGTGGTGTTCTCAATGCCCATCTCCGTCAGGCGCTGGGTGATCTGCTCCTGGACCGTGGTCATGAAGGCCCCGTGCTCCCGGCTGGCCTCGTCCAGCTTTTTCACGATGTCGTCATAGCCCACCGGATCCAGGTACTTCAGCGACAGATCCTCCAGCTCCCACTTCACCTTCTGCATGCCCAGGCGGTGGGCGATGGGGGCGTAGATCTCCATGGTCTCAAAGGCCTTTTTCTTCTGCTTCTCCGGCGTCTGATACTCCATGGTGCGCATATTGTGGAGCCGGTCGGCAATCTTGATGAGGATCACCCGGATATCCTTGCTCATGGCCAGGAGCATCTTGCGCAGATTCTCCATCTGCTCCTCTTCCATGGTGCTGTATTTCACCCGCGTCAGCTTAGTAACGCCGTCTACAATATCCGCAATGGTGGGACTAAAGCGCTTGGCAATGTCATCGTAGGTGCTGTCGGTGTCCTCGATGCAGTCGTGAAGAAGGGCGGCGATAATGGACTCGCTGTCCAGCCGCATCTCCGCCACAATCTGGGCTACCTGAAGAGGATGGGTGATATAAGGCGTCCCATCCCGCCGCAGCTGGTGCCCATGGTGCTCCTGGGCATATTCAAAGGCAGAACGTATCTGATTCAGATCGGCAGAGATATTGTAGCCGCGGATCGTTTTTTCCAGATGTTCATAAAGCTCTTCAACCGTGGCCATCGTCATCTGTCTCCTTTCTCTTCTTTTCTCTGGATCTGCCGCAGCCGCCCCACATAGGGACACTGCTCCAGATCCGCTCTGCGGCCCGGCTGGAGCCGCAGCACAAGGCGGTCATCCTTGGCCGTCAGGCTGATAAGCTCCCGCTCGGCAAATACCTCCAGGCCGAAGGCAGCCCGCAGGAAGCTCTCGCTGCCGTCCAGGGATGTGGCCAGCCGCCGCAGCAGCGGCAGGCGGTGACAGCACACAGGGCCGTCCCGGCCCAGGCGCTCTATGGCGCGCCACAGGGCAACAAACTGCTCCCGGCCCGGCAGCAGGCGCTGGGCCTCCTTCCCGGTGACCCGTCCCCCCTGCAGCAGCCGCTCCACCAGCTCCAGGCCTTCCCGTTCCCGGCCGCTGGGCCCCACCGATGGGCGCAGATCGATCATCTGGAGCTGCACGCTGCTGTTGCCGCGAAATTCATTGATCTGTAAATAGAAAGCCGCATCCACCCGGCTGCCTGCCGATACGCCGCACTCCTCCGGTGTGACGGAAAAGAAAATCGCGTCAAAATGGCAGGCACCCTTGCTCAGGCGCAGCTTCATATGCCGGTTCTGGCCCACGCTCTGGAGGCTCTCCACCTTGGCGCCCATCAGAACGAACACCGGGCGATTATTGCCGGCTCCGTAAGGCTCCAGACGGCTGAGTTCTTCTACCTCCTCCAGGGTCACCGCCTCCGGATAGCGCAGCACCACATCCACCTCCAGGGAGGACACCGGCGCCTCGCCGTTGCAGTAATCCCGCACGCAGCGGTTCATCCGCTGCCGGAAGGCGGGGATATCCTCCTGGCGGATATTGAAGCCCGCCGCCAGGGCGTGGCCGCCGAAATCCACCAGCAGATCGGAGCAGGACTCCAGGGCGGAAAACAGGTTGAAGCCGCCGTAGCTGCGGCAGGAACCCTTTCCCATGCCGTTTTGCAGGTGGATCATAAAGCTGGGGCAGGAGTACTTCTCACTGAGCCGGGAAGCCACGATCCCCACCACTCCCTGATGCCAGACCTCACTGGAGAGGACCAGGGCGCTGCGCTCTCCGGCAGGAAGGGTCTCGATCTGATCCACCGCCTGGGCGAAAATCTCCTGCTCCACCGTCTGCCGCTCCCGGTTGAGGTCGCACAGCTCCCGGGCCATCCGCTCGGCCTGGGCGCTGTCGTCGGTCAGGAGCAGGTTGGCTGCCAGCTCCGCCTCTCCCATCCGTCCGGCGGCGTTGATCCGGGGGGCCAGGACAAAGCCGATCTGAATGGAGGTGATCTCCTTGTCCAGAAGTCCCGTCTCCTTCAGCAGGGCCCGCAGGCCCAGAAAATCCGTATTGGAAATGGCCTCCAGTCCCCGGCAGACGATGGTGCGGTTTTCATCGCTCATGCGCATCACGTCAGCCACGGTGCCGATGGCGGCCAAGGTGCAATAGCGGGCAAAAATAGCGTCCTCTTTCTGGCCGCCCAGGGCCAGCACCAGCTTCAGAGCCACGCCTACCCCGGCCAAATGCTTGAAGGGATAGGGGCAGTCCGGCCGCCGGGGATCCACCACAGCAGCGGCGTCAGGCAGTGTCTCCTTGCACTCATGGTGGTCGGTGATCACCAGATCCATGCCCAGTTCCCGGGCAAAACGGGCCTCCTCCACGCCGGTGATGCCGCAGTCCACGGTGATCACCAGGGTGACGCCCCGGTCATGGAGGGTCCGCAGGGCATCGCAGCCCAGGCCATAGCCCTCTTCGATCCGGCGGGGGATATAAAACTCACAGTCCGCCCCCCGGCGGCGCAGGTAATCCACCACCAGCACCGTGGCGGTGATGCCGTCCACGTCGTAATCGCCAAATACCGCGATCTTCTCTCCCCGGCTCAGGGCCCGGCTGATTCGGGAGACCGCCTTGTCCATATCCCGCATCAGCATCGGCGAATAGCTCAGCTGCCGTTCCCGCTCCAGGATAGGCACGATTTCCTCCGGCGCCGCGGCCCCGCGGGAGGCCAGTACGGCGGAAAGCAGCGCAGGATACCCCGCCGCGCGCAGCCGGTCCACTGCTTCCGCGTCGTAACTGCCGCCGGTCCATCTGTCATATCGCAAGGGTATCCCCTCCTTTCCCGCCCGGGTGCCGACACAGGCCACAGCGCCCCTTAACGGGCATATTACCCCAAAATAACCATATTATTATAGCAAATAAACCCCCGCCCGTAAAGGAAAAAATCCCACGTTTTCTGCGCAAAACAAGGCCCGCCGGCCCTCCGATTTGACGAAAGAGCAGAAATCTGCTACAATACCCCCGGTAAAACCGTCAATCCACGAAAGATGAGGTCCCATTCAAATGAAAATAAAATTTATATCCCTGGCACTGGCCCTGACGCTGTGCCTGGGCCTGGCCGCCCCCGCCCGGGCTGCGGCAGGCTATTCCGACATTCCCAGCGGGCACTGGTCTGAGGCCAGCGTCAACAAAGCCACCGCTCTGGGTCTGTTCCAGGGCGTGGGCAACGGCAAATTCGGCCGGGGCCAGCCCATTACCAAGGCCGCCTTTGTCACCGCTCTGGTACGGCTGTTTGGCTGGGAGGAGGTCACTCCCGCCAAGGCCAGCTTCACCGACGTAACCGCCAACCGGTGGTTCTATACCGCCGTGGAGACCGCCCGGGCCAACGGCGCCTTTGCCGCCACCAGCGGCGCCTTCCATCCCACAGACAACATCACCCGGGAGGAGATGGCGGTGATGATCGTGCGAAGCCTGGGCTACGCCTCCCTGGCCGGCACCGCCAGCAGCTATCCCTGCCCCTTTCCCGATGTGACCACCAACAAGGGTTTCATCACCCTTGCCTATGACATGGGTATTGTGGAGGGTGTAAACGGCGGGAAATTTGCCCCCGACGCAACCGCCACCCGGGAGCAGGCAGCCGCCATGCTGGTACGGCTCTACGACCGGCTCTATGCCAACTCCAGCCGCCTGGCCTCCGCCGGCAGCAACACCAAAATCACCGTGGACACTCCGGCGGCCAACGAGGACGACGAGCTGCCCACCACTCCCCTGGAGCCCATTGCTGAGCTGTACGCCCAGCTGCGCAAACACAAAAGCAGCGGCACCGACATGAGCCGGGCTGTTCTTTGCCTTACCGGCGGCGGCGTGCGCACCATTACGTCCAACGGCCGCATCGTGTCCACCGACACCCTGTCGTCCCAGGAGGTGGAGAAAATCCTCTCCGGCAGCGGCGTCCATACCTACTATTCCACCCGCTATGAAAGCGCCTACTGCATCTACAAGCCCAACAGCTATCAGTCCGCCACCCTCTGGTACCAGAGCGAGGAAAGCCTGGCGGCAAAGCTGCAGCTGGCCCGCCTCTTCGGCGTTACCCGGTATACCCTCAGCTGACGCCTGTTCCGGCGCCGGAACGGGAATCTGACACAGTATGGCAAAAGGCCCGGAGCCTCCCCCAGGGAGGTTCCGGGCCTTTTTTTCCGATCTGCTTAATTGACCTTTACCGGGTCCATCTGATAGATGCTGTTCATGGTTTCCACCACGATCCGCCCGGTTTCCTTGTCCTTCTTCCAGGACTGGACCAGGCTGGTGCGGATGTACCGGTCACAGGGATCCCCCCGCCGGTCATACCGGCAGTGGAGCAGGACACAGCCATCCTCCATTTTCGCCTCGCCGATGCATCCCAGATTCTCTCTGTCCTCCGGGCTTGCCTTGGCCACGCCCTCCTTATCGGTGATCCTGACGATCTGATACATACTGCAGCCTCCCTTCTTCCCCGGCAGCCTGCCACAGCGCCGCGGCCCTCCGGTTTCTCTGTTTTTCCACATTATATGCGTGGAATTTCTGTTTGTCAATCCACCGCAAAAGTCGGCGGCCCGGCGCGTCTGTGCGCGCCGGGCCGCTTCCTGTAAGGCAGGATAAAATGTTACATAAACCGCCGCATAGTATCGGTAGCGGTATCGGGATCAGCGCTGATGGTGATGGTGTTCTTCAGGCCGATGGGGGAGCTGAAGGTATCCAGCCAGGCCAGGAACTCATCTACCTCCCGCTGGTCGCTGCTGTGCGCTACCTTGCAGAGGTTATCAATAAAAATATGGGAAATATCGTAATTGCCCGCATACAGACCGCAGATAAAGCCCCGCAGCGTCTGGAAGCTGTCGATGTTGAATTCCGAGGCATCTACCAGACGGGTCTGGTGGCGCAGATTAAAGCTCATGTTGCGGGTAGGCTCGATGCACACCATGCATCCGGCCTCCGTCTCGGCGGCACCGTTCATCAGCTCCAACAGCTGCTTGGTCTTGCCCTCACCGGAGCCGCTCATAATCAGTCTAACCATAAGAAATCACTCCTTTATACGATTGGGTGGGAGACTTAATTATTGATAGATACAGCATACCACACCCCGGCCAGAAACACAACGGGAAAAATTACTTTTTGAAAAAAATGCGTTAAATAGACGGAAAGCGCCCCGCCTTCCGGAAGGCGGGGCGCTGGTACGCCGCTGACAGGGCGAACCGGGGCAAACCCGGTCTGCCGCCCAGCAATGATTTCCCTTACCGGCCCAGCTTGGCCCGCAGGGCCGCGCCCATCTCCTCATAGCCAGGCTTGTTCAAAAGGGCAAACATATTCTTCTTGTAGGCCTCCACACCGGGCTGATCGAAGGGGTTCACCCCCAGGAGATAGCCGCTCAGGCCGCAGGCATACTCAAAGAAGTACACCAGCTCGCCGTAGGTATAGGCGTTGATCTTTCCGGCCCGGATGATCAGGTTGGGCACACCGCCCTCCACATGGGCCAGGAGGGTACCGTCCATGGCCTGGGTGGCGATAAAGTCCATATCCTTGCCAGCCAGGAAGTTCAGCCCGTCGCCGTCGGCCTCGTCCCGGGGCACCCGCAGCTCGCAGGCGCTGGGGCCAAAACGCACCACCGTCTCAAACATATGGCGCTCACCCTGCTGGATATACTGGCCCATAGAGTGAAGATCGGCAGTGAACTCCACGCTGGCGGGGAACAGGCCCTTGTTCTCCTTGCCCTCGCTCTCGCCGTAGAGCTGCTTCCACCACTCGGCAAAGAAGCGGAACCGTGGCTCATAGCCCGCCAGGATCTCGATCTTCTTGCCCTGGGCATAGAGGCTGCTGCGGGCGGCGGCATACTGCCAGGCAGGGTTCTCCCCCAGGTCCGCCTTCCGGCAGGTCTCCATCATATCGGCAGCGCCCCGCATCACCTCGTCCAGATCCACACCGGCCACAGCGATGGGCAGCAGGCCCACGGCGGTGAGGACGCTGTACCGGCCGCCCACATCGTCAGGCACCACGAAGGTCTCGTAGCCCTCGGCATCGGCCAGGGACTTGAGGGCCCCCCGGGCCTTGTCGGTGGTGGCATAGATCCGTCCGGCGGCGCCGGCCTTGCCGTACTTCTTCTCCAGCAGCTCCTTGAAGAACCGGAAGGCCACCGCAGGCTCCGTGGTGGTGCCGGACTTGGAGATGACGTTCACAGAGAAATCATCATCGCCGATGAGGTCGATGACCTCCTGGAGGGCGTCGCCGGAAAGGCCGTTGCCCGCAAAGTAAATATTGGGGGTATCCTTCTTTTTCAGGTTGTAGTTGTTGGAGCAGATCAGCTCAATGGCGCTGCGGGCGCCCAGATAGGACCCGCCGATGCCCACCACCACCAGGGCCTTGCTGTCAGACTGGATCTTCTTGGCAGCAGCCTTGATGCGGGCATACTCCTCCTTGTCATAGTCCCGGGGCAGGTTCACCCAGCCCACAAAGTCGTTGCCCTTACCGGTGGCCTCCTGGAGCCAGGTATTGGCCTGGGCCAGGCCCTGGGCATACTCCTCCACCTGTACGGGAGCGTTGCTGAAATCAACCGTCAACATATATGTATCCTCCTCATTTGTACTTGGAAGCTGTGATTACCGCTCAGAATCAGTATAGCACAAAGCCGCTTTACAGGCAAGGCAAAACCCGTCGCTCGGCGCAAAAAGGGGCCTGTCAGCCGCCCAGGAACGCCATACGCAGACAGCGGAGGAAAATCTGTCTATAGCTCAGCCGCTCCACGGTCTCCCCTGCCACCAAAGGCAACTGCGCCAGTATTTCCTCGCCGGAGGTCACCGTCAAAGTACCCACCTGCTGCCCCTTTTCCACCGGGGCCGCCAGCTCCGTTTCCAGCTGTGTCTGGACCTCCATGGTACCTATCTTGTCCTTGGTGACCAGGAGCTTCTCCTCCCCTTCCATCTCCACGGTCACAGACGCCGCCGTTCCCAGGCGAACCGGGATGGCCGTAAGAGGTTCCTCCGGCGCCACCTCGGCCAGGCCATAGGCCGCAAAGCCGTAATTGAGCAGCACCTTGGCGCTTTCAAAGCGCTGGGTAGAGGTGGGGGATTTCAGGATCACCGCAATGAGCTCCATGCCCTCCCGCTCCGCCGTGGCGGAGAGGCAGTAGAGGGCGCTGTCGGTGCTGCCGGTCTTCAGGCCCGTAGCCCCCTCGTAGTAGCGAATGAGCTTGTTGGTATTGCTCAGGCCGAATTCCCCGTCCCGGAGGGTATCCATCCAGATGGTGGTAAAACGGCGGATATCCGGGTGGTGCAGTATTAGCTCCCGGCTCATCAGGGCAATGTCATAGGCGGAGGTCACATGGCCCTCGGCGGGAAGTCCCGTGGGGTTGACAAAGTGGGTATCTTCCATCCCCAGCTCCGCCGCCCGCTGGTTCATCTTTTCCACAAAGGCCTCGGCGCTGCCGGCAATATGCTCCGCCAAAGCCACAGATGCGTCGTTAGCGGAGGCCACACACACCGCCTTGAGCATCTCCCCCACCGTCATCTGCTCGTTTTCCTTCAGCCAGATCTGGGAGCCTCCCATGGAGCAGGCATAGGCAGAGGCGGTGACCATGTCGTCATAGTGGAGGCTCCCGCTGTCAATGGCCTCCATCACCAGCAGCAGCGTCATGATCTTGGTGACGCTGGCAGGCTCCAGCTGCTCATGCTCGTTGACGGCATAAAGCACCTCCCCGGTGGTCTTTTCCATCAACAGGCAGGCCTGGGCGTCCACCGCCAGCTCCTCCGCAGCGGCGGGCGCGGCCAGGGACACCAGCACCAACAGCGCCAGCAGGAACGATCGCAGTTTTTTCATAGGGCAAGACCTTCCTTTTCCGTATTGTCCGCAGTTTCGTGGTACAAGGATATGAGGCAGCAGCAAAACAAATTCCTGGATCGGGAATTTTCGCCTTGCAATCAATGGAGAAGTCTGGTATAATAGCCATCGTTCGCAGGGTTAGTACATCGGTAGTACATCGGCTTCCCAAGCCGAGGAGGCGGGTTCGATTCCCGTACCCTGCTCCACGTCGGAGCAAGCGTCATGGCGCTTGCTCCGACTTATTTTATACGTCAGAGCGGGCTCATTTTGCTGCTCCTCCTTTCCAAATCCAACCCGCTGCGCTTCTCTTCGATTTGGTTTTGGGTGCAGTCCCGGAAGATGCAGCATCTATACTGTTTCCATGTTCCAAAAAAGAGGGACACGACGGCGTCGTGTCCCTCTTTTTCTATTCCGCTTCCCGGTGGTCGCTGCCTATTATTTTACATAGCTGGTATACAGCGCCACGTGGTCCGCCATACACAGGCTGCTGCTGCCGGCCTTGCCGGTAACGCAGATGTACAGGTTTCCCGCGCCGTCCTCAGCACAGCTGGCGGCGCAGTTGCCCGACTCGTTCACATACCCCGTCTTGCCGCCCAGAACGGTGGCCGCCCCGCTGTCCTTGTCCTCGATGCGGCGCATGAACCAGTTGGAAAGCACCATTCCCTCCGGATGGAGGTTGGATGGCTCCGTATAGTGGACCTTGGTGGAAATAACCTCCCGGCACAGAGGGTCATCCATAGCCGCCTTCAGGATCATGGCCATGTCGTACACCGTGCAGTAGTGATTTTCATCATACAGCCCCACACAGTTGGTAAAATGGGAGGTGTCGGAAAGGCCCAGCTCCTCCAGCTTCTCATTCATCAGCTCCACAAAGGCTTCCTGAGAACCGGCAATGTAATTGGCAAGGCCCACAGCCGCGTCCGCCCCGGAGGGAAGGATGGTGCCGTAGAACAAATCTTTCACCGTCACCTCTTCATCCACCAGGAAGCCCACCACGCTGCAATCATTGACATAGCAGTAATCCGTGATGGAAAAATCAATGGTCACCGTGTCCTTCAGACTTTCCTGGCTCTTGAGATGCTCTGAAGCCACCAGCACCGTAAGCACCTTGGTCATGGAGGCGGGGTTGATGACAGCATCCGCATTCTTCTCCGCCAGGATGGTTTGATTGGCCGCATCCACCACTACCGCATACTCGCTGTTGATCTCCGTCCCCAGGGTTTTTGTATCCGCCGTAATCTCAGCGGAGTAGATCGTGGGTTCCGGCACCGGCAGGGGATCCAGCTCCGGCTGGGGCAGCATGGCCTCCAGCACACTCTCCCCGCTCAGCTCCGCCGGCTGGCCGTTTTCTCCCTGAAGGTCGCTGGCCTTGGCATCTCCCTGGCCTCCATCCAGCTTTTTCAGTACAAAAACACCGGAGAGCAGCACCAGCGCCAGGCAGGCCACCGGTACCAGCCGCTTGAGCATCCGGCGGCGCCGTTTCCGCTCACGGGCCTTCCTGGCCGCAATCCGTTGGGCCCGCCGCCGGGAACGCTCCTCCTCGGTTGTGGTAAAAGGGTGTTGTCTATCCATGTGTGTTCTCCTGTGGTATCGTGGTATCCATGCTGTGTCTCTATTCTTTCCGGTTTTTTCCCGGTTCATCCCCAGCCCCTGCCAGAAAGTCCTTGCAGAAGCTGTGGAAAGACAGATAGCGCTCCTCCGGCGCGATCCCCTCGGGCATAACAAAATTAAACTCCCGCCGCAGGGGAAAGCCCTCAATATCCAAAGGTACCAGCGTTCCCTCCCTCAGTTCCTTTTCAGCCGCCGGCCGATAGAGAAAGGTAATTCCCTCCCCGGCAGCCACCAGAGACTTAATGGCGGTAAAGCTGCTGATCTGGCTGACATGGCGGAAGCTGCTCACCCCATAGGAAAACTGCTGGAGCATTTTCTCCAGAATCTCCCGGGTACCGGAACCGTTCTCCCGGATCACCAGCCGTTCCCCCAGCAGGTCCTCCAGCTCCAGGTGCCGCAGCGCCAGCGGGGAATCCGGGGCACATACTCCCAGAAAGGTCTCCCGCCGCAGCAGCCGGTGGGCATAGGCTCCTTTGTCAAAAAAGCCCTCCAGATAGGCAAAATCCAGCACGCCTGCGTTGAGCCGCCCCAACAGGGCACGGGTATTGTCCACATAGAGGTCCATGTCTGTATCCGGGTTCTGTCTCAGATAGGCGTCCACCACAGCGGGCAGCACAAACTCCCCGATGGTCTTGGTGGCTCCCACCCGCATCACCTGACGGCCCGGCGGCGCCGCCATCCGGCGTTCCGCCCGGCGGATCATCCCACGGATCTGCCGCACCTCGCGGCAAAGCTCCTCTCCCTTCTCCGTCAGATACAGCCGCTTGCTGCGGTACTGGAAAAGGTCTGTTCCGTAATGGCGCTCCAGGTGCTGGATATGCTGGGTAACCGTAGGCTGGGAAAGGCTCAGATTCTCCGCTGTCCGGGAATAGTTGAGAGTCTCGCACAGATCCAGAAACGTATCATAGCGAAAATCCAGCATCCCGCACCTCTCCTCCCGGCCCGCCCAGGGCATTTCTGAATGCTATTATAGAGCATCGCCACCCGGCAGGCAAGAAAAAATTCCTCCCTCCAGGAGAAATCCAAAGAAAAACCAATGGTTCTATTGGAAATTATTGATTGAAAGGTCCTCCCGCAGGCGATATAATGCTTATAATGGAACAAATAGAAACAGGCTGTAAAATATAAATTGAGGAGGACGATCTCTATGCATCTGCTGGTCATCGGCGGCGTGGCCACCGGCACAAAGGTCGCGGCCAAGTTCAAGCGGCTCAACCGCGGCGCCCATGTCACTGTCCTGAACAAAACCCAGGACATTTCCTACGCCGGCTGCGGCCTGCCCTACTATGTGGGCGGCATGATCGAAAGCCGGGACGAGCTGATCGTCAATACCCCCGCCAAGTACAGCGCCCTTACCGGTGTGGAAGTGCTCACCGGCCGTGAGGTCACCTCTCTGGATCCCCAGGGCCGCACCGCCGTGGCCAAGAACCTGGCCACCGGCCAGGAGGAGACCTACACCTATGACGCCTGCGTCATCGCCGTGGGCGCTTCCCCCGCGGCGCCGCCGGTGCCCGGCGTGGACCTGCCCGGCGTGTTCACCGTCCGCACCCCCGACGACGCCCAGAACATCCGCGCCTATGTGGACAGCCGCCAGGCCAAGCGGGCCGTGGTGGTGGGCGGCGGCTTCATCGGTCTGGAGATGGCCGAAAACCTGAAGGACAAGGGTCTTTCCGTTACCGTGGTGGACCTGGCCCCTCAGCTGCTGCCCAACATTTTTGATCCTGAGATGGCGCTGTATCTTCGCCGCCACCTCCAGAAGCAGGGCGTCCAGGTGCTGACCTCCGTGATGGTGGAGGGCCTGGAGGGCGGCCAGACCGTCACCGGCGTCAAGACCGGCGCAGGCCTGCTTCCCGCCGATGTTGTGATCCTCTCCGCAGGCATCCGTCCCAACACCGCCTTCCTCAGCGACACCGGCATCGACATGGTGAAGGGCACCATCCTCACCGACGACCAGGGCCGCACCAACCTGCCCGACATTTACGCCGCCGGCGACTGCGCCATGGTCCACAACCGCATCACCGGAAAGCCCGCCTGGTCCCCCATGGGCTCTACCGCCAACTACATGGGCCGCACCCTGGCTCAGGCCCTCTCCGGCCGGGACGCCCATCATCCCGGCGTGCTGGGTACCGGCGTGGCCAAGCTCCCCGGCGTCAACTGCGCCCGCACCGGCCTCACCGAGGCCCAGGCCGTTGCCGAGGGTTACGACGTGATCACCGCCGTGGCCGCCACCGACGACAAGGCCCACTACTATGAGGACGCCGCCTTCTTCATCACCAAGCTTATCGCCGACAACGCCACCGGCCGCCTGCTGGGCGCCCAGATCATCGGCCCCGGCGCGGTGGACAAGATGGCGGATGTGGCGGTCACCGCCATTGCCATGAAGGCCACCCTCTCCGATCTCGATAACCTGGATCTCAGCTACGCGCCCCCCTTCTCCACCGCCATCCACCCCTTCGTCCAGGCGGTCCATGTGCTGGAGAACAAGCGGGAGGGCCTGCTGAAGTCCATGACCCCCGCCGAGTACCTGGCGGGTAAGGCCAAGGGCTTCCGGGTCATCGACGTATCCCCCGCTCCCGCCGTCCCCGGCGCCCTGTTTGTGGAGCTGGGCAAGGCGGAAAACGCCATCCCCGGCGTGGAGAAGGACGAGGCCTGCCTGCTGGTGTGTGCCAGAGGCAAGCGCAGCTACTTCCTCCAGACCCGGCTCCGTGCCGGCGGCTACACCAACGTGTGGGCTCTGGAAGGGGGCCTGACCATGAACGACGTCCATGTGCCCCGGGCTTCTGCCGCCCTGCCCGCCGAGGAGATCGCCCGGGTGAAGGCTCTGGGCTGCCTGTGGGACAAGCGCAGCCAGGATATCTTCAATGTCCGGGTTATCACGATCAACGGCAAGATCACCTCTGACCAGCACATTGCCATTGCCGAGGCCGCCCGGAAGTTCGGCTCCGGCGAGGTCACCATGACCACCCGGCTGACCCTGGAGATCCAGGGCGTCCCCTTCGACAACATTGAGCCTCTCCGGGAGTATCTGGCCCAGTACGGCCTCCAGACCGGCGGCACCGGCTCCAAGGTCCGTCCCGTGGTGTCCTGCAAGGGTACCACCTGCCAGTACGGCCTTATCGACACCTTTGCCCTCTCTGAGAAGATTCACAACCTCTATTATGTGGGCTATCACGAGGTGAAGCTGCCCCACAAGTTCAAGATCGCCGTGGGCGGCTGCCCCAACAACTGCGTCAAGCCCGACCTCAACGACCTGGGCATCGTGGGTCAGCGGGTACCCGTGGTAGAGCTGGATAAGTGCAAGGGCTGCAAGGTCTGCCAGGTAGAGAAGACCTGCCCCATCCATGTGGCCAAGATGGTGGACGGCAAGATCCAGATCGATCCCACCGTCTGCAACCACTGCGGCCGCTGCGTAAGCAAGTGCCCCTTCCATGTCACTGACCAGTACATGGACGGCTACCGGGTATACCTGGGCGGCCGCTGGGGCAAGAGCGTGGCCCACGGCAAGCCCCTCAGCCGTATTTTCACCTCCGAGGAGGAAGTCCTCAGCCTGGTGGAGAAGGCCATCCTCCTCTTCCGTGAGCAGGGCATCACCGGCGAGCGCTTCTCCGACACCATTGCCCGTCTGGGCTTTGAGAACGTGGAGCAGCAGCTCCTCAGCGATGACCTCCTTACCCGCAAGAGCGAGAACCTCAGCGCCCAGAAGCATATGAAGGGCGGCGCCACCTGCTGATAGGCCCGGCCAAAATACCATTATCAAAAAAATCAGCGCCCGCTGTGGAATTCCACAGCGGGCGCTTTTCATTTCCAATCTTCCAATCTTCCCCATCAGGGGGCGGCCTGAAGCACATAGGTCACCGCGGCCTGCTCTTCGCTACTGTCGCCATTCTCCTCTCCGGCAGACAGACTGTCCTGGGCTCCAGTTCCATTCTCAGGCGTCAGTTCCGTGAAGTTCTCCCCGTTTTCCGCCAGCAGCGCCTTTACCTGGCTAAACTGCTCCTCCGTAAGAGTATAGCTGGCGCCCGCCTCCCAGGTCTGGCCCAGGGTTTCCGTCACCCAGTCCGCCGCCACCTGGCTGTCGGTGGTCAGTACCACCGGAGCGTTCTGCTTGGCGGTATACATGGCGGGAGACTTCCCTTCCTCCCCTTCCACAGAGGCATTCTGGCCAACGGCAGGGTCCTGTTGCGGGCTGCTGTTGTTGCTGGAAACCACCGGAGGCAGGGTGTTCTCCCCGCCGGTGACCTCGCCGCCTTCGTCAGAGGCAGGAGCGATGGTATCCTCGGATCCTTCCGGCAGGGCGTCCGCCTGCACATCGTCAGCAGCTCCGCTGGCGTTGTTCTCCGCCGGCGGGGCATCCGCCTCCTCTGTGCCGGTAAGGCTCCGGCCGGTGTCCATAACCGCTGTATCCGCCGCCACGTTCCCGGTGTCAGGCTGGCCGCCGAAAGCCCAGAAGCCCGCCAGGGCTACCACCGCACAGCAGGCCGCCATGGCGGCAAACCGCCGCCAGTAGGGGAACGTTACTGTCTTTTTCTCCGCCTTTTCCGGTGCCGCAGGCTGCCGGGCCTCCCGGCGCACCTGCTCCATCACCCGGGCGGTAAAGTCCGCTGGAGCCTGGGCCTCCATACCCTCCAGGGCATCATGAATGGCGATCTGATCGTCAAAATAGGCCTGACAGGCCGGGCACTGGGCCATATGGACCATCAGCTCCCCACGGCTGTCATCGTCCAGGGCCCCGTCGATAAAGGCGCTGATCAGCGCCTCATATTCCTCACATGTCCGCACGATAGGGCCTCCTTTCCCACTGTTACTTTTGTTACTTTAGGTTAGACGGCAGATAGCCGGATAAGTTCCCGTTTTCCAGCAAAATTTTACGAAGGGAAGATCTGGCTCGGGAAATCCTGGATTTCACCGTACCGATATCCAGTTCCAGCACCGAGGCAATCTCCTCGTAGCTCAGGCCCTGGATCTCCCGCAGAACCAGCACCTGACGGTGGCCCTCGCTGAGCTGATTGAGTCCCGCCGCCACGGCGGAGCGCAGCTCGGAGCCCTCCGCAGTTTCCTGGGGGCTGGGACCGCTGTCCACCGCGTCCAGGCCCAGCTCCTCGTCATCCAGGGACATGTCCCCCCGCTGTTTCTTCTGCCGCCGGAGATAGTCAATGGCGGCATTGGAGGTCAGGCGATAGAGCCAGGTGGCAAACCCTGCCTCCCCCCGAAAGGAGGGAAGCCCCCGCCAGGCGGCCAGGAATGCCTCCTGGGCAATATCCGCCGCCTCGTCGGCGCTGCCGCACATCCGCAGGGCCAGGTGGTATATTTTGTTTTCATACGTCCGCACCAGCCGCTCAAAGGCCTCCGTGTCCCCGCCCGCCGCGGCTCGGACCAGCTCCTGTTCAGTCATGCAGATCCCTCTTGATCCCTTCCGTTACACGGTACACGTCCGCCAGGGTCTCCATGCGGACGATCTGCTCCCGATAATAGGCGGCATGGGGCACCCCTTTGAGGTACCAGGCGTAGTGCCGCCGGGCGGTAAGCACCGCCACCTTCTCACAGTTATATTGGGCCGCCAGCTCGATCTGACGCACGGCGGTATCGCACCGCTGGGCCAGCGGGGGCCGCTGCGGTACAGGCTCCCCCGCAAGGGCGGCGGCAGCCTGCTGGAACAGCCAGGGGTTGCCAAAGCAGCCCCGGCCGATCATGGCCATATCTGCCCCGGTCTGCCGGAGGATCCGCACTGCGTCCTCCGGAGAAAACACGTCGCCGTTGGCGATGACCGGAATGGACACCGCCTCCTTCACCTCCCGGATGGTGGACCAGTCCGCCACCCCGCCGTACATCTGCACCCGGGTGCGGCCATGGATGGCCACGGCGGACACACCCACCTGCTCCATGAGGCGGGAGAGCTCCACGGCGTTGATGCTGCCCTTGTCCCAGCCCCGGCGCATCTTCACCGTCACCGGCACAGGGCTGGCCTTTACCACCGCCTCGGCAATGCGGGCGGCCTTCTCCGGGTCCTTCATAAGGGCGGAGCCATCGCCGCTGGACACCACTTTTCCCACGGGACAGCCCATATTGATGTCGATGATATCAGCGCCGCTGACCTCCGCGGCAATCTGGGCGGCCTCCGCCATGCACGTCATGTCGCTGCCAAAAATCTGGGCGGCAAAGGGCCCCTCCCCAGGGAAGGGCATGAGAAGCTGACGGCTTTTCTTATCCTGATAGCACAACGCCTTGGCGCTCACCAGCTCCGTGCAGGTAAGCCCCGCCCCCAGCTCCGAGCAGATCTGCCGGTAGGCCGCGTCGGTGACCCCGGCCATAGGGGCCAGTGCCAGCTTGGATGCAATATGCACCTTTCCGATATCCATGGCCGCCGCCTCCTTTCGCGCTTATTCCAGCGCTTGTCAATCTTTGATAGTATAGCATATTTCCCCTGCTGTGGCAACCCGAAGCCCTGCGGAAGGCAAAAAAATACCGGCGGGGGCTTTTCGCCTCCGCCGGTACGTACCGCTCCCTGAGGAAGCGGCCTTTTTCCGCTGTATGCAGATTATTCAGCCACGATGGCATCCACGGGGCAGTTGGCAGCGCAGGCGCCGCAATCCACGCAGGTGTCAGCATCGATCACATACTGGGTATCGCCCTGGGAAATGGCCTCAACGGGGCAGTTCTCAGCGCAGGTACCGCAGCTGACGCAAGCATCAGTAATCTTGTGAGCCATGAATCGTATCCTCCCTATAAATTGGTACCTTCATTGTAGCATGAAGTTTTGAAATTGCAAGGGCAAAATCCGGAAGCCAGGCCAGAAATGTGTAAAACCTCCGTTAAAGGGAATACTCCAGGAGACAGCAAACAAACGGAGGAGATGGCGATATGCGCGACAATCAATTTACCCCCGGGGCTCGCAGCGCCCTGCGGCTGGCCCGGGAGGCCGCCGGGCAGCTGGGCCACGGTTACATCGGCAGCGAGCATCTGCTGCTTGGCATTCTCCAGGAGGGGGGCCCCGCCCGGGGCTGCCTCCAGGAGCAGGAGGTCACTCCGGAGAAGATCCGCAGCGTTTTGCGGGAACTGGTGGGAGTGGGCTCTCCCGGCCTTGCCCCTGCCCAGGGCTTTACGCCCCGGGCCCGGCGGATCATTGAAAACGCCGCCGGGGAATCTGCCCGCCGGGGCGGCGGACGGATCGGCACCGAGCACCTGCTGCTGGGAATCCTCCGGGAAAGCGGCGCTATGGCCACCCAGGCCCTCCGGGCGGCGGGAGCGGATCCCGGTAAGCTGCAAAACGCCCTCATCCGCCGTTTGGGCAGCGGCACAAAGCCTCAAAAGGAGGCCCAGCAGCCCAGGCCGCCGGTACTTCAGGAAGCCCCCCGGGCCCGGATCCTGGAGCAGTTTACCCGCAGTCTCAGCGCCCTGGCCCGGGAGGGACGGCTGGACCCGGTGCTGGGCCGGGAAAAAGAGATTGCCCGGACCATCCGTATCCTCAGCCGCCGGACCAAGAACAACCCCGTCCTCATTGGTGAGCCCGGCGTGGGCAAAACGGCGGTGGTAGAGGGCCTGGCCCAGCGGATCGCCGCAGGGGATGTGCCCGGAGAGCTGCTGGGCCTCAACATCCTTTCCATCGACCTTGCCTCCATGCTGGCGGGGACCAAGTATCGGGGGGAATTTGAGGAACGGGTGCGCACCGCCCTCCAGGAGGTGCGCCGGATGGGCAACGTGGTGCTGTTCATCGACGAACTCCACAATATCGTAGGTGCCGGCAGCGCCGAGGGGGCGGTGGATGCCGCCAATCTCCTCAAGCCCGCCCTCAGCCGCTCGGAAATCCGGGTCATCGGTGCCACCACTCTGGACGAATACCGCCGCCACATTGAAAAGGACGCCGCCCTGGAGCGGCGGTTCCAGCCGGTGACGGTGGAGGAGCCCTCTCCCGAGACGGCGGTGGCCATTCTGGAGGGCCTGCGGGAAAAATACGAGGCCCACCACGGCCTGACCATTACCGACGAGGCCATTCATGCCGCCGTGTCCCTGAGCCGCAGGTACCTGCCGGAGCGGTTTTTGCCGGACAAGGCCATTGACCTCATGGACGAGGCCTGCAGCCGGGTACGGCTGGAGCGGGAGGCGCCGGAGCCGGATCTGCGGCTGCTGGAGGAGCGGCTGGCAGGAGCCCGCCGGGACAAGGAGGCCGCCGCCGCCCGGGAGGATTTCAGCCGGGCCGCCATTCTGAAAGACGCGGAGGAGGATTTTGCCCGGCAGCTCCGGGAGGAGCGCTCCCTTCTCAGCGGCTCCGCCGGCCAGGTGACTGAGGAGGACATTGCCGCTGTGGCCGCCGAGTGGACCGGGATCCCTGTCAGCCGCATTACCGAGGATGAGTCCCAGAGGCTTCTCCATCTGGAGGAAACCCTCCGGTGCCGGGTGGTGGGCCAGGAGGAGGCGGTGAGCTGCCTCTCCCGGGCCATCCGCCGCAGCCGGGTAGGCCTCAAGGAGCCAAACCGCCCTGTGGGCAGCTTTCTCCTCCTGGGCCCCACCGGGGTAGGCAAGACTGAGGTCTGCCGCAGCCTTGCCCAGGCGGTATTCGGCCGGGAGGACGCCCTCATCCGCTTCGACATGTCGGAGTACGCCGAGGGCCACACCGCCAGCCGCTTGGTAGGGGCTCCTCCCGGCTATGTGGGCCACGACGACGGCGGACAGCTGACAGAGAAGGTACGCCGCCATCCCTACTCTCTGGTCCTCTTCGACGAGATCGAGAAGGCTCACCAGGAGGTCTGGAACCTGCTGCTGCAAATCATGGAGGACGGCTGCCTTACCGACAGCCACGGGCGGAAGGTGGATTTCCGCAACACCATCATTGCCATGACCAGCAACGTGGGAGCCCGGCAGATCGTGGGCGGCAAGGGCCCCATGGGCTTTGCCGGGGAAAGGGGCGGCAACGGCAATGTCCGCCGGGCGGTGGAAGAGGAGCTCAAACGGACCTTCCGGCCGGAATTCCTCAACCGGGTGGACGAGACCGTGATCTTCCACCAGCTCACCGAAGCCGATCTCCGTGAGATCGCCCGGCGGATGCTCGCCGCCACCGGGGAGCGGATGGCGACCCTGGGGCTTACCTTCCAGGCGGAGGAGGCGGCGGTAGCCCTGCTGGCCCAAAAGGGGCTGGACAATGCCTACGGCGCCCGGCCTCTCCGCCGCCTGATCCGCAGCCAGGTGGAGGATCCCGCCGCCGAGGCCCTGCTGGCAGGGCAGTTTCATGCGGGAGACACCCTTGTGCTGACCGTTCGGGAAAATAGCCTTGCTATTGCGCCGCCGGTACGCTAGAATAGGAGCAAGACGACAGACCGTCTTACCGTGTGTATGTGTCCGGTTGCAGGCCGGAGATCGACTTCAATAAAAAGGAGATATCACTATGGGATTTTCCGGTACTGACGCCGGCGGCTTCCAGTGGGAAGGCTGGAACAGCGGCGCTCCCTCCCAGCGGCCTCCCCGGCAGCAGAAGCCCCGCAAGCCGGTGGGCGGCCCCGTCACCCGGGTACTCATCAATCTGGCAGTCACCCTGATCGTGGGCTTTATCTACTTCTATCTGGAGCTGCCCGCCCTGAACCCCCAGGCCCCCGACTTCTACGCCTTTGTGCTGCTGCTGTGCGTGGTGTACTGCGGCTGCGCTATCTTTACCTCCGGCTTCCAGGGTCAAGGGGCCAAGCACTACTTTAAATTTGTGAAAAAGCAGTGTGCCCTTCCCGCCATTCTGGCCGTGGCCCTGATTGCCGTGGCCCTGATCGGCACCCTGGTGGGCAGCGTCATTTTCCGGGCCAGCGCCTATTCCTCCCTGCTGCCCCTGGAAACCGGCGATTTTGTAGCCGATGTGGATGAAATTTCCTTCGACCAGATCCCCATGCTGGACAAAGACTCCGCCGAGCGGCTGGGCGACCGGAAGCTGGGTGAGCTCAGCGACATGGTCAGCCAGTTTGAGGTCAATGAGGACTACACCCAGATCAACTACAAGGGCCGTCCTGTGCGCCTGGCCACCCTGCGCTACGCCGACCTCATCAAGTGGTTTACCAACCGCTCCGACGGCCTGCCCGCCTATATCGTCATCGACATGGTCACCCAGAACGTGGAGCTGGTACGACTGGAGGAGGGCATCAAGTACACCACCGCCGAGCACTTCGGCCGCAACCTCTACCGCCACCTGCGCTTCAACTATCCCACCTACATGTTTGCCGAGCCGGTGATGGAGGTCAACGAGGAGGGCACCCCCTACTGGGTCTGCGCCCGGATCGTCAAGACCATCGGTCTCTTCGGCGGCACGGATGTGGCCGGCGGCGTGCTGGTCAACGCCATTACCGGCAAGTGCCAGTATTACGACACCGCCGACATCCCCTCCTGGGTGGATAACCTCTACAACGCCGAGCTTATCATGGCCCAGTACGACTACTACGGCACGTACCACAACGGCTTTTTCAACTCCCTCTTCGGCCAGCGGGATGTCACCGTCACCACTGAGGGCTACAACTATATCGCCATCGATGACGACGTGTATGTCTACACCGGCGTCACCTCCGTGGGGGGCGACCAGTCCAACGTAGGCTTCCTTCTTTCCAACCAGCGCACCAAGGAGACCAAATACTACTCCTGCGCCGGAGCCACAGAGTATTCCGCCATGGACAGCGCCAACGGTGAGCTGCAAAACCTGCGCTACACTGCTACCTTCCCCCTGCTGCTCAACACCGGTGGTCAGCCCACCTACTTTATGGCCATGAAGGACGCGGCCCAGCTGGTAAAGAAGTACGCCATGGTCAACGTCCAGCAGTACAACATCGTAGCCACCGGCGACACGGTGGCAGAATGTGAGCGCAACTACCTTAATATGCTGGCGGAAAACGGCCTCATTGAGGACGACGCCAGTCTCTCTGGCACCGAGGTGGCAGAGGGCACCATTGCCGACATCCGCACCGCCGTCCAGGATGGCAACAGCGTCTACTATATCCAGCTCATCGGCAACGACCCCTACTATTCCATTGCCGCCGCCGACGCGCCCCTGGCGGTGATCCTCAGCACCGGCGACCAGGTCACCATCACCTATCACCCCGGGGAGGGCCCCATCCTCTCCGCCATTGAACTGACCCTGCGCTGACAACAAGGCGGCTTGCCCGCTTCTGTCTGAACAAGGGCTGTCCCGGGATATTCCTCTTGCTTTTCTGAGGAGGCGGCCAAAAAGCCGCCTCCTCTCCCGTTTCTGCCGCCTTTTCGGGAAAAAATGTCCCATTTTTTGCATTTTCCTCTCCCCGCCCCCTTTACAGCCCCCTATCCTTTGTGGCATAATATAATATTAGACTGGAATTTAACTGGAATGGAGAATCCATATGCCCATCATTGAATATGACACCTATAAACAGAAGCTCAGCGCCCTGGGGCCCCAGCTGACCAAGCTGGCGGCGGCCCTGGATCTGGAGGGGGCCCGCCGGGAGATGGAGGAACTGGAGGAGAAATCCGGCGACGCCAACTTCTGGAACGACCTGGAGGCCTCTCAGAAGGTGCTGCGCCGGACCAAACAGCTGAAAAACAAGCTGGAGCACCATGCCAAGCTGGTCAGCCAGTGGGAAGATCTCACCACCCTGGTGGAAATGGCTATGGAGGAGGACGACGCCTCCCTGCTGCCGGAGGTGGAGGAAGGCTATGCCAAGCTGGAATCCGCTCTGGAGGAGGCCCAGCTGGCCACCCTGCTCACCGGGGAATATGACGCCAGCAACGCCATTTTGAGCCTCCACGCCGGCGCCGGCGGCACCGAGGCCCAGGACTGGTGCCAGATGCTCTACCGGATGTACACCCGCTGGGCCGAGCGCCACGACTTTGTCTGCAAGACCCTGGACTATGAGGACGGCGACGAGGCGGGCCTCAAATCCGCTACCATTGCTATCGAAGGCGAAAACGCCTACGGCTTCCTCAAGAGTGAAAACGGCGTCCACCGTCTGGTGCGTATCTCCCCCTTTGACGCCAATGCCCGGCGGCAGACCTCCTTCTCCGCGGTAGAGGTCATGCCGGAGATCGAGGAT
>ERZ1643251.1553-NODE-1553-length-25925-cov-8.524275_pt1 | contig 25925 bp, 22 predicted proteins | sample MGYA00579261_ERZ1643251 | MGnify/ENA primary metagenome ERZ1643251 (study PRJEB29033, sample SAMEA4952267) | chicken gut metagenome | biome: Broiler Chicken; feature: Gastrointestinal Tract; material: Caecum | place: Ireland | collected 2018 | study: Broiler... | reverse complement strand
CCGATGATCCGATGCTACAAATCTTTAATCTCGAAAATGAATTTCAAGTGACTTATTATTCTATGGATCAAAATCAATATAGCTATCCAAAATCAAAGTTTAAAAACTTAAACATCACTCATTGTCCTGTTTGTCATCATAAATTAATTTACGATTACTATCATTTTGAGACACTCGGACATTATCACTGCAGTCATTGTAAATTTCAAACACCGAAAGCAAAATATCATATTACCAATCTCAACTTTGATACCCCCACAATGACGATCAATGAAAAGTATGTAATTCAACTTCCATACGATATGCTTTACTGTGCCTATAATACACTCGCAGCTTTCACAATCGTAGCGACAACAGAAAAAGAGGAGGAAAAAATTGCAACTTATTTAAATGCACTAAATGTGAAACAAAAAAATCATTTACATACAACTTTTCAAAATCGCAATGTCTATATTTTGAACAATAAAAACGAAAATGCGACAACATTTAATCAATCTATCTTGTTTACCGATCGACACAATGGAAAAAAGACGCTCGTCATCGGATGGAAAGAAATCAGTAGAAGATATCAATTTGACGATCTATCATGGTTATACGATGTCGATTTTGAACTATTTGCACGACACGATATCGATACTGTAATCTGCATTGGTTTGCATCGCTACGATATTGCAACGAGAATGAAGTACGCCGGAATCGACGAGAAAAAGATTAAAACATTTGAATCTCTCGAAGGTGTAACTGCCTGTCTTGAAAAAACAAAAGGAGATATTTTTGCCATATTGAACTTTGATCTCGTCTTGCCTTTCCAAGAATCGTTAAAGGAAGGTGATTCAAAATGAAATTTGTAATCGCACACTTATATTACGATCTAATGAACTTGTATGGAGAGAGTGGAAATGTCATTGCACTTCAAAAAGCATTAGAACAACTAGGAATTGATGTTTCTATCGAATTCATCACGATAGATGATGAGATCGACTTTTCAAAATACGATCTCGTTTATATTGGTGCCGGTACTGAAAAAAATCAATTACTCGCACTAGAACATTTGCTCTCTTATAAAGAAGAGCTATGGAAACGAATGTCTCATCTCTCGTTCTTTGCAACGGGAAATGCAATCGAACTATTTGGAAGAGAAATTATCGATGAACATCAAGTTTCTCATCCAGCTTTATCTTTCTTTCCTTTTCGAGCAGAGCGAAAAAATATGCGTATCGTCGATGAAGTCGTTGCGACATGCGATTTTCTAAAAACACCAGTCATTGGTTTTCAAAATCAAAAAAGTGTCATCGAGTACTTGAAAAATCCTATCTTTCAAGTACGACAAGGTGTTGGAAGTTCTCCGAATACAAAATACGATGGAATTATGACAAAACAATTTTTCGGAACCTATTTCATCGGTCCTATCTTGATTAGAAACCCTCACCTTCTTACATATTATGTAAAACAACTCGTCAAGAAAAAAGATCCTGAATTTAAAATGAAACGACTCAATCTAACATTTGAAAAAAAAGCATACGAAGAACACTTAAAACAATTAGAACTAACAGAAAAATGACAGATCACTGTCATTTTTTTTCTTTACTCAAATTCTATTTTATTATACATCCTGCGATAAAAAAACAAATAAGTGATTATCACTTATTTGTCTCTTAATACCGCACCTAATTTATGTTCTACATCGCTAATAATCTTATTAAATACCTTCATAACCTCATCATCTTGTAATGTCTTATTTGGATCTTGGAATGTAAGTGAGAATGCAATTGATTTTTCATCTTGACCTACATTTTCTCCAACGTACACATCAAAGACATGAATATCTGTAAGTAATCTTCCACCACTTTTCTTAATCTGTGCTAAAAGTTCTTCCGCAGGTACTTTCTTAGATACGACGAATGCCATATCTTTCGTTACGCTCGGATACTTAGAAATTTCTTTAAACTTAATTGGTTTGATCTTTTTAGATGCTAGTTTTTTCAAACTAAATTCAGCTACGTATAGTTCATCTTTCATAACGCTTGGATGAACTCGTCCGATCACACCTACTTCTTCTCGATCTAATAAGATTTTAGCACTCATTCCTGGATGTAAATCTGGAGCTGCTTCTTTTACAAATGTATAGCGATTTTTAAGTCCCATATAATCGAAAATATCTTCGACGATCCCCTTAATTAAATAGAAATCGACTTTCATCTTAGCTCCTTGCCATGTCGGTGTTAGATAATTTCCCATCATAGCAATAGAAACTAACGTATCTTCTTCCTCTTCATTAAAATAAGTATTTGCTATTTCATAGAGACATACATCTTTTGTTCCTCTTGCCTTATTATATTCTACAGTCTTCACCAAAGATGGTAAAAGTGTTTGACGAATAATCGACTTATCAGTTGACATTGGTCTTAATAAAGCAATTGGCGTTTGATGATGATAACGGAATAACTGATCCTCTTCTGGACTAATAAGAGTATACGTTCTCGCTTCGTTAAGTCCTAGGCTTCTAAGTCTCTTACTTACTAATTTTCGATCCGCTACAAGTCCAATATATCTTCCTGGTCTACCTTCTCCCGTTGGCAATTTAGATTCGATATGATCATATCCATATAGTCTTCCAATTTCTTCAGCCAAATCTGATACATGCGCCTCCACATCTAATCTTCTATTTGGAATAGTAACGTGGAATTCATCTTTATTGACTTCGTATTCAAATCCTAGTCCATCTAATGATTTTAATGCATCTTGCTTTGATAATTCCATTCCTAAAAGATCGTTTACTTGTGTTAATGTAAATGTTACTTCTTTTGGTGTCTTATCCATTACATCGTGTGTCATTGTTCCAGATAATACTTTCGCATCAGCATACTTCTCTAATAAATGACAAGCACGTTCGATTGCCATCGTACAATATTCGTAGTTAAGTCCCTTTTCATATCTTAAAGATGCTTCGCTGCGAAGTTCGTGATTGATCGATGTATAACGTACATGATAAGAATCAAAAATAGCACTCTCAATTACAATAGACTTTGTATTTTCATCGATTCCAGAATTTAATCCTCCCATGACACCTGCGATACAAACTGGCTTTTTACCATCCGTAATAATGATATCATCTTTTGAAAGAGTTCTCTCTTTTCCATCTAATGTAACGATCTTCTCTTGATCTTCTGCCATGCGAACTAAAATAGTATCTCCTAATTTATCACGATCGAAGAAGTGTAATGGTTGTCCGTATTCTAACATAACGTAGTTTGAAATATCGACAACGTTATTGATAGAACGCATTCCAGCAACTTCCAAACGATGTTTAATAAATTCTGGACTTGGTCCAATTTTTACATCGCTTACAATCTTCGCATTGTACATCGGACAATTATCTGTTTCAATCTTCAGATTTAACTTTCCATCGATCGTATCTTTTACTGGATGTGTTGTAACATCTGGTAACGTTACTTTTTCACCTAATACTGCAGCAACTTCATAACTAAATGGGATATGGTTGTTACAGTCACTACGATTTGGATTTAAATCTAACGTATAACATGTATCATCCCATCCAAAATGTTTACAAACATCAACACCAACTGGAGTTGATGGATCTAATTCTTCGATTCCCCTGTTGTAACTTTCTTCTGTCTTTTCCTCTAATCCAAGTTCAAATAAAGCACAGATCATTCCATTTGACTCTACACCACGAATCTTACTTGCCTTAATTTCAAAATTACCCGGTAAGATAGCGCCTGGAAGAGCAACGATAACTTTAATCCCTGCACGTACATTACTTGCACCACATACGATTTGCTCGTTATGATCTCCAACATTTACCTGACATACTTTCAAGTGATCACTATCCGGATGCATTTCACATGTCATTACTTCTCCTGTTACCAAGTTTGGAATATATTTGCTCTCTACTTGTTCAATATTAATTCCGGCACGCGTAATCTTATCAGCAACTTCTTTTAAATCCGCATCTTTATAATCGACATAATCGCGTACCCAATTCATACTAATTGCCATATTACTCTGCCTCCTTTCTGTTGAATGTATCTGCAATTCTTAGATCATTCGTATAGAATGTTCGAATATCAGTAATTCCATATTTTAACATTGCAAGACGTTCCATACCAAATCCAAATGCAAATCCAGTCCATTCTTTTGGATCGTATCCACCATTTTCTAGTACACGTGGGTGAACCATTCCTGCTCCACCAACTGTAATCCATCCAGTATGTTTACATAAAGGACAACCCTTTCCACCACAGTTGAAACATGAAATATCAAGTTCTACAGATGGTTCTGTAAATGGATAGAAAGATGGACGGAATCTCGTTTCACGTTCTGTTCCAAATAGTTTTTTAGCAATGATATCGAAAGTTCCCTTAAGATCGGCAAGAGAAATATTCTTATCGATCAAAAGTCCTTCCATCTGTGTAAATTGATGAGAATGTGTCGCATCATCATCATCTCTACGATAAGTCTTTCCTGGACATACGATACGAAGTGATTCTTTTTCTTCGTTTGCTAACATCGTTCTTACCTGTACAGGAGAAGTTTGACTACGCAATAGTAACTCTTCCCCTTTCGTATAGAACGTATCCTGTGCATCACGCGCTGGATGCCCCTTCGGTAAATTTAAAAGTTCGAAATTATAGTAATCTTTTTCGAGCTCAGGTCCTTCTACAACGTCGTATCCCATACTCATAAAAAGCTCCTCTGATTCCTCGATCAATTTCTCTAAAATGTTTGGTGTTCCTACTGGAATCTTCGTTGCTGGTAAACTGATATCAATCTCTTCTTTTGATAGTTTCTCTTCTAATTCCTTCGCTTCTATCTTTGTACGTTGCTCATCGAATAAAGTACTAACAGTCTCTTTTAACTCATTAACGAGTTTTCCTGTCTCCTTCTTCTCTTCGATACTAAGATCTCTCATTCCAGCAAGAATCGCACTAATAGGTCCCTTCTTTCCTAGATATTCAACTTTTAAATCATTCCACTCTTTTATATTTTTAACTTCTTTTACTTTGGCTTCAATTTCTTTTTGTAATTGTTCAATCTTATCTTTCATCCCATTCACTCCTATTCTAATTCAAAAAAAAATCACATCCAATTAAGGACGTGATTGACGCGGTACCACCTTATTTTATATCGTAATCGATATACACTCAAAACTATAACGCGTTACCGGACATACTTTCATACACAGCTAGACGGTGAATTCATAAAATTTGTCGTACCTGTTTTTCAGCACCACAGACTCTCTAAAACGACATCCTTTTATTACTACTCCGTGTTCATCGCTTTTTAACTATAATCTGATTATATCATAACTTTATAATTTTTCAAGAGATTTTTTTATTTCTCTTCTATCATATTCCATGCAATCATTTATTTATTACATTTTGTTATTTTGTCCAAATATAAACAAAAAATGAGGTTATTACCTCATTCCTTATTCATTTACTTGTTTACACTCTGAAGGCTCATACAATTTTAGGTCGTATTTTAACATTTCTACTCCTGTACGATCCTCTACTGTAAATTTCAATACTTTGGTCAAACTGATTTCTTGTCCACTATTTGCATCGATCAATGGTGCTTCTAATTCTCCGGCATCCGTTAGTTCTTTTAACGAAACACAAAAGGTATTTCCTGCATTTTGATGATAAGTCGATTGATTCTTATCGAGATAGATTTCTCCTGCATGATAGAAAACTTCTATCGTTGCGGAAGAAATATTTCCTTTTGATTTATTCATCTGGTTGATGATTTGAGGGAGCGCAACAACGGATAATATTCCAATGATAATGATAACTCCCAACAATTCAATCAATGTAAATCCACTTTTTATTTTCATAAACTCACCTATTTTTCTATGATTGTAATACGAGCAAATCCATTTCCTTCATTTCCTGTAATTTTTACTGTTCCACGAGGATTTGGCATCACTGCATTTCCACTAATCATCTCGATTTGTTTAAATACTTTACCAGAGTAATGTATATTCGAAGTGCCAATTGCTCCACTTTCTAGTACTGCCCTACAACCTGTACATCCTGAAACGAAAGATGAACCTCCGCCTCCTCCCATGTTGTGACAATTTCCACCGGTTGAAGATCCTCCAAATCCACCGAAGTATCCTCCACCCCCTCCGGAATGTCCACTACATGCTCCTGTTATTCCAGCATTAGCTCCATTTCCGCCAATACCAAATGCATTTCCAGTCGTCTGAGTACCCCCAGTTCCACGTTTTGCTACATCGTTTGGATAATTAGCAAGACTTGATGGAAGGGCACCTTTTTCGCCATTTGTCGTTCCCGCATTTCCTTTTTGATTATCGTACCCAGTGTCTCTATAGACGTGGCCGCCTCCTCCACCAGCTACCATAATTCTACTCTTTAACCCTTCTGCATCATTCCATGCTCCACCAACTAAACGAACATCTGTAGCGCCTCCTCCAGAGTTTCCTCCAGAATAAGTAGAAAATCCGTACGTTTCACTTCCGCTCGCATTTCCTCCTGCTCCACCACCATTGAACGTCGCTGCTGCACCGGCTCCTACCGTTCGAGTTTCTTCATTTCCGCTAGAACCTTTCTTACCAGATTCTCCAACATAGACATAAAGTCGATCTCCTCTTTGTAATGTAATAACTCCACTTGTATAAGATCCCTTACCACCTGCGTAATCATTTGTTCCAGCACCCCATAATTCAATGCGGTAGTCACCTTCACGTGGTGCTGTAAATGTCTGTACTCCACCTGTATAATCAAAGATAAATTCTGTCGATTCCAAAATCGCACTACATTCAGATGGATCATACAAATTGAGATCATGTGTCAATTTACGATTCGTCGTTACTTTAAATTTTAATGTTTTCGTAAGAGGAATATTCTTCCCCGTTTGCGCGTCTGTCACCGGCGTATTTATCTTCCCTGCGTCGGCAAGTTGCTGTAACGAAATACAAAAAACATTATCTTCTGTCAATTTATAATTATTGATATTTTCTTTAATATAGCTTTCCCCATTACTATATAGTACTTTTGCTGTTGCCTCTGAAATATTGTTCTTCGCTTTATTAATACTTCCTGTAATAATTGGGAAGGCAATCAAAGCAATGAGTCCTAATACAGTAATAACTCCTAATAATTCAACTAACGTAAAACCTTGTCTTCTCTTCATATTATCGACCTATCCTATGTTTTCATTATAACCTTTTTTTCCTCATTTGTACATAGATAACAAAAAAAGAACCGTAAAGTAGATCAAGGCTCGTAAGTGATCACTTCGTGTGCAATATCGAGCCTTAACTGAGCTTTTTGTTCTCTCGGTACGACAACCTGCTTTATATGTCCGTCGGAAATATATTTTGTCTGCTCCAACTCCTGCATCTGATTTTCTAAACTATCCGTCACTCCATCACCATGATACGCCTTAATGCGCTTGATAAAATCTGTCGAAAATGAAAGATCAAAGCAAGAGACATTCGCACCAAATTCAGGTTGTAATGTCGCATAAGTCTGATAGTGAAACTGGTCGTAAGTCCCTTCTAAAACCGCATCGTAATTTTTATGATCTACTTGATACGGTGAACCATTTGGAAGTGCTACAATAGAAACATACTCTTCCGGTATCAAGTCTTCAAATAAATGATACATACCACCGATTTCTTTTTCCGTTGTCGTATAATCTAATGCTGTAATATCCGCTCCTGTCATCGTACCATTTCCTATATCATATCCGTTTTCTACGAGCCATTTTAAAATTTTCTTATTATATTTCTTATCTCCAAATAAATGTTCATTGACAAAGAAAGTAGCGGTCACTTGAAAATCAGGATATTGTTTTTTAAACGATTCTAGAATTCCAAGCGCACAATCTGGATCTATTCTTAGTTCTCCATTTTTCGTCTCACCGATCACTTTAACAGTATTTTCATATCCTCCATCGAACGTTAATACGATTGGACTTTTCCCCATTTCTACATCGATATTACCTTCTACCATATCCTGAAGCGCTATCATACGATACTGATGTTCATAATAATATTGTAAATCTTTCTTAAAGGCATCCACCGTTCGAACGAAACCATTTTTATCCGTTGTTCCATCTTCTTGTTTTGTAGTTTCATCCACTTTTTCTATTTCGTGGTAAACGACAATCGGAATCATACCAAGTTCATTTACCTTGTATTTTTTATAAAGTTCTCGTTCATCTTTTCCTAACGACACCGTTACAGTCAATGTATCCTTATCCTGTAATTGCTTTCCTGCAACAATACTCTGCTTTATCACGATGTCTTTTCTCACTTTGTCACTATAAACCTCTTTCACTTTTAAGTTGAGATCATTATCGCGTGCAAATTTACGTGCAACACTTACGTTCAGACCAACAACATCAATCATTTTTTCTTTTCTTTTTGGCATAAAAATTAACAACAAATAAAAAAAAGTAAAAAGACATAGACAAAATAATAAAATATTGATTCGACGTTTTCTCATTTCCATACGATCACCAATATTAGTATGGGATATTTTTAAAATTTCATAACCTTAAAAACATAAAAGTCCCCATTTTGGGGACTTTTGTTACATCATATCTTCTAACTTCGCATTTGCTTTTTTCAAGCCTTGATTCATAGCATCTTCTATCTTCTTCATGGCAGGCTTATTATACTTTTGGTATGCCCACACAGCAGTTCCTCCAAGCGCCATTAACGCTAGAGTTTTACTTGCCTCTTTCATCCTATCACCTCTCAGCCAAAAAATATGAATATCGTATGTTTTCTAACATACATTTATAGATTACCCACGAATCGTTTCATTATACATCGTTTTCAATTTATTTTTTAAATTTGTGCGACGTATATATTCTCCATTATTTTGAACTGCCTTTTGAAAAGCTTGTGGTTCTCCAAGTAAGATCAATTTTCTTTTTGCACGCGTAATTCCTGTATATACAAGTTTACGATACAACATACGATGATAAGTATGACTCATCGGCATCACGACAAGTTCAAATTCGCTTCCTTGCGACTTGTGAATTGTAATAACAAATCCATGTTTCAATTTTGGAAAATCCTTACTTTGATAACGAACGACATTTCCATCAAAATCTACATAGATTTCAGTCTTTCCTGTTTTACTTCTCGTTCCAGAAACAATCTGTGAAATCACACCGACATCTCCATTAAATACATTTTCATCCGGCATATTCACAAGTTGCAATACTTTATCCTGCTCGCGAAAAATCACTTCTCCATATTTTAACTCTCGCTTCGTATCACTTCTTGGATTAAAGACTTCTTGTAACTCTTGATTTAACTGATCGATTCCATTTTCTCCACGATACATCGGAGCCATAATTTGAACTCTTTTTTCGTCGTATCCTTTCTCTACCAATTGATGACATAAATTTTTTAAATTATGACGTAAATGCTCCGAAGAACATTGCAAAAAAGTATAGTCACTTTTCGTTTCTAAAAAGGAAGGACTAAGATGATTCTCTTCAATCTCTCTTGCAAGTGTAGGTATATAAGAATTTTCATCCTGACGATATAGTAAATCCAAATGAATTGTTTCGATCGCACCACTTTCGATAAAATCTTTTAATACTTGCCCTGGACCTACAGATGGTAACTGATTATAATCTCCAACCAATATCAATTTAATATGATGATTCAATCCTTTTAAGAGATGATCCAAAAGTGGTAAATCGATCATACTCACTTCGTCGACGATGATAAAATCATTTTGTGCTTTATTCCATTCGTTGATTGCAAATTCATTGTTGTCCTTATTCCACTTTAAAAATCGATGAATCGTAGAAGCTGGTAAATAAGTTGACTCACTCATACGTTTACTTGCACGTCCAGTCGGTGCCAAAAGTGCTAAATGTTCCATGAGTTCATCTGTTTTCCATCCATTTAAATGTTGATATAAATCGACGATAGCCTTAATGATCGTCGTCTTCCCTGTTCCAGGGCCACCTGTAATAATCAAAAGATTGTTTTCTAAAGCAGACCTTATTGCTCGTTCTTGTTGCACGTTATATACGATTCCACTATGCTCTTCGAGTGATTTCAATACCGTATCCAACTTCTTATATTTTGTTGGTGGCATGGAAAGTAAACCTCTTATTTTTTCTACCACACGATTTTCAGCGTCGTAGATTTCTTTCAAATAGACACTATCTTCTTCTAACACGATTTTTTCTTCATCGATCAACTCTTGAAAGATAGAATCAAACAAATCCGAGTCGAGTTCTTCATGTAAATAATCATTCATGCCTCGGTAGATATCTAGTAGTTCTAAATAGGTATCTCCACGTGCAAAAGTCAATTGTTCCATGACGTAATATAGACAAGCTTTTAATCTTCTTTCATCATGTGCATCAATATTAAGTTTTTCACGCAATCGATCTATTTTCAAAAATGTAATCTCATCGACATCGTCGATCAATCTAAAAATATTATGCTCTAAATATTCCATCGTATGCGAACGATAAGTGTTATAAATAGAAAGAGCATCTTTCATAGAAAAACCAAGATCACTTAAATAGACAATCATCTTATGACTCTCTTCATATTTTTCTAAAATGTGATAAATTTTATCAGCTTTTTTCGAAGATAACTTAGGAACGAGAGACAGACAACTTGGATCTTCTAATATTTTATCCAAAGCTTTTTCACCCAAAGTATCCACAATTAATTTTGCTTGCTTTTCTCCAATTCCAGGAAATAAATCACTTGCCAAAAATTCAATGACACCATCTTTTCCCTCTGGTTTCACACGTTCGTAATCGTTCACTTGAAATTGGTATCCATATCTTGGATGTTCCACTTCTTCTCCATAAAATAAGTAAGTATCATCTTCGTTTAACTCGTGAAAATATCCCGTAAATGTAATTGTCTTATTGATATAATCTTTCATCGCTTCATCGTTGGTATCTCTTACTTTAAAAATGCCAATGACGTATCCTTTATCAGAACGAAAAATACTTTTTCGAAAATTTCCCTTGATATAAGTTTTCATTCTAATCACCTTCTTTATTATACCATAAGAAAAAGAAGTTAACTCTTAATAGAAACTTCTTCTTCCGTATGATCTAAACTCATAAGTTCTAGCGCTTTTGCACGTTCATACATTTTTTTCATGTATTCCAACGTATGGCGAGATCCTTGTGTCATTGGTTTCTTTCCATTCACTTGCATATAAACTAAATTTAAAAGACGAGCAAACGGATCATTGTGATGTACACGAATTCGAACTTCTATAGGAAACTCCTCTGTTACGGTTCCAATTTCAAATAGATAATATTCATCCGGTTCTAACATTTGACGACTAGGTTCCTTTCCCATTTGAACAGCAGTCGTCTTACGTGCATTGCGAAGTAATCCCTTATGATTCTCATTTTCCAAATCACTTACTACATTGTACTTCGCTCTTCGAATACGCTCTTTTTGTTGTGCGGACAAGTTTCCATAATATTCATTTGAAAAATCGTATTCCTTTACTTGTCCACTTTCCTTGCGTACTTTTTTAAAATAGCGATCAAATTCTGTTTCCACCGCTTGATAAAAATTAAGAGAATCACCTTCTAAATAAATTTCAATTCGATTACAATCTGTATTCTCACGATCGCAAAAGATATAGGCTGCCTCATACTTATTCGTAAGATCAAACCCTTTTTTATTTTTCAATCCATACAAACTACCTTGACTCATGCGAATATATTCAGAAAACTGTTTTACAAACTGTACATACCCCATCGTTAATATCTGTGTGTTTTCTCCTGTTCCATACATGAGTTCACACGCTTTTTCTCCATGATGATCTGAAATTGTAGCCTGCAAGGGTTCCGATCGATCGCTAGGATGAATACCGAAAGATTTTTCCATCACTTGCAGTCCCATTCCGCCTCGCCTCCATACTACTAATAGTTTACTATCAAATCGCTGTAAAGTCAATGACTACAAGCATTCAACTCTCTTTTTCACATAGGACAATCAATCTTTTAGAATCATCTTCCATACACGTAATTAAGACCAAATTCCCAACTGACGGAAAAGATGGAAACTCTGTTTCGTTCACGACTTGAAAATCACTAACTCGATATCTTCCATAAACTCCATTCCAATATAATTCTACGTTCTCTCCTTTTTTCAACTTTTCTAGTGATGCAAATACAGCTGGAATACGATGTCCCACAAAATGAATATTTTTACTATCCGGTACATTCCAATAAGCCACTTTAGACTCCGATAATAATTGTGTCACATCTCCTTTTTCAAGTACCTGATATAACGCTATGGATGGAATTTTTAAATATCCTTCCTTTTTCTTGTTAGAAGAAGTCTCTATTTGATCTATTTTTTCTTTTGCCTCTTCTTTTTGCATAGAAATTTCTCGACGATCAGAAATATATATATAAATAGACCCTAAAATACAACAACATCCTAACACTAATATAATCCACGTCTTCGTGCGACCCATCTCGATCCTACTACTAATAAAATGCCAAATATAAACAAGGTAAAAATTGTTACTTTCGTATATTTCATCGTGTCACTTGCCTTAGGAATTACAATTCTTTTATTATAAATTGTTACATTCCCGATTTCCGATTGCAATTCATATGATATAAAATCCTCTTTCTTTTGATAATACTGCGGAGCTTTTATTTCCTTCAATCGATAAGTTCCATATGGCATTTGACGTAAAGTTAATTCTCCCATCGATAAATCGATTGCTATTTCTGTTCCATCTTCATAAGCCAAAGTAATTTCTGCTCCTCTTAAGATTTGTGAAGTCTCATAATCTCGTTTGGTTAGTTCTAAAGTTCCTTTTTTTACACGATTTATAATCGGTGTCTCTAAGACATCCTCTTCTTGCTTGGTCGTATCGTCGATCGTAAATTCATACTTTCTCTCATCTTTGATATATGGTTCTACTTCTGAGAGTTCTTTTAGATAATACGTTCCATTTGGAAGTGGCAACTCGATCATTCCAATGCCTTTTTCATCTGTCACTATCGTCTCTAACTTGGTGTCTGGTTCGACCGATAAGTCATCCAATATTAAAGTGTCTTTATTATATAATCCAAATTCAATCCCTTCCATACTTATATTTTGATAGACAGCTTCTTGATTTATAATTCCGACAAACTGTTCTTTTAATTTTTGAAAGTATCGCTTTCTTTTCACTTTTTCATTGTGAAAGGAAAACTTGAAAGTCACCTCGGGAGTTTTATCATCCTGAAATTTTAAAGTGCCACAATATTCTTTCGAATCTATTTGATATCCTTCAGGTACACTTTTTTCTTTGACACAATAAGTTCCAAGAGGTAATAAATCACTGATGGCAACGCCTTCTTCTCCTGTAACTAATTCCAAAAATACTTGACCACTTTTAAACTTTTGATTTTGATAAATGATATCTTGCTTCGTCGTAACTTCATAAGTAACTTGAAGTAAAGGAATTTTTTCATACCTTGTTTTAATTCCTCCCAATGTTTTTTCATACGAAATATTTTCCCCTGTTTTCTCGATTTGTAGTCGGCCTTTTGGTCTTCTATTTTCGACGATTAATTCGATCACTTCACCATCGATGAGATATTCTTGATCAATCATAAATGATATTGGGTTTCCAAGCAAATACCCATCCGGTGCATGTATCTCCTCTAAAATGTATTTTCCACCTTCTAAAGGTTCCGGAGTCGTAAATTCTCCATTTTCATCCGTCTCGAATACATCTATTTCTCCTTCATTTGGATATGTTACTCGTTGCTTGATATATTCACCAGTTTCAGCATTTTTAATCTTAAAAGAGATCCCTGCCATTTTGATTTTTTCTTTTGTATCCGCATCAATTTTTACTACTCTTAACTTCGCTTTCACGAGAGCATCAGATAAAACATAACGAATAGGTTCATTCTTTTCTTCATATACATGTATTTCGAAATCATCTATTTTTTCATAATAAGGACTTGTATTTTTTTGCTTTACTATATAACTTCCATACGGTAATTGAAAAGATACATATCCTGTACGATCTGTTACAACTGTTTTCACAAGTTCCTCTGATTGGTTATAAATTTCAAATGTAATTCCTTCCTCAGGTAACAGTGTCCCACTTTCACCTTCGTTATACACCTTCATAAATTCAATCTGATTCGTAATTACTTGTTCTTTTGACTTCACCACTACAATGCTTTCTCCAACTTGTTTCGATAACAAGACTGTATAAATTTGAGGATCAACCAAATATCCTATACTAGGTGTTTTCTCCTGTACCGTATATTCCCCTAACGCAAGCATTTTTGATTCTCCGATTCCATTTTCATCTGTTTTGATATGATCTACAATATTTCCTCTTTCGTCCTTTACTTCGTAAATTGCTCCTTTCAAACTAGCTGATCCAGAAGGAACACTTTCATTCGTATCACGGTCTACTTTTTGAACTCTAATTTTTCCTCCCTTCACTTCAAAATATACTTTACTTTGCAGTATAGAACTTAAAGATAAAGACGCAAGTGTTTGAGAACCTGTTTTGCGATAGACAAAGCTATGTTGCCCTGTCTTTCCTTTTTTCTTCATCACAACTTCGCCATTTCCTACCGTTAACCCTGTCACTTTTAAAACATTTCCTTCAATCGACGCGTTCACTCCTGTTTGCTTTTCTATTTGATAACTAGATAGTACCGCATTCTGATCGGCAAGAGATATCTCACTTCCCATCGAAACAATTACTGTCGATTCATCAAACGAAGGCTTTTTCCAATCCATCTGAATTAATCTCATAATTTCATTCTTTTCAGCACTGACATCAATTCTTAACCCCTGCATCCCAGCACCAGTAGTGAAATATACTTCTTGATATCCAATTGTTTCCCACAACAATTCCTGAGTTGCCATATAATATCGATCTGACTGATGACCAGGATATTGATATCCATATGTAGCAATCAATTCCATTTGTTCCTTTTGTATCGGAGTTAAACCTTCTATCCCGAAATCTAAATAGGAATCGTAGATAAATTCACTTAGTCCTACTTCTGGTTCAATACAGTATGCTAAAATTCCATTCGCATAAAGATATCCCATTTGACTCCAATAAGTTCTCCCTTGTATTACTACATTGGAAAACACTTTCGGTATCATCTTTCTCGTAATATGAGTATCTTGACTTCCAGCCTGTACAATGGGAAGAAAAGGAAATAAGAATACAATCATCAAACAATATTTCCACCATTTTTTCATCTGATCACCTCTAACGATATCATACGAAACAAAGAGGTAATCTCCTTCTTGAAAAGAAAAAAAGAAGCAATTCTTATAATTGCTTACTTTATTTTAATATTTCCGGAAATCATATCTCCAACATAACGCAAATATAACTCCCATAAATTAGCCTTCTCTACTTCTTCTTTAATCGTAATATCAATTGTCTGCGTAGTTTTTCCGTCAACTTTTACATTCAATTTACCAACTGAATCCCCTACTTTCACAGGAGCTTTTACTTTGTTTAACTGTACATCATAAGTAGCTGTTTTCTTCTGTTCTGTTCGCTTATGTAACAATGTGATCTCCTCACTCGGAACCAATGTCACATATTTTTGTTTTCCTTTTTCTATCTCAATCTTTCCCAGATTAGAATCTTTACTCAATACATGTTCTACTTCGTACTGTGAAAAACCATAATCTAACATCTCTGTCGTTTCTGCATTTCTCGTCTTACTATCCGGTTCCCCCATAACAACTGTAATAAGTCTCATTCCATTTTTCTCAGCAGTCGATGTTAAACAATATCCCGCTTCTTTTGTATATCCCGTCTTAAGACCATCTAACCCTTGATAAAACTTAACTAATTTATTGGTGTTTACTAACCATATTTCTTTATCTGTTCCTTTTCTTAAATAATCTTCATAAATCGATGAATACTCTAATACTTTTTCATGTTTGACTAATTCTTTTGCAATCATCGCCATATCGTATGCACTAGAATAATGATTTGCTGTATCTAATCCATGTGGATTTTTAAAATGCGTATCCTTTAATCCTAACTCTTTCGCACGATGATTCATCATCGTTACAAATTGTTCTTCCGTACCTGCAACTCTTTCCGCAAGTGCTACAACCGCATCATTTCCACTTGCAACTGCAATTCCTTTGAATAAATCTTTCACTTTCATCTTTTCGCCAGTTTCCAGAAGAATTTGGCTTCCACCCATCTTAGAAGCATTCTCACTAACGGTAACTTCTTCTTCCCAATCTAAAATTCCTTTCTCAATACTTTCCATAATAAGTAACATACTCATCATCTTTGTCATAGAAGCAGGTGCTAACTTTTCATGAGAATTATTTTCGTAAATAATATGTCCTGTGCTTGCCTCCAATAAAATCGCACTTTTTGCATTCTCTGCCAATTTCAAACCTTCTGCACGGACTGGAATCATTGGAACAAAACACAATATCGTTATCATACAACATAATAGTTTTTTCATAACTCACCTCTATTAAAAAATATGTAACTCTTTTTAATTTATACAAAAAAATAAGACAAATTGTCTTATTTAAAATACCCGTTTTGAACATATTTTGTCTCACTCACTACTAAAAATGCTATAGGGTCTACCTCTTTTACTACCTCTTTTAAATGTTCCACATGTTTTTTATCGATTTCGATAAAAAGCATATACTTGCTTGTCTCTTCTTTTCCTTGTACATCGATCGCACTCACCGCATATCCATTTGAACGAATATGTTCCAACACCTTCACATCGTGATGACTCGTTACAACTTGTACACCTAAATTGCCACCTACAAATTTTTCATTCAATAAACTTCCAATATAAGTTCCTGCTGCATATCCAAAAGAATAAGGAAAAATATACCACCATTCACTCGTTCCAGAAAGAACGTTTCTCGCAACTAAAAACCAAATAAAAATTTCACAAAACCCAAAAACGCACGCTAGTAGTGACTTTCCCTTTCCTAAAAAGATAATTCTAAGGCTACCTAACGATACATCCAACATGCGGCCGAAAAAAATAAATAAACAAGTTCCAATCATTTCCATACAACCTACTTTCTATGGAAATTTTAACATGAACTTTCATAAAAAACAACTTATTTTATGTATCCATTTTGAACATACTTCGTTTCATTTACAATAATAAAGGCTTTTTCATCCATCGATTTAATCAAACGAGATAGTTGTTCAAAACTATGCTTGTTGATTTCAATTAACAACAAGTATTTTCCCTGTTTTTCTTCTTTCCCTTGTACTTCCATTACCGTAACAGCATACCCTGCTTTACGAAGAGTATCGATCATACGATGATTTTGGCGACTCGTTATAACTTGAACTCCAAAATTTCCTTTGACAAACACTTCCGATAAATAACTTCCTATATAAGTTCCAACCGCATATCCCAAAGAATATGAAATTACGATCCACCAACTATTACTATCGCTATTCAAGGCATCTTTCGCCACTAGAAACCAAATAAACACCTCGCAAAATCCACAGATAAAAGCCGTTTTCGATTTTCCCTTCCCTAAATATATAATTCGCAATGTTCCGATTGACACATCCATAATACGTGCGATAAAAATTTTCATGCATAAGAAAAATAATTCCATATCGATTCTCCTATCTATCCCTAGTTTGCAACAATTTTTATGGTTTATCCTTTTTTCCTTTTATTTTTTAGTAAATTTGGTATAATGAAATTAGGGTGATCATATGTATAAAAAGAAAAGAAGACTAAAAAAAGAAGTTATCATCGGTGCAGTTATATTACTTGCAGTCATCATAATAGGAATTTTCGCATTCAACTATTTTAGTTATCATTCTAGCTACACGTATAAATTAAAAGAAGTTGGATATCAAGATGACGAGGTTGAGACAATTTTAAACAATCTCGAAGACACTCAAATCGATGATATTTTGAAAAAAGAATACAATCGCAATATTCCAAAATTAATCGTTCAAAAATACTTCATCTATGAAAACTTAGATCGATATTCTAAATACATGGATGCAAACACAGAAGAAAGTCCAAAAAACGTCGTTGCCATCGTCAATGTCAATGCCGATTATGATCCATATACACATACCAAAAAAACAGATATGTCAAAAAAGAATTTAATTTTGACAAACAAATATAATTATCTCGACAAAACATATACTCCAGATGATCTTGTTAAAATCAGTAATCGATATGCATATGAAGATAATCACGTTCGCGAAGAAGTAAACGACCAATATGTATCAATGTGGAATGCAGCAAACGAAGAAGGACTCGTATTGATTGCTAACTCCTCTTTCCGTAGCTATGAATCACAAGATGCCGTTTGGAAGCGATATAAAAATCAACGTGGCGAAGAATATGCCGATAAATACGCTGCCAGAGCAGGATATTCAGAGCATCAAACAGGTCTATGTATCGATATCGTATCAGATGGTGCGATTGCAAATGACTTTGAAGAGACAGAAGAATTTAAATGGCTTCAAAAAAATGCCTATAAATATGGATTTATTTTAAGATATCCAAAAGGAAAAGAAAAAATTACAGGATATAGTTACGAATCTTGGCACTATCGTTATGTCGGAGTGGAAGCTGCAAAAGAAATTCATGATGCCAATATTACATTCGATGAATACTATGTATACTACTTAGCAAAATAAAATGTCAATAAGACATTTTATTTTTTTATCACTCTACTAACAGTCGATTGTATCTTTTTTCGCTCCCTGATATAATGACAATAGGTGGTGATCTTATGAAAAATCAAGAGAAAAAGAAAAAAAATATAAAACAAGGTATTATTTTATCCCTACTTATTTTTATCATTATCATCTTTGCCGTTATCTATTTCCGTAGTCCTTCATTTCAACTATGGAAAAAGGGATATCAATCTAGTGAAATTTCATTAATCGAAAAAAATTTAACGGATGAACAAATATCTGATTTAATCAAGTCAAAACAAAAAACATCTATCAAAGATCTAGAAAAACAAAAAGAATTTCAAGTACAAAAGCTATCTTCTTATATTACCTTTGATCAATCCTATCCAAATCAAAAAGCAAATAAAATCGTAAAAACTGTCAACTTAAATTTACATAAACAAAAAGAATTCGATATCAAAAAATTAGATCGCTACTTTCATTTCTACGAAGTATATCCATCTTTAGATATAAAACACATTGTAGCTTTGGTCAACCAAGATATCGATCAATTAGAAATAAATGATCCGGATTTCCTACCAAGTGTAATCTCTGAAAAGTATTATATCGAAAATCGTCTTCCAAGATATATCTCTTATCATGATACTTTTCCTTCTCTTGGAGTATCTACCGTAGTACGCCACGTCAATGCGAATTCCGATTACGATTATTATACGAATACAACACCATCTGATATCAACGATCAACTTCTCATCTTAGCGAATAAATACACTTATTTAGATGCTAATTATAAACCGGACGACCTCGTTACAGTCGAAGGTGAATTTATGGTTCGAAAAGAAGTTAGAGATGCATATCAAAAGATGAGTCAACAAGCAACACAAGAAGGACTTTCTTTCCACATGAATTCTGCATATCGTAGCTATCAATCACAACAACAAGTATATCAAGAATACAAACAAGAATCCGGCCAAGCCTACGCCGACAAGTATGCTTCACGTCCGGGTTATTCAGAGCATCAAACTGGTCTTGCAATCGATATTACAACTAGAAGAGTTCGTTTCAACTCTTTCGATGAAACAGAAGAATACAAATGGCTACAAGCACATGCCCATGAATACGGATTTATTTTGAGATTTCCAAAAGGACTAGAAAAAATCACAGGATATAATTATGAGCCATGGCACTATCGCTACGTTGGTGTTGAAGCTGCGACAAAAATAAAACAGGAAAATATCACATTTGAAGAATATTATGCATTCTATGTCAACCAATAAAGTATTACAAAATTGTAATGCTTTTTTTCATTTATGCGTGCTATAATATTGATATAAAGGAGGTTAGAAAATGCAACAGGTCGATATCGAACGTGGACTATCTACCGCAGAAGTAGAACGAGCAAAGCAACAAGGATTATGTAACTATGATACCTCTGTTGCAACAAAAACCATTCCGAGAATCATTCGAGATAATATATTTACTTTATTCAACCTATTAAACTTTGGTCTCGCAGCTTGTATTTTTATGGTACAAGCATATAAAAATTTACTTTTTTTAGGTGTCGTTATCTGTAACACTATCATTAGTACTGTTCAAGAAATTCATGCCAAAAAAGTTGTCGATAAATTATCGATTATCGCTGCTTCTAAAACGACGGCAATTCGAAATGGTAAAAAAGAAATCATCGAAATCAATGAAATCGTCATGAATGATATTCTAGAGTTTCATCCTGGGAATCAAGTTGTAACCGACTCTATCATTCGTAGAGGAAGCTGTGAAGTCGATGAATCTTTTATTACCGGAGAAAGTGACCCTGTATTCAAAAAAGAAGGAGATCTTCTCCTCTCTGGTAGTTTTATCATAAGTGGCCATACCATTGGACAAGTAAAACATGTGGGACTTCAAAATTACACGGCGACAATTTCCAAAGAGGCAACACAAATAAAGCATACCAAATCTGTTTTGATGGACGCTTTAAATCATATTATTAAAATCGTATCTATCGCCATCGTCCCTATCGGAATCTTACTCTTTTTAAATCAATCTCAAATCGATGGAAACAGTTTTCGAGATGCAGTCGTAGGAAGTGTTGCTGCAATCATCGGTATGATTCCTGAAGGTCTAGTTCTTTTAACAAGCACCGTTCTGGCTGTCAGTGTCATTCGCCTTTCTAAGAGAAAAGTGCTCGTTAAAGATCTCTATTGTATCGAATCCCTCGCTCGTATCGATACCTTATGCCTAGATAAAACAGGAACACTTACGACAGGAACAATGAAAGTAGTAGACATCTTACCATACAAAAAAACAAGCAAAAGTATGTTAGAAAATACAATCAATGCTATGACCACTGTAATGGAAGATAATAATCCTACGATGCTAGCATTGAAAGAAAAGTTTCATAAAAAAATATATTTTCCTGTGGAAAAACTAATTCCTTTTTCCTCTGATAAAAAATATTCAGGCGTCATTTTTCAAAACAAAGAAACGTATTATATTGGGGCACCAGAATTTGTTCTAGGAAATGACTATCAGAAAGTAGAACCAATCCTATCCCCTTACCTTTTAGAATATCGTATTCTAGTTGTTACGAAAAAAGAAGGAACTCGTCAACAAGTTTTAGGATTTATTCTACTTCAAGATAATATGCGTTCCGATGTTGAAAAGACGCTTACCTATTTTAAAGAACAAGGAGTTTCGATCAAAGTTATCTCTGGAGACCACGTGAAGACTGTCTCTGGAATTGCAAAACGTGCTGGAATCGAACACTATGATCAATATATCGATATGAGTAAACTCACAACAGATGAAGAAATCTATGAAGCTGCGAAAAAATATACTGTCTTCGGACGAGTAAATCCGATTCAAAAGAAAAAGCTAGTGATTGCATTAAAGGAACAAGGGCATTACGTTGGTATGACAGGAGATGGAATCAATGACGTTCTCGCTTTAAAAGAAGCAGATTGTAGTATCGCGATGCCAAATGGAAGCGATGCAACTCGTAATATTTCACAACTTGTACTATTAGATGGTAATTTCAGTGCGATGCCAAAAGTTGTAGCCGAAGGAAGAAGAACCGTCAACAACATCGAAAACTCAGCTACTCTCTTCTTGACCAAAACAACATATGCAACAATCCTAGCAGTTCTATTTGTCTTTTTACCAACACAATATCCATTCATACCTATTCAGTTAACTCTAACGAGCGTTGTTACAATTGGAATTCCATCTTTCGTGTTGGCACTACAGCCAAACAAAAAAAGAATCACTGGTAACTTCTATAAAAACGTATTAAGTAGATCTCTACCTGCTGCATTAATTGTCGTTACGAATATTATTCTCATTATGATACTAGCAGCAATTTTCCATCTTCCAGATCATCAAGTATCTACATTATGTGTCATGATGAATGCCGTAACCGGATTCTATCTACTCTTTGAATTATGTAGACCATTTAACAAACTAAAAACAGCAATGTATATTGCCATGATAATCCTATTTGTTTTACAAGTAATCTTCTTAAAAGAACTATATAGTCTATCCTTTATTCATTCACACATGCTCGTAATTCTAATTGGGTTATCAACGCTGACCATCATTTTATTTCAGGCACTAAATAAACTAATTTATAATAATATTACAAAATATTTAAAAATTGACAATCGAATCTCTTCTTAGAGATTCTTTTTTATGAAATCAACATTGCAACCTGCATATATTATAATAGGTGAAAATATGAAAGAGAAAACTTTTAAAAAAGCAGTTTATATCGTCCTATTTATTCTCATTGTCATCTTTTTTACAAAAGATTGCGATTTCTTTTTCGGATTTTATAAAAATATTCGCCAAATAACAAATCCAGATGATATTCTAGTTTTAGTAAATAAAAATAATAAGCTAAGCGAAGACTATATACCAAAAGATTTAGAGGCAATTGATATCAACTACGCAATGGAAGAAAAATACGTAAGAAAAGAAGTCAAATCAGCCTTTGAAGCACTTGCAAAAAAAGCCAAAGAAGAAGGATATCAAATTGTAGCTGTCAGTGCTTTTCGCTCTTATTCCTATCAAGATGAACTATATCACTCCTATGTAAAAACAAGTGGAAAAGCATATGCTGACAGATGTAGTGCGAGGCCCGGACATTCAGAACATCAAACGGGACTTGCAATCGATGTCATGGGAGAAAATCAAGATTATAACAAATTTGCTGAAACCAAAGAGTTTCAATGGATGCTAAAGCATGCTCACGAATATGGCTTTATTCTGAGATATCCTGAAAAATTCGAAGATGTCACAGGATTTAAATACGAACCATGGCACTACCGCTACGTTGGAATCGATGCTGCGAAAAAAATCAAAGAAAAAAATACATGCCTAGAACTTTATCTACACTAACATCTTTTTTCTCTCGCCTAAGGCAAATAACATATGCACAAATGAACTTACATCATAAGATACATTAGGTAAGGGGGAAAAAATATGTTGAACAAACGTTGCTGTGACCGTCAGAATATGGGGTGCTGCATGCCGATGAACTGTGGTTGTCAAAGTCAACCAATCATCGAACCATGCATCAATAAATGTGTAGAACGTGAATTCTGTCATCAAGTTCCACACGTATGCCCAATTCATACGCACGTAATTAACCGTCACATTTATCAACACACATACACACCACAATACTCAACTTCTGAAGAAAATCAAGTAATTAACATCGATAACGGTAGTTGCCAAGGACTTGCGAATAATCGTCCGTTCGGTCAATTTTAATTAAAACATAATAAAAAATAGACACATATTATCGTGTCTATTTTTTATTTTTATTCTAATATATCGATTATTCTCCACCAAACACATCGAAAATTTCTCCGAGAAATGATTCTCTTCTCTTTTTTGGAGCTTTTTCTCTATGAGAGCTTACCTCTCTTGCTTGCGGTTCTTGATAAGTTTCAGACTTTTCTATGATCTTTTCTAATTCTCCTCGATCAAGCCAAATTCCTCGACACTCAGGACAATAGTCGATCTCTACACCCTTTTTTTCTGACATTAATAAAGTAACATCTTTACAAACTGGACACTTCATCTGCATGCCTCCTTTTCTAACTATATCATAACATTAAAATATTTTACGATCAATCTTAAAATGGCATTTTAAAGTTACCACTTCTCATTTGTTTCATCATAACTTTCATCTGATCAAATTGTTTTAATAATCGATTTACTTCTTCGACGCTTCTACCACTTCCAGCAGCAACTCTTTTTTTACGAGATGCTTTCATAATGTCAGGATTTCTTCTTTCTTGTGGTGTCATCGACAAAATGATTGCTTCTACATGTGCTAAATCTTTCGGATCAATTTTAACTTTATTCAATCCCATTTTAGAAGCACCTGGTATCATCTTTATGAGATTCTCCAAAGGGCCTAACTTTTTCACTTGTTTCATATATCCAAGAAAATCTTCTAAGTCAAATTTTCCCTTTTGCAATCTCTCCGCTGATTTTTTAGCTTCCTCTTGATCTAATACTTCTTCTGCTTTCTCGATAAGGCCCATAAAGTCTCCCATACCGAGAATACGACTTGCCATTCTCTCTGGATCGAATGCTTCTAATCCATCCATTTTTTCACTGACACCGATCATCTTGATTGGCACATTTGTCAAATGACGAATAGACAATGCTGCTCCACCACGTGTGTCACCATCTAACTTCGTTAAAACTGCTCCTGTCAAAGGAAGTTGCTCATTAAATCCTGTAATAACGTTGATGGCATCTTGTCCTGTCATACTATCGACGACAAGTAAAATTTCATTTGGATGTACTGCCTTATTGATATTTTTTAATTCATCCATCAATGTTTCATCGATGTGAAGACGACCCGCCGTATCGATCAATACATAATTAAATCCATTCTCTTTCGCATATGTGATTGCATTCTTAGAAATTTGTACAGGATCTCCTTTTCCTTCACTATAAACTTCGATATTAAGTTCTTTTCCAAGTTGCTTCAACTGTTCGATTGCAGCTGGACGATATACGTCACATGCTACTAACAATGGTTTTCTAGCATGTTTTTTTCTTAGAAAATTAGCTAGCTTTCCAATTGTCGTCGTCTTACCAGATCCTTGTAATCCGACAAGCATCAAAATAGCAGGGTTGCCATTTACGATCAAATCTTCTTTTTCTCCACCAAGTAATTCAACTAATTCATCTTTGACAATCTTGATAAATAACTCACTTGGTTTCAAACTTTTCTGTACTTCTTCTCCTAATGCTTTTTCTTTTACATTAGCAATAAATTCTTTTACCACTTTGTAGTTAACATCAGCTTCTAAAAGTGCTAATCTAAGTTCTCTTGTAATCTCACCGATATTTTCCTCAGTGATCTTACCATATCCTTTCATTTTATGAATCGCATTCTGTAATCGATCTCCTAAGTTTTCAAACATATTCTCACCTTTTCTATTATATCATTGTTGTTTTTTCCATTTTTCTCGTTTTCCATCAACTACTACTTCGGCACTCTTTTTCTCTTCATTATAAGATACTCGAGCGATATTTGTATTTTTTTCAAACATTGGCATGCCATTAATTTTAGCCTCTTTCGATTTCATTGTCACAACATATTGTTTCTTTTTCTTATCGTACTCCATCTTGTAAGTTCCTTTATAGTACTCTCTTTTCATAGCATTGACAACTTCGTAATTTCCATCACGATCAAATTCGTAAATATCATTTCCACTCGACTTCCATGTTCCGATTATAAATGGCAATCGGCTTTCACAAATTTGATACCATATAAACGCTCCTAAAATAAGTGTTGCAATACAGATAAAAACACCAACCGCATTGTTTTTTCCAGGTCGTTTTTGACCGATGACATATAAAACAATTGCAACGACTACAATAATTAAACTAAGTATAAAAAAAACCATTTGATAACGTCCTACGATCATAAACAACATGGCAAATACAGATACAATAACGGAAGCAATCGTAAAAGGATTTGACTTTGTTACACGGTAATCCTCCTCGTGAAACACTTTAGAATGATTATACACTTGTGTTGTATATTGCTTTTTCTCTACAATATCCACTCCACAATTCGGACAAATTCTAGCGCCATAAGGTAGTTCATGGCCACATTTTTCACATTTCATAACTACCCCTCCTATATCATTATACAATCTATTGCTTGTTCAATCAAGTAATAGAAGCAGATAAAAAAAGAAGGAATTT
>ERZ1643251.1547-NODE-1547-length-25967-cov-16.462257_pt1 | contig 25967 bp, 35 predicted proteins | sample MGYA00579261_ERZ1643251 | MGnify/ENA primary metagenome ERZ1643251 (study PRJEB29033, sample SAMEA4952267) | chicken gut metagenome | biome: Broiler Chicken; feature: Gastrointestinal Tract; material: Caecum | place: Ireland | collected 2018 | study: Broiler... | reverse complement strand
TCTTAGCTGCTGATACAAATTTGTGAATCTTAATATTATCCACATAACGATTCTTTAACCTGTCAAGTGCATATTCCTCTCCCCCTATCTCAAGATCAGTGCGGAAGCGCTTCAACATCTTCGAAAGCGCAGGATTAGCTAGAGGTAAGAAATTATCTACCACATCAATCATTAGCGCATTTGCTTCTCTCTGCGAGAACTGGCTGTAGTACATGTTATAAAACTCCAACCACTGTGACATTGCTGTCAGCTGCTCCTCCATGAACTCTTGCCTCAATTGCCACAAAGGTATTTGAAACAGTACTGGAGCTAACAGCACAGTCACAAACCATGCAGGCTGAAAAGACCCAAATGAAATTGATGATGCCAACACAAACATAAGCGCTACTGGCACCGTTGCAATTCCAAACAAACACTGTTTCAAATAGATGTCATTGCATGTCACAGGAGATCCGTTTTCTTTCAGCTCTAGTGCCGCAAGCATCTTGTCAACCTCTGAAACGTACTCAGTGGTCTTTGGGAAGATCTTCATCTCCTCGAAAATTGCAGCTACCAGATCTTTTGTACGCCGTGCCTTTGCTTTGCTCTCAGTTGTCCCCTTTTTTATCTTATTTATAGCTGTAGTAACTCTGGAATATTCTCCCATTGAACTGGTCTTAATTCTATTCCAGCGATAAAACTTTACTGAAATAAAGATACTGGTGAGTACAATGATAATTATGAAAAAATACATCTACTCACCTCAATTTCTTTGGTTTGAACACGAATCGCTTTGACTGCATCGCCTGCACCGCCACGAAAGCCAGAGCCAGTGTACTAAACAACAACGCCAGAACGAACTTACCGCCTGCGGTTTTATAAACCTCAACTACAGCCGGAAATGTACCGATGCACATAAATGCAAACATCAGTACGATTCCAGCGCACAATGCGAAATTTATGTTCATATCCCGGAAGCACCTATCACGTACTGCATTCCTCTCTTCCTCACGAATATTACATGACATAATAAACCGGAACATATCCTCCTGTCCTGGTCTATGCTCCTCCTCAAAAATCAAGACACGTCGAAGTAACGGTACACTATGGTGCCCCAGATCCTTACTAAGTAAAGCAAGTGCTTTCTGCAATGAGTAGTTCTGCATCGTCCATCTATCCAAGAATAGAGCGAATGCTGGCCGAACCTCCGGATCAAATAAATCCATATTCAGTCTTACAGCTTCCTCAATCCCCCTTGAGATATTACCACAAATCAGATTCTCTGCTGCTATTAGCTTACGAAGTCTCTTACGCGCACCAATTCTGGAAATTGAAAATATAACCGCTATGTTCAGAATAAAGATTACAGTGCACATATACAAGACTACAAACAAACTTTTTACAACGATCAAAAGTATCATTCCGATGAACAATGAAAGAACAACGTTAGCGACCGTAAATACCTCTGGTGAAACACCGAACTTTCTCCATCCAATATCAAGCATCAGTTCATTTATAAAGCTATAGTACTGATATGAGAAACTCTTAAGCTTCTTCTCCTCACTAAGGAGATTAAACTTCTGCTGATTCTTCCGTTCCATGCGCACCGCATACGAAGCTGTTCTAACAAAAAGCGCCTCTATTGCATCTTCGCTAGCCCTCCTCAAGCGGAATCCTGTTATCTGCGTAGCAAAAACATAAGACCCAATAATTACGAGTGCATATATAATTGCCTTTGTCAAATCCATAATCTCACCATCTAAAACATTCCCTCCAGCTCATCTAAATCAAGCTCCTCGCCTTTCTTGTCAGCTTGCTCGTCCAAAATAGTTACAGCTCTGGCCACCCTGGTTTCCTTTGTCTGGCTTCCTTCTCCCACATCTCCGTATTCCACGCCATGCTCAATAATATCTTTAAATGTATCAGGAAAGAAATCGTTCCAGTCGCTCTCTGGTATAACCTTCAGAGACTTAACCAGCATATTGCGCACTGACCGCTCTCTGTCTTTATCAGCCATATCCAACACTAGATCTGGGCAGTAATGACCGATTCTCTTTATTGGCTTACCATCTTTGTCTCTCTCCAATGACTTAGCCAAAAGATCGTACTCCGTAATATCCATTATAGAAGACATCATTCTGGCCTTCATAGCATCTGAAAAATCATTCACCTGCCAGTGACTGCCGCGAATCGCTGTATCTCCGGGCTGCTTCCTTTCTGGCAAAAACTCAAATACCCTGTTCAACTTCGGAACTGCCATCCCATCTCTGTACTCCACTCCGCATACCTCTGTTATGTGCATTACCTTACGGCTTCTATCCCACTTCTTTTCCTGACAAATAACGAAGTCGACGTTGGCGCATACATCCTCAATAACGGTATTAACCGGGATACCCGGATTGCATGCTATAACAGCGTTAACAAATCTTCGAATCGCGCCGGCATCATCGGGTGCATGCGTAGTTGTCAGGAACTTGTGGCCTGTGTTAGCAGCTACTACTGCTTGGTTAATTTCCTCATTGAATCGAACCTCACCAAATACAAAGTAGTGCGGTGTCATACGAAGTGCCTGCATCATCAACGCGATTGCTGTATGCCTACTAGCATTCTTCTTATCTGCCTCTGTCTCATCTGCTAGAGACTCGTACTGTACAACGTTATTGGTTGGCTCGCCCTTCTCGTTATATTGCTTAATTCCAAGCTCCGAAGGGTTCTCTGTTGCGTAGATTCTCATATCAGAGGGAATATTATTCATAATCAATTGGACCAGAACAGTCTTACCAGAGCCTGTCGGTCCGACTACCAGGGCTGTAATATCCACCTTAGGCAGCAAACTTAGAGCATTGGCCATCTCGCACGACATAGACTTAAATCCCACAAGGTCTTTCGCGGTGAAGTTACTCTCAGGAAACTTACGAATAACGCAAGATGGGGACGGTTCTCTTGACTGATACCGCCCCTTTTCTCCCGCTGTCGCTTCTGCGTGTACTGCGGCAATACGATAGCCTTCCAGTGTACGACCTTTAGCAATCGTGTTCTCCTTGCTGAACTGCGCCTTTGAATTCCGCAGAAGTCGCTGGATAATCTTAAAGCACTCCTGTTGATTCTTGAACTTAACTCGCTCACCTGTTATCTCGTCAGTCATTATCTGCAACTTACCGCTCTTCTCAACCCAAATTGTTTGAAAATCGTTTATTTGAATTTCTGAAACCTCTGGATCAACATATGCTGGAGTTAACGGCCCATACTGAGTTATATCCTCTTCCAATTTAATCTGCAGCTCTGTCAAGGTATAGTGCATGTCTTTTGTTTTATTCACCGCTGGCTTGGTTGTCTCTACATACTCTTTGATTAAGGTAAGTATACGCTCCTGCCGCAGCTTAATGCCAGCAGCAGTAGTTGTCATTGTCTTTGAATCACTGTTATCCGCAATATAATCATAAACAGCATCCAATATGGAATCATATCCAAGGCCTTCACCATGTGATACTATACCGCCGGATTGCTGAACATTACTCAATACCTTTGAAGCTGAGTTCAATCAGATCACTCCCTCGTAAAAACATCCCAGTCAATATTGCTGAGATCCAACTCTTCCTCTTGCTCCACTTCAATCCCGCTCGGCTCAGCTTGATGTTCCGCAATCTGCGCTTCGTTGGACGAATCCTCTGTCGCTTCTGATGTATCCTCCTCAAGTGTGTAGCTGCTCATGTCGCTGTACTGCAGCAAGTATTCTGCAACAGTCCGCATGCTTCTACGATACACATCAGCCAATTTCCCTTCAACTGTCGTATTTATCAACAACTTATTTGTGTAACGATAGAGCGCTACTTCCCGCATAAATGGCAAAACTGCCAGCGTCTCCATCCCGTCGGTTTTAAGCTTAGATTCCGGGTACGGATTATCAAAGACCATATTCTGAATAATCTTCACACTTTTCTCTGCATGGTATCTATGCGATTCCAAGAATTTAAGTTCCTTAATCGTTGCCTCAATCATCTCGGTCATTGGCGTAGTCACAGCAAAAATGATATCGCAATGCTTGGTACCGATGGTAAGCGACTCGTAGCCCATGTCAACGCCGCCGAAGTCGATCACAACAAAATCGAACAGTTCGCGCATATCCTCAATAATTGATATTATAGACCGTTCTGATAAATCGAAATAAGATGGTACGCTGTCTGGGGTCCTGGCTGTAATCAACTTTATGCGATTGTTCACCGTATCATTTAGAAGTGACTGAGTATCCACGCTTGAGTCAAGAAACTTTTTACTTATGGATACAATATTTTTAGCTTTTCCAGGCTTTACGAAAAATCTTTGCTGTTCTGGAAAATGTAGGTCGAAGTCTAAAATCCCAACCGTATAATTATTTACCGCAAGAATAGATGCGACGCTAGCTACAATGGTGCTGGTGCCAAGGCCATCCTTGGCACCAACAAACCCAAACACATTCTTAACTGTACCACTTGGCTCAGATGTGGCAACAATCTGTCTCTGCTCCTCTACACATTCCTTTACCCTAGCAATAAAACCCTTTTTTTCACTCATCTCAAGCCCTCCTTAATTAAAGCTGGAGGTTGGCGCATTATCCATCCAAGACTGAATCTGGCTGCTAAGCTCTGAGAATTGTGTCATCAAGCTGTAATCCTCATTGTTATCCGGCAGAAGGGTGTACTTCATATTACCACCCAAAGCTTCAAACTCGGCTAAACTTGTTGCCTCGTCTCGTGTAACCGAGAACACCAGCTTAGCGGGAGTTACTTTTCTTTTGAAATCATTAGTACCGTTACCTTCAATCTGTGTGCTAACATATGCGATTCTGTCCTCAACAGGCATTCCAAGCAGTTCAGTGTACAGGTCAAAGATACTCTCATCGCTATTATTGAGCATATCAACAACTGTAATTTTATCGAAAATTACCTCACTAAGAGGAACCTGTTTCGCGTTACCACTTGTGAACCCAATCTCGGTTGAATCCATCTCATTCTGTTGCATAGAGTCCATAATTACACTCTCACCTGTGGCAAAATATGTGCCAGCAGCCATCTGCGCCTCCTTAGCGTCAATCCTAGCCTTGATTGCTGGAGCATCCTCAACGTCCACATTATATACAAGACGAATACGGATTTGAGCGCCTGGATAGAAAATAGGCGTATATACATCCTGTGATGTCAAACCCATCGTGTAAATTTCCATACCTTCATCTACACCCTCGATCCACGGGCTTCGTACCAAAAGGTCATCTACAACCATACGTGTTGAGAGTATTGTTCCTTGATAAGCATAAATTGACATATACTTATTAAGGATATCTTCTCTGTCTGCCCACTTTATAAACGTCTGACCGCTCTCAGAGGCGTTTCCATCCTGCGTTGATGTTTGCATCCCCAGATTCAAGTAATCTTCGTTAACCATGTCGTATGGTTCAATAGATGCTTCTGTAATCAACGCGCCCGGTCCAATGTCATTCTTTAATCGAACTACTGTTACCTTTTCTGCTTGCTGATTCATTAGAAAAATAGCTGCTCCAAAGCTGCTAAGTACAATAAGCGCGCTAACAATCAGCGCACCTGTACGTTTGCCAAACGATACAGCTCTACTTGACTTCTGCTTAAAAGTACCTGTATCCCTCTGTTTACCAAATTTAGGATTAGGCCTATCAATTGACTTACTGGATCCAACCTTTTGCCCTAATTTCAAGTTATCACCCCAATGTAAATAAATTGGAGCGTCAGCGATTGCTGGCGCTCCCTTGGTCAACCAAAATCATTGTTACCGCAGGAGCTGCAAATACAGATACAAGTAACGCAACTACTGCGTGTATAAAATAAATTGCTGTGCATGTTAGCATCGCAACAATACAGGCTTTTGTTTTTCGCAATACGCTGTTTGTCTGCCTGTAGCCATCGTTCAGCAACCTAGTGCAGCCCCAGGCCACAAATCCGACGAAAAGCAGCATTACCAATATGTACAAATGATTCTCTAAGAAGTCCAAAAACACTACTGATAGCGCAAACACCACAACTACTTTTATGCTGCAAAATTATCCACAAACGCCTCTGTAAGCAGCTTCACAAAAGCTGTCCCCATATACCCGCTTTTTCAATCAAACACCCCCAGTATTCGCTAATATTTCTCTCAGCACGAGATATTACGGATATAATAGATATCCGGTGCTGAATGGTACTCGAAATATCCCGATAACACACTACATTATTCGAATAGCTGGCTATCTTTAATAATTTTGCTGTTTACCTGTTATTTGCACTTAAAATAAAAGAGCCATAATTACACTGCACTACAATGTAATTATGGCTCTTAAATCAATGTATCTCTATCCAAAATAGTCCTTATACTTTAACCTAAATGTTCGTGTCACACTATCAAAATCAAGTATCTTGTAATAATCTATTGATACCGGGATACCCAGATCTCCTCGTCCAGCAAAAATAATTTCCACTAAAATCATTCAAAATTCGATTTCTAAGCTCCGGATACACTTTCATCACATAATCGGCATTATCTATGCAAATAACATAACTCTTACGTGACAAAATAAACTCTATTGTACTCCATTTTGAAAACGAATCTATAAAGTCGATTCTCCAATAGTTCAGCCCAGACAAACGCTGATCCTGCGCATACTCCTTATGTCCAGCTATCAGTGTCTTTAACGCAGTAAACATATATGTTCTGCCACTGGCACTGTCCCCATGTATTTGCGTATAAGTTGTCTCAGTTCGATATCAAAATGATTCTTCTGATAATCAAAAACCAGTTTCAGCATATACTCGCACCCCAGACTATAGTCATTTACCAAATACCACCTAAACAATTCCTATACACCAGGCTAAATTCCTTCTTATCACTATCGAACTTTAGTAGTTTATAGTCATCCTTCGTTATCGGCAATCTAAAATCGCATCTTCCCGCAAGAATGAAGTAATTATCGTTTTGATCATTTAAGATTCTACTACGCAACTCAGGATACTTCTTCATAACAAAGTCCGCGTTATCTATGCAAAATACATACCCATGCCTGCTAAACATCGTTAATTGATATCCCGCCGTACTCCAACATCGTATTCTGCAAACTTTCTGGAGTGCGTGACTTCCCAAGTACCATATAAAGAAAAACCGCATTCTCTCTCAAGAGCGGTGTTGCCCTGTCTACCAGCCACGTATAGAGCGAAAAATCCAACCTACCAGTACGCATCCCGAATGGAAGAAATTGATCATTCAGCACACGAAGATCTGATAACCTATCCTCAAACTCAAGTACTGCGATATCTCGATACATCAAATTGTACTTCACTCGCTTCACCACCTTGGTTGTTATACTGACATTTACCCGCAGCATATATTTTATCCACCACATCCTCCTTGTCAACAAGACACAAATCTGCAGAAACACCACTCCCTACAGCGCAGGATTTAACAATCACTCTCCGAATTTCATTTCTCAAATCGTCATCGTGACATGTCAGTGAACTGAAAACTACCGAGCACAATTCGTAGTTAATAAACGGTATTGTTATATATCGTTTAAGTTTATTACCAACTATTACACCGCAATACTGTAAAAACTGCAAGAACCCCTCCACATTTGTTATGCCTCTTTTACTAACGCTTTGTTTATCTTTCCTCCAGTATACTCCAACTTCCTCTATCAACGAATCAGATATATCTAAACAGTTACACATAGCAGATCTAATCAGATATGCATATCTTATATTAATATCACTCAATATAGCATCTGCATATGCCGCCATAAAGATTTGCCTGCATGACCCATTACCTAACGTATCAATCGATATCCATGCTGTTTTCTGATCCTCATTGCTAGCTAATATATCCCCCAGAAAGAACGTATCCATCCCATCATGCACATATCTCTCTGTAGTATATTCCTCTATAAATAAACCGCCAGATTGTAAATATCCCGTAAAGTCCTTCAATGTTGGGCTAGTTGTGCCTAATACAAATTTACAATGCTCATAGAAAGTCAATGGATATACAGGCACCATAAATACTCTGTCTTCAAAGGCATCAAGCACTGTCGCATATAACCCTATTGCATCCCCGCTTGTTACCACCACCCTTCTACCATTCAGACACAAGTCGCATAATTTTCCAAAATCAACCATAAACGAATAAAACGAGGTCAAATCCTCAACAAATATATACTTTGCGGAGGATTTGACTATCGTATTTACAATATCCAGTGTATCATCATAAGGCTCCCATTTGCATATATGAAGTATATCTGCCTTGCTACAACCAGACTCCAGCAGTTCCGTAATTACTTGTAAGATGATTGTAGATTTTCCAGTTTTAAGCAAACCATGCAATACACACAACTTATTACTATCGCCTACAACGTAATCAATAACCTGGCGTACTTGATATCTACTGGATAACTTTTTTGCTTGTTCATTTATACTAACAGGAGCTATATACATGTAATCACCCCAAATTTCTGTATGCTAAACTTCCCAAGTCATAAACCCATTTCATTAATTCTTCGCCCTCTAGTTTCGTATACTCCAAGATACCATACTCCGGATGTGTATTTTTCAGAACATAGAGTCCACTATATTGGCCATCATGCTTCAACTTGAATTCATAGGCCTTACCCTCTTTAAGCGGCCAATTCAAACTCATATAATCTGAAACGACAAGATCGCACTCTTGGACATTGCCAGCAACAGTCTCTCTCCAAAAGTATACATCTTCGTCCCTATGTGCCATATGGTACTCGCATACAGCGCACCCCTCTGCCAATATTCCAGCCAAAGAACTGTTTGCCCACGTACTTTCCTCACCAAGTAGATTAAATAACTCTACTGTATAATAAAATCTAATAAATGGGAATGTAACATAGCATTTAGACCGATCTCCAGTCTTAGCCCCCGTAACTATGTTCGGCAATATGAATAAGAATCCACAACTCACTAAAAAGTCCAACAGCCCAATCACCTCGTCTTTTTTCATAGATCCGCGCAAAATACTTCCCAGTCCAAGATATTCTGAAAGCTCACTCAAGACCTCTCTATCTATATCTCTACTTAAAGCAGCCTTCACATGTCGATAATCCTCATTTAAGCTATTCCTTGTTGTAATATTTACATTAGACATATTTCCTGCTGAGTACAGTCCAATATTATTTAATACCCCGCCCCATCCAATTTTGTCAAACTTAGATGTGCTAACCCAGCTATATATCTGCTTCGCAGAAGCCGTGTGTAACGTATCATCTAAATGGTTGATTATACTTGACTGCACATACTCTGTATATTGTGCATCACTTGCGTATAACCCACCATGCATTAGATAGTGTGTAAAATCTGAAAACTCTGGCTTATCTGTTTCCAAAACAAACTTACAATGCTCGTAAAATGTTAAATGCTCAACTGGAATCTTCAGAGTTCTATCAAACAGTGTAGTTAGCGTTGAAACAAATATACTTGATAAGTTTGTACCGGCAATAACTATTCGCTTATTCTGCCCCCTGGAGTATATATCATATAGTAATGCGGCTCTCTCGATGAAGTCTGAGATGTATGCTATCTCATCTATAAAAATATACTTTGTGTTGGACTTATCGATTAAGTTATAAATATCACCCATCGTAGCAGTATCGTTCAATTCACATGTAATAAACAAAATTTCTGATTCAGATATACCAGAGTCCAAAAGCTCCGCAATAGAATGTTCAATAATCGTCGTCTTGCCTGTTCTGCGTAATCCATATAATACGCAAACTCTATCGCTTCTGCTGTTCAGATAGTCGGTAACTTTTGAGACTTGATATCGCCTCTTATACTCTCTGTGTAACTCACGGCCCCTCAAATTAACAATGTTCATGGCTGATACCTCCTTCAGTCTATCTGTACATCATAGATCCCCACTCATACACATAATTCATGCACTTATCGCCTTCAAGAATAGTGAAGTTAAACCCCTCAAAATCTACCTGCTCAGATAGCAATGAAAACCCTCTATAACCCTGACCACTTGTTAATTTAACCTCGTAAGCCTCACGGCTGTCCAAATCAACAAGGTCTATCTCAGCAAGATTTGTGGACCCAATCGGCGCATGCGTTCTCGCAAATCGTATACAAGAATCATGACTTTGTTGATATTCGCTAATCACTGTTGCCTCTACTAGATTCCCAAACAGTGGAGTGTGCGTATCAACTGCACCACCGCCTGACATTACATTAAGTTTATCCGTAAAACTATAACGAATAAATGGGGCCTGCACATAGCACTTATATGGCTCTGCATCATCAAACATATTGTTCAACACAATAATCGCACCGCAATGTGTTAAGAAATCAAGTAACGCTACAGTCTCTGTACGCTTCATTCTGTAAACACGAGACATTGCGCTCAGACTAAAATACTGCTTAAACTCTCTTGCAATCTGCCGTGTTACATTATGCTCAAGAACTCTTGCATCCTCTACTAAAGAGACAGGCTCCTGAAAGTGTTTATTCGAAACGTAATTGCTCGATAAGAAAAGTATTGTGTTTACAATACCATGCCAATTTACACTGTCGCTCTCTGGTTTTAACCACGAGAATAGCTTACTTTCAGACTGCGAATCAAATAATTCTATGATAGGGTCTGTTATACTCGACTGTACATAACTATCGATAGCTCCTTCGCTCATCAAATCAAACAATCCACCATACTTCAGATACTCAATAAACTGCTCATAATTTGGTTTATCAGTGTTTAATACAAACTTACAGTGTTCGAAGAAACTCAAGTAAGGGACTCTTATAATCTCGCATCTATCGAATAATGTTTGCTGCTGCGCAACATACAAAGCAAGCAAATTAGTTCCAGATATTACAACCCGATGCCCATATAGCCTGATTTGTGTATCATAAAAATAGCTGCCAGAACTCAAGAAATTAGAAAAGAAGCTAACCTCATCAACAAAAACGTATTCTATCTCTTTATGCGCCTCAAGCTCAAAAACAACGTCGTCGATATCATCTCCGCGCATTCCAGTAAAATACCCAATCTTACTTGTGCTGATCCCTTGTCTGATCAGTAGTCGAATTGCCTGGACGATGAGTGTTGTTTTGCCCGCTCTTCTAAACCCATATAGTGTACACACTTTTGTGTCCCATGTTACTGGTCTGCACAAGTAATCCATAAGCTTATCTATCTGATACCTCGGAATTTCAGGAGGCACCAAAAGGTTAAGCTGTTCTCCTGTTATAAATGTCATGTTTGATACCCCCTAAATTCTTACATATATAGTATACCTCACTATTTCATGTCATACAAGGCTTTCATCTGATTAACGCTCATTCCAGCGATACCTGCGCTTTCTCCGCTGTCAGTGGCACGAAAATACTCATTATTCTGTGGATACATATACCCAACATAGCATTCTCTCATAGCATGTTTGCAATTTGCTCGGAAGAATATCCCTTTGCTATATTGATACTAGAACAATAAAGGCCAGCTAAATTAGCTGGCCTTTATATCGCTATTGCTTTATTACTGGAAATGAACTTGTGTAATAACTGCCACATTATCAGTCAACTCAATCAATGAAATAAGTTTCTACGAAATATTTGAAATTGTCCTCTCAAGCGCGAGCATCCTATTAATATTTCTTTTATCCCATCATCCTGGCTATAAGCGTTCGCAGCAAATCATTGCAACACTCATTAACAAACACCACTGTTCTTCCATTACGAGTGCCGGAACCGTAACACCATATGCGGTGGCAAGATGCCTTTTTCTTTCGTGGATACATAATCTCTTGATAATCAATCACGGACACTTGCCTCCCAAAATGCTACCGCCTGACCAGATGTTCAAATATTGGTTCTTCGCGATCCCTATCATAAACGAGGATGCGCAGTCCTTTCTGGTCTTCGTAATCGAAACAGCACAGAACATCTTCAGTTCCTGATGGCCAAAGTAGGATAATATCCAATGACCTCCAATTCCTCTCATCTTTTTCGCTTGCGTTTACTTTGCCAGTTGAAACCCGCATTTTTAGATAGCAGCCATCTGGAAAATAGAACTTCTCTTCTTCATCAGTATTTTTCTTTTTTGGCATACTCCATAATACTCCTTCCGCAATTAGGGCAGTACTTAGGTTCGTATACTGCCACAGTGCCCCATCCATGTTCTGTATGCATCTCTGCCTCAATTCTCGTAGGTTTCCCAGCGCCGGAACACAACATCAACCTGAATCCACTCTGAGACTCCCCAACTGAATATGCGGAATAATCATTATCCTCAGTTAGTTCCTCATCCACTCTAGCATTTAGACACATTCCGCATGGTTGCTGATTCAGAGTCAGCAATGTCCTGCTCGTAAAAATCACAATCACCACAACAGCAAATAATAGTGCTTGATAAACTGATTGCCAGGATCAACATCTATCAAGCAATTTGGCTCTGGGAAACTATGTTTATCTCCGCAATACTGACAATCAGTACAAAGTGACCAATCCATAACCAACCGCCCCCCTAAATTCGTTTTCAACATTTTTCTGCGTACTGAGACATTAACCTGCGTGCTATTGCAGCCAATGCCGCATCGTCCTCAGCAGTCTCCAATTCAAGGTTTTTGTCTAAATATCCTGATTTACCGATGGTATCCACTGTAATATCCAAAGTCTTGTCATAGTCATTAACGAAAACTGAAATCCAGTATTTACTGAGTAAACATCCATAACATCCATTAGTGTCTATGTACCAACCTGGAAATCTGTATTCGCTTGCAAACCTTGCAACCCATGGGTGTGTCTTTACTTTGTATATAACCTCTGATAATTCTTTCACATTATACCTCCTCTGCCAAATAATTTGTGTTAGCCCTAATAAAATGATTCCATATCTATATCCCCAACTATGGAAACAATATAAGTTTCTCCATAATTGGTAAAAAAGTACCTATCCCCATATAAAGAAACATGGCTCCCGAAATGGGTGCCATGTTTCTTAGTTTAATATTGAGCCGCTATATCTTCTGCCAAATCAAAAGCTATATCATCCAAAAACTGCCTATGTGACTTAGCAATCGCCTCCAGCCTATCAATACGCCTTACCAGTGAAGATACTATCGCTTCAGTTCGAGTCTCGTCAGTGTACTCACCTGAATCAAGGAATATATCTCTAATCTCAGGCACGACCTGTCTAAGCTTTACAAAATTTATCCAATCAGATGAAGTTACAAGTTTTAACTACTCCTCATGTATAGTTTTAAATTGTTTACATTCAATCTTAATACCGGATCTTATCTGACCTGCAGGTTTATCGTATCCGAAAGACGATCCACTATCGAATATCGGAGCGCTACCCAGCCACTTTAGTGTGTTTGCATCCCTCAAAATCCCAAAATTATTTAAATGCCTGTCCTCATTAGCTCTGATGAAATCAACCACAATCATCTGGTCTACTGTATTTTTAATATCAGCAATGCCAAAACCAGAACAGCAATTTATATAATGCTGATAAGTATTTTTACATAGCTAATATTTCATTGAGGATAGTACACTTGTACTTTGATTTCTTTTAGTCCCATCTTGAATTACAGTTCTTCGCCTCGTTAAGCAGATGATCCACTTGTATCTGTACGATCTCCTCGAGCTGCTCCACTCTATCTTTGGGAAGATTATAATTTCCAGATGTATCAAACTTGAACCCATTCAGAACTTTTAAATGTGACAACTGTTCTGATGTAGCAATTTCTTTAGCTCCAGAAATAAAATCTCGGTACAGCCTCGGAGATCTTGTTGCAGCATACTCAAACATTGTACCGGGATTCGAGGCAGGGTATCTTGGATCTACATGATAATAGCATAGAAGTGATACACCATTATCATATATCGGAGCCATTCTCTTTATCTCAAATGTATCCGCATCACATATCACTCCAAAGTTACCGAAATGCCTATCCTCATTAAGAATTATCGCATCTGTTATCAGATACTCCGAAAGCTGTGTAAGCATGCCATTTTCCTTGCAAATATTTACTAGATTCCCAAACTCAAATCTATTATCATCTGCAAAGACCTCAGCCGGTAGCAGCATTTCAGACCTTGATGTAAACAATTCACATCTTGATACCAAATGCCCTCTGTACTTTATAACATCATATCTTGCATGATCGTATCCTAGTACATCCAGTATCTGTGATGCGTACATCTCGCTATAAACTTCTTTCCCAGCATTTGCGGCACCAAAGGATCCCTGTTTATATAGATAAATTTTACCGTCCTCTTCCCTATGCCAGCACTTTGCATATGTTCCGTTTGTTCCGAACTCTGGTGATGTTGTAGAAAAATGCTGCCCGTACATTCCGCCATCGAAAGCGATCTTCTCGATCACCTCATCGAACTCATTATCAAATAGATTAACCTTGTCCCAAGTGTATTTGTCGTCTTGATTAACCCAAAGAGTATCTGTTAGTGATAACCCTTTAGAAAAGTCTATGATACCTTTAGTATCTCTAAGCCCAAGGCTTGACAACAATGTATCCATATGCTCTCTGTGCTTAGTAATACTTCTATATTCTAGCCATGTATGAAAATCTCTGATAAACCATGGCTGCAAGTACACTTTATCAATATGTTCACGCCAACCAGTAAACACATCCCTCTCCCAATGGAAGTCAATAAGTGGTACGTCTTTATTCATAAGGGTATACATCATGTCACCTCACAGCACCTAGATTATACTACTAGCGTATATTCTCAAATTACGGGAATTGCCTATAAGGCTCCACACTAAATAACATCTCATTCGTAGCCTCTGTGTCAATATGCAACCGAACCGTTCTTTTTCTGCCATCAGCCATATAGGAGAACTTAACAGACTCTGCCCTAGATCTAGTCTTGTCAAAGTCATAAACCTTTTCCTTATTCGGACACAAAATATAAGGTACTCCAGCTTCATCTGTCTCCAGTAAGTAACCACGCGGAAGTCGATGGAGATTGACAGAAAAATCATCTTCATCAAACGGTACTAATGAATCATAGCCATCAACACCACAGGTGAAAACCTTAATCAGCATAGCCTACTCCCCTTTTATCATACATCAACTATGTAAGTCCTTCATCAGAAGTTTTGGGCGTACAATGCAAGGTCCGTCAGTGACCACGTATCCCCTCTCGATAAAAGAGAATTATGATCGAACAACCTAAATTTGTCGTTACTCTGATGTTCCCATAGACAACCCGTACAAGATCCCTTGAATACACGTCCAGATCTAATCACACTGTCGCAGCTCTCAAACCAGCATCTGCCTAGCAATCCTTTTCTAACAGAAACCATCCTTCCCTTGGCCTCTGCTGTATATCTACTCAAAATATTATATAAAATCTTTTCTTTTGTAAAGAGCACACCACGCTCTTTATTCTTCCAAATCACACCGTCCTCACATAGACCAGCTAAGTCATCTGCCGAGTAGCCATCAAATGAATACAGCTTCCTATGTAAAAACTCCACTGCACTATCATAATTACTTTTTACTCCAATAAGCTCAAAAATCTTCTTGAAACTCAGCATTAGCTCTTCAACACAATAAAAATTAGGCAAAACCACTTCTACTCCAGCAGCCTCACCTAATTTCTTTACAGTCTCCAGAGTTCGACGAACTGTGTATGCCAATGATACATTAGCATCCCCAACGCAATCCACCGCTAAAAATACAAAATCACCCTTTTTACATGCACATTCCTTAATAAACATCTTGGATAGAATACTGTTTACTCCGCCAATACCAGATTCAGATGCCCATATTCTACACTCGCAACCGCAGCCTTCAACATATTCTTTTGCAGCCTTCCATAGATCTTTTCCAGCACCTTTATCTTCTGTTACTATATGTAACAAATCACCACCCCCTAACGTTGTATAAATACTCCAATGTCAAATTCTTCCCCTGACGAATTAACTCTGCAAAACAATTTGGTGATGCAGAAACACCTATACCAGAACGTGCAAATATTATATATTGATTTCTACTATCACCAGATACCAATTCCCCCATATCAAGTCTGTCTTGGAAAAGGATATCGGCGTTATCAATCATTATCAAATTCCCGTTTAATGTGTACAATTCATCCAGATTTGGACTGTCATACTGACTGATGAACCTCATTTTTACAAAAATTGAATCTTCATGCTTTGAAATGTCAAGTGCTCTTTTCCGTTTTAAAGAATTATATACAAATGACTTCCCTGTTGCAGAATCTCCGACAACTATAGTCAACCTATGCCTTAGTTCCCAATCAATTCTCAACCCCTCCGGTGTTACATATAACAACTTATTCGTCAGCATCATTACTCCTCCATAGAATTCCAGCAAAAAGCTCCAATTCATCTGTGATTTGCTTTCCGTTTACAGATACACCTAAAGATAGCAATTTCTCTGTATCAAATGATGTGTGCTGCAATAATCCAGTGACATTTGAATCATTTAATTCCTCAAATATAATCGATAGAACGTTTCCTCCGCATTCATTTAAGTTTGCGACTAGAGCCTCGTGCTTTCCTTTTAGGAAGTGGATCATCAACAATGTCTTCAATCCAGTGGAGATATGCCTTAAATCTGTAATCCCGATATCAGTCTGAATTGTTCCCAAATTCTCGTCTATAATCTTTGCCTTATCAATCCTCATCATGTACTCTCTTGAGGTCTTATCTAGTAAGCCCGGTTTTGCTGCCAAATACTCGTCAAATTCTGCATCGCTACTATTTAAGAAATATACGTTTTTCCCAATTAGCGAAAAATCCGAGATTAAGTCTACCATATAATCACCCCATTCTATTTATATTTTACCACTGTAGGCGTTATATATCAATTATAAAAGAAAACAATCACGTAAGTGATTGCCTTATAGATTTCTTAAAACCAGTGCATATATACAACAATCTCTTCAGCATTCTGTCATACCTACTCAAAGAACGAATTAGGACATCCATTATCTCTCATTTCTCTCGGAACGATCTCATCTGGGTATGCCGCCATTTCAAGGCCATCCTCAAACTGGATGAACCACATCGGAAGACATTCCAGATCTGCTCCGTTCGGATGCTGCTTGTCGAAAATAGGCACTCTACCAATTACCTTGAAAGGTTTTCCATTCTGCCCCTTATAGTCGTCTCCTATACTCCAAAACTTCTTTGCGAACCCTTCTCCCTCGTAGCACGAGAAACAGTCATTCACGAACTCTTTCTCCCGTTCCTTAGTCATTTCCTCCCGATACGGTCTATCTGGATATTTCCGCCTCATGTCATCCCAGTTCATTTTCGTTATCCTTTCAACACTAAAAATATCTTGGTGTAAACTTTACAGTGGCAATCGTTCCTGAGCGTCCAGCCCTTTTCATCCACTTCTTTCCATCCTTGACATACGCTTTCTCCTGAAAATATCTCCACTTCGGCACCTACTCAATGCCAAGTCTTTCTTTTAACCTTGTAATCTTTTTCTCTCTAAAACGTTGTACATCCTCTTCTATATCAAGAATAAGCTTTAGCTGATCCAACATTATTTCCACATCAGCAACTTCCTCAGCAATCGCTTGCACATTATCTCTTCCACGCCACAGTTTGCAAATCTCTTTCTGCAATTCTGCTACCTCTTCGAGAACCATCTTCATTTGAGATTCCTTGCCATAGGTCCTTATTGCTTGCTCAAAAATAAGTTTCGTTTTGCTATCCATAATGCCACCTTATTTCTCATCTATAACTTTGTCTGTCTCAATCAGAATATTATCACTGCTCGACACCATTCTCATCAATGTACCTCAAATACCCATCTTCCCGTTGTATAGAGCCAAGTCTTCCAGTAAAATTTGTGTCACCTAAGCGCATGCGAATAAAATAACACGTTTACGGCAAGTACCGTACCAAGTATTAAGAGTATAGTAAGCTCGCAGTAAAATACAGCTTTTGCAATTTTGCTTTTGTTCACAATACAATCTTTACTGCCGGCCCAAATAAGTATAGCAAAAAAACGCCAAAATGCATACAAGACATACAAGACCCAGTAACTTAAAGTTGCCCTCAGTCATGCTTGACCCTCCATTAAATTAAATTTCAATATACTAACACTTAGTGCATATAGTTCGCATCATATATGAATACCCATTAAAATAAGACTGCCGTGTAGGTTACCCGGCAGTCTTCAATCTCTAATCTTAATATCATCATATTTCAAATTTGAACCATCCTGGCGGAACCAGTAACAATCATCAGTACACAATCCGTAATTAGCTCGAATAATTCCGTCCCAGCTATACTCCTTCAATCCAAGATCCTTCAAGACTCTTTGAAGATTCTGCCGTGTTATCGGAACGATTCTGCAATCAATGAAATCCTGCAAGCCATATACAGTTGCATTGTAAGTGAACTCAATCGGATAGTAATCCTCATTCTCAGGATGCATCTCCCATTTCAACACTTTCCCGCGTTCAATACAGAAATCAAGTATTGGCAAGTCTTTCCAAAGTAATGTACCATTAAAGTTATTCAATGTCTGATTTTCTTTCCGCAACATGTACGCCTCCCTCATCTAATACTAACCCAAATTTTCCTGCTTGTATCCTCAAATATCCAAGTGCTTTCTGACTCGAAAACATTAGCCCACCACCAGTTAATAAAGATATTCCAAGCTAAATGTATTTGTTGTATCTTCGAACATCATTTTAGCAAAATTCCAAGGAGGTACTTCTAAACCGTTTACTGGTTTTCTAAGATACACAATAGACTTTTTTAAATCGTACTACATCAACTGCATCTATCCAATCCTTATATTTTTCACTAAATGAAAATCTACGCAAATCTATGAAGGCACAGTATTGCCCTACTACGGCAACTTCCAATACATGCCGTCACACGGCTGCTCAATCACTTCAATGCTTTCTGCCAAACTCATACAATACCTGTCCCATATCTCGTTAATGGCGTGAATTTCCTGCATCCAACAATCAACAGCTTCTATCTCCTCAACACAACCTGCCTTAATAGGCGATAAACCCTTTGAACGTTTAATCAATTCAAATTTATCATATTCTGTCATTGAAAACCTATTTAAGATCTCTTCTAAACCGTCTCTATTTGCAGGCGGTATTCTTGTGTCCAAAAACGCAGGAAAATATAACCGTGCTCTAGCATCATGTATAAATATTGATGCATTTTTCAGCATTTCAATATCAGTAGCATCCTCATGCTTCCAAGTAACATACCAGTTAAAGTCACCCGAGACTGAGTGCATCTTGTACTCAGTAATATATGCAACAGGCATCTGCTCGATTATATACAATAGTGTTCTGCAACTAAATATGTCGCCAGTATTCAAGAGTTTTCTTAAAATCTCATTTCTAATAAATTTATTTTGCTCCTGCTGCTTCAAACCAACTCACCCTCTCTTCCAGAAATGCTCTTAACAAATATTTTCTATCTTCAGATATTGGCAATAAGCTAAGAACGAAATCCAAATCTATCACCTGGATTTTCCTACAAAACTTACTAACATGCTCTGGAAACAACGAATCTAACTGTTTTAAAAGATCATAATGAGTTAGTTTACTTTCTCCTCTAATTGTTGGCCTAGATTTACTGTAACAAAGTGCTTTAAATCTAGCCTTATCTCTCAATAAGTCTGCAATTGTGCTCTCCTTAACATATGCACAAAGAGAACTGCCATTATCAAATAATGGGTAAAAACCTCTCGAAGTATACCCAAAATTGCCCGGATGTCTATCCGAATTACCGATTAGAATATCGAATAAAAGCATCTCTATAACATTACGCTTATACTTGTTTTTATCCGACAATAACGTACCCAGCGTATATGTCTTTAAATTTGACATATGGAATGAATGCGAGAACTCCTCAGAATACTCGATAAAACTATGTACTTCCTCATTACGCATAACTTTAGACAATATATAGTGATTGCCAAGCACAATCTGAACTACCGGAACACCTATGAGATCCCCCAGAATCATTGCCAAGTATTCTGATACGCTTTCAAAAGTTTTCTCCCCTCCTGGGTGTACTTTATCCTCTTTATATAAATATATGGAATTACCTGAATGACACCAATATTTAGTTCTGGCCCCGTCTGACAGAAAAGAATCAACAACGACATACATGCCAATATCAGATAAATATTTCTCCAAAGTGGTCTCCTCCCCTACTCTTATTTTACCACTGTAGGCGTTAGATATCAATTATAAAGAAGGACACTTTACACCTGTAAAGTGTCCTTCTTATCACTTGACCTTTCCAACCAGCTCACATCTGCTCATTACACTCTCATGCTTTCCGCTCCCCATAAGAACAGAAGTCATTTGGCCGCGGATAGTCCGATATACCGCCGTCAGTGTGACTGCAATATGGCAAGCCGTCATCCCCAGCCTCCTAATATTTACAGTCCTAGCACCGCACCACAGTAACCACATCGTCTGCTTTTAGCCATCTAATCTCAATTAATGCAGAAACATAATCTCTTTCTGCGTGCCTTATGATAGCCATTGCTTTTTCCCTATCAATATATTCAGCCATTACCAATCCTCCCTCGGCTCTTCTCCTGCGCTGTATCCCCGTAAATCAAACGTGCCCCCTTTCCCGATTTGCCGGACAAAAAAACAATCGATATAATGGAAAGGAAAGGGGAAATAAGAAATGGAAGTGAAGAAGAAAAAAGGGAACGCACCGCCGCGATACGATGAAGCGTTTAAGACGGGTGCGATCCGCATGGTCACGGAGCAAGGGCGCCCAAGCACAGAGGTAGCCAAGGAACTTGGCATCTGTATTGACACGCTGCGTTCATGGCTAAAGGCAGCTACCGGCGCCAGCGCCGGCGGCATCGACCGACAGAATCGTGAGGCGCGCCGCATACGCGAGCTTGAAGCGGAAAACCGAGCGCTGAAAAAGCAGCTTTCAGAGAAAGACGAGGTGATCGACGTCTTAAAAAAATCCGTCGGCATACTTTCCAAACCATAGAGGACAAATATCGGTACATACGTGCCGACCGCTCTGGAACCTCCGTGGAGATGCTATGCCGATTGCTTGAGATTTCCCGCAGCGGTTATTATGAGTGGCTCAAGCGGGGTATCCCACCTCGAGAACAGCGCAATCAGGTACTGCGGCGGGCGCTGGTGCAATTGCATGAAAAATATCCGGCTATGGGGCTGGACAGCCTGTATCATTTGTTAAAGCGTGCGTTTGGCTGTTCCCGAAAGCGTGTGCATCGCCTTATGCGGCAGGCCGGTATCCACTCTATCCGCAAGAATGCCTACAAAGCCACCACCAATTCCAACCACAGGCATCCCATCGCATCGAACCTGTTAGAGAGAAACTTCAAATTTGCAAAGCCCAATGAGGCATGGGTGGGCGACATCACCTATGTGCCCACGGACGAAGGCTGGCTGTATCTTGCCGTTGTGAAAGATCTCTGTCTCAAAAAGGTTGTTGGTTATGCCTTCTCCGCACGTATTGATACAAGCCTGACCCTGGCTGCGCTGGAGATGGCCGTGAAGCGCCAGCGCCCCAAAGCGGGACTCATCTTCCACAGTGACCGAGGCGCCCAATACGCTGCCTCTGCCTATCGCCAACGGCTGCAGACACTTGGCATCCGCCAGAGCATGTCCCGCAAAGGCGACCCTTACGACAACGCTGTTGCTGAAAATTTCTTCAGCTGCCTCAAGTGCGAACTGGTGCATCACCGTCGGTTTACTACAAGACTCGAGGCTCAGGACGCCATTTTTGCCTACATTGAGGCGTTTTACAATACTGTGCGCCCTCATTCCGCCCTCGGCTGGATGCCTCCAGCACTCTTTGAACGCGCTCTTTTAAACCATCTTGTCGTCTAATTGCCGCAAAACCCAGAACGACTGTGTTTCATTCCGTTTTTCAGGGCTTTCTTGTGTACGTTTTTTGGGAAGGGCTCACGATCGTAATTACTTTATTCCATTTCATCCCTTTTTCCACTCTCTCTAGTTTCACCATTTCACCCACTCACAGTTTTATTACCAGACTACACAGTATGGAGGGAGAGGTCCGTGACCTCTCCCTTTTCTTAGCTATGATAAATCAAATATCGACCCTCTCACACCAAATAGGTCAGGTTTATATGAACCTGACCACTTAGATAACGATAGTGGAGAATCAACCCCGATTAATTACCAGTGAACTGCCCAAGTGCTGCGAACGCTTCCATTCCCCGTGCCAGCTGTTTATCCGTCAGGGATATAAAATCACCGAACCCGCTGTCCCCAACAAGGAAAAATGGACCGAAGATGATATCATTGTCAAAGCGGCGGTTAGGTTCCATTCCATTGAGCTTCCCCTCATCATTACAGCACAGGATAATCCCGTTGCCGACATATAGCTGTTCGAAAAATCCGCCTCCCACTTCCTCCTGGATGCTTTCCAATGTATTAGGTATATCTTTTACATATGGCGCCTGCCCTGGTTCTACTTTCAAAATTCGCATTTTCATCTTCCTTTCACAGATAGTTTCCTGAATTACGGCCAAACGGAGATTGGTCGGCGCTTTACCTCGACAATAACTCAACCTACATAGTAAAAGGGAGAGGTCGTAGACCTCTCCCTTCCCTTAGCTACGACAAATCGAATACCGACCCTCTCACACCAAATAGGTCAGGTTTATATGAAATCGACCACTTAGATAACGATAGTGGAGAATCAACCCCTCCCGGGTAAATTGTGGTTGGAGGAATATCTAAATATGTACCAGCACCAACCGAACCGTCCTCAATAACAACCAAATCTCCGTCACCACGTAGTCCTGTACCACCATCCGCTTCAATAATTGGATGAAGCATCTGCGGAGACCATGTATTCACTGAAGAACGGAAATCAGATAGCCGTTCATAAACAGTAGCCGGATTAGAGCGTATTGCTGGCAGATCAATCCATCCTTTGATTACACAAACCTTTATACCCTCGAAGTCTTCTGTGTACCAAGGCTCATTCGTGCCCTTCCCTCGCTCCAAAACCTTCTGCAGCCTCTCATTACTCTGGATATTGATATCAGGTATATACTCGTGAAGAACTTGGTCTGTCCACAATTCACTGCCCTTCGACTTTTCAGCATCAAAAATATCGAAGTAGCCATTAAGCCTATGATTATTCAGTACTGTGTGCGCAGCTGTAATCGACCTATTACCATTTACATAACCATTGACAACATTAGGCGTCAACTGCAGTTTAGGATACTCATCCATTGGGTCTGGCAAGACCATTTCCAATCCATCCTTATTCATGTAGGGAGCACCATTGAAAATCTGAGGGTTCATTGCACTTCCCCACTCTCGGTATTTGGATGAATAAGTTGTTCCCCCTACCAAATTTGTATAATATCCAAAACTGCCGTCATTGATCGAATTCAGAATTTTATTAATTGCATCAGTGTATGCCGCCACTATCTTATTAGCATGTTCAGCTCTCTGGTACTCCGGTGTCCCAGGCTCGAAAAAACTCAAATCATAGTAATGGACCACCGCAGTTAGCTCAACCCTGCTTGTGGTTGTATCAACGTGATATGCACTCCCGCCCTTGACTACGTTAATAGGTTCTCCCGTATTGGGATCCGTCGCATTCTGATCCTCATAATCCCTTGACCAAGGCGCACGCACATTAGTCTCTCCACCAATCAAATTCACATCAAGCACATCTATAAACTGAACTTTGTCCACATCCGAGGCCAAGCACCATATATCCTCGTAATCATCTCCGGTACAATTCAAATCGTAGTCAGCAAACATTTTGTATGTAGGGCTAAATTCAAAAATTGTACTCGGAATGAAGAAACTTACCCTATCATTAGCGTATTCATTCTCACGCATGAAATAGGACAACTCCGGCGCCATGTTCTCTCTTGCTTCACCGTGTAATGTGTCCTCGACTACAAGTGTCCTGGCAAACACTGCTCTTGGTGTATGTATATTTTCTGCAGAGTATCCACTCTCAGCCGTCGGCAAATCACATCCATGATGATTTACTTCGTAGCCATCATCACAACTTGGGCATTCATAACCAGATGTACCAGCAGGATAATGCAGGGTACGAACCCAGCTCCACATATTATTCCAGATCACATCAGAATCTGCTGTCTCTGTGCCGTAATCGCCCCCGTGCCCCCATGTCAGATTCTTACCTGGGTGCCCGCCATACATGGCATCCATATTACTGCTATCTTTCTCGTCAAGTTCTCCCTCTATCCGCTTAACCAAACCACGTTCATCCATAAAGTCTTCGTATTTAATGTTTTCCTGCGTATCCATCATATACCAAGCCAAAGGTATGAACTTTTCTACCCCGCCTGCAACAGACAGCGGGTCATCACTAACCCATTTTGAGAACCTGTGCGAGTTAAACGAAACCCTGAAACATGACCTGAACGGCTCTGACTCCCCAACCGGTGTTGCCCATCCTGGATTTGCATAGTAATTGCTCTCCCCAGTAGGCCCTAGTGTTGTACTTGGCGATGGAGAAGCGTTGTTAAACGTGTAGATATCAAAAATGTTTCCAGGGTCGCAGAACTCCAGATCCATTATGCCGTCTTTTCTGGTCATTTGATACTGATTTACAATATCGACTCCAGGCCAGCCAGCAGCCTCATCAGTACTCTGCCCAGTAATATTTGCCTCCGACTTTAAATCCTCTTCGTCAAATTGAATTGTTGGATTTGGCGTCCACTCTATATCATATTGCTGGTCACAGTAAATTGCCCTCTCCTTTGTTGTGCCGCACTTTTCAGGCGGGTCGCCAACCTTCTTTGTGCACTCACTGCCTGACTCTACATCATGTATTCCCTTGCCTGGTAAATCAAAATTCTTTTCCTGTATCCTGATCTCCTTAAGCGTCCCCGCAAACCGGTTACCTTCCGGATCATCCTCGCACCACTTGGTAATGATATTAGCCAGCATCTCTTTTTCTTTTATGCGAATCTCCGGGAATCCATCATCTGTCGGCACATTGGGTGGTGGAGCCGGAGGATCTGTCGGCGCCTGTTGTCCTTCAAAATTCGGCACAAAGGTGTAGTAGTTATCCCTGGCGCAAACTGTCCAAGTTGGATTATAAGCATCCCATCGTGTGTTAATATCCTTCCAGTCATGATGGCAGTTATGTGCACCCGCTTCTACATCGAATGATATGAACGGGTTACTTAACCATGCAAGCATATTACCCAGTCCGTTTGCTCCAATTATTGCAAACCAGTTTGAATACAACTCCTGCCGCTTATCCAAGTCATAAGTTGTATTTCCCACTGTAATACCACCTGGCAACGCAGAGACATTTCTAAACTTGTAAGGCAGTATTGGCTCCATTGCAATGGTAAAGTCCACCAGTTCACCAGACTCAAGCCTCGCCTGCAATTCTTCATCTGATAAATCTTCTCCACTTGTAATGAACTTCGCCGTATCACAAAGCACTTCATACTGACTCTGGTTTATCTCCCCCTGATCTTTAAGTTTTTCGAAAATAAACTTATCCAGCTGACCATCTGTCTGCGCCCATCCTACAATCGCACTCTGATTACTCCAAACCGGCGACTCAGGCTCATATACTTTCAACTGCCGTCCTGTCCTATTCGTGCTGTGCTTCTCGCCATTTGAATCGCCCCAATCCATCCTATTTAGAACTGGATTATTGGCGATCTCCTGTCTGGTGGCATCCCCGTACATCATAAAACTTGCGCCCTTTACGCCAATACTTTCCGCATAGACGCTTATCTCCCACGCATCACCATTAGAGCCATCAATATAATTCGTAAATGGCCTGTGATCTCCCAAATTCGTAAATCCATCGTTCCCCTGCGAATCACCATTAGCGGTTGTACCATTACCTACATTGCCTGGATCAGCTGCGGCAAATGCAGTTATTCCCTCTGGCACCAGCATCACAGCTATAAGCAATCCTGCGAGTGCCCTCTTGAAAACCTTCATAACAGAATCACCCCT
>ERZ1643251.1546-NODE-1546-length-25975-cov-4.797608_pt1 | contig 25975 bp, 20 predicted proteins | sample MGYA00579261_ERZ1643251 | MGnify/ENA primary metagenome ERZ1643251 (study PRJEB29033, sample SAMEA4952267) | chicken gut metagenome | biome: Broiler Chicken; feature: Gastrointestinal Tract; material: Caecum | place: Ireland | collected 2018 | study: Broiler... | reverse complement strand
CACGGGTCGATCAGCGTTACGGCGTTGATGTAGCACTGCACGGGGGTGTGCGCTTCGTCCGCAAAGCAAAAGGAGCGGCTTTTGCCAACCCGCAACGTAACCGTTTTTTCCAGAAGATGGCGGACAAAGGCCTCCCTGTGCCGGATGGTGATCTGCATTTCGGGCGAATAATGGGGCAGCTCCTTTTGCTGCGCGATCTCCAATATCACCAATTGCAGATTTTCCCAGTCCGCGCACTCCAGCCATGGCGGAATACGCCAGCCGGCACACAGCATAGCAAAAAACAATTGCAGCATGCCATATTCCTGCGAAGCATCGCCCATGGGTTGCGCCGTGCCGCCCGATACGCATAGCCGCTGCTGCCCCAAATAAAAATCGCTGCAATGCAAATAGGAAAATGCCTGCTCCGGCAGCTCTTTTTCCAACCTTCTATGGGTGCGCGCACCCGTTCTTTTGCGGCGGGCATAAGCGCCTTGTGCATAGGGCTCTATCATATAAAGCTTTGTTTCCTCCCCGGAAGTCATGCCAAGGATATGATAGTTCTCCGTATCCCGTTCGATCGTTTTGCCGATCACAAGAAGGTTGTCCCACGCTTCACAGGCTTCTTTCAAAAAGGAAAAACGCATGCGCTAGCTCACCTCCCGTCCATTTTATGCAATAGTTTACCACAGGGAGCAGGAACAAATCTACGAGAGAAGCGAAGCTTCCAAAACTTTGGGGCATAACTGGAGCGGCAGCGCTTTCCCTGGGCGTAAAAAAGCGCTGCGGCATACGCGCTTGTGGTATGCCGCAGCGAAAGCGGATGGAAATGGAGTATCTCGTTACACAACCGGCAAAAGCTGGCGGAAACCCCTGCCCCGCAGAGGAGGCAGGGCCAAACCATCAGAAGGAGCGTTTCTTCCAGCTTAGCAGGAAGAGCGCAGCAGCCGCAAGCAGGCACAGGAAGGGCGCGATGCTCCCGGCCGAACCGGTTTGCGGAGGCGCAGGGGAAGGATCTGCAGGCGCCAAAGCGTCATCCTGCCCTGTTACGATCGAGCTTCCGGTGGAATAAGAAGGATGGCTGGGTTTCTCTTGCTCGTCATCCAGCTTGGTATCGAGGAGTTTCAGCGCAGCAAAGATCTCCTCCGGGGAAGCGGCAGCCTCGATGAGCGCCCTTACCCGCTGCGCCAGCGCCAGCGCCTGGTTGTACAGGTTGGAAGGCTGGCTGGAAATGAAATCATCCACGATTGTATTTGCGTCTGCTTTTTGGGCTGCGAGGGTAGCCAAGGAAACAATATCCGCCGTCCAGGTTATGCCGTTGTTGCAGATGACATAGAGGTTCGCCGTATCGCCTTGGGCGAGCGCTTCCTGCAGGCTCTGGGGCAGCGCGAGCGTGCCGTCCGCATTCACGGCAATATCATAATAGAACGTGTTTGCGGCAAGCTTTTGGCCGGAAATGACTTCGCTTGCAAGCGTGTAAGCAATGACGCCGCGGCCTAACGTGGAGGTCTTGGAGGAAACGAAATCGGCAGGCAGGGAGATTGCTGCGCCGTCCACCGCGAGGCGAATGGTAGCCGCATCCATGATTTGCGCGGAAACGGGTACGCGTGCAACGGAGGTGGCGGCCACCTGTTTGCCCACAACATACATGACGCCGCGGGGGTTTGTGCTGCCATAGCCTTGGATGGCATCTGCAAGCTCAGCGGCCGTGCAGGTGCCGAGTACCTTATTGGATGCAAGCTCGCTGGTGTCGCCGCGGGTGCAAACATATTGGAAGGTAACGGTATCGCCTTCCGTTTGATAGCCATAGACCACGATCTGGCTGGCATCGCTGCTGTTGGTGGTTTGAATGGCGCCGCCATCCACATAAAGGCCCACGATGTTGCCATCTGCAAGCGCCTGCTGCACCAGCGTGGGCGTTGCGCCAAACTGCGTATATGCCCTGTGTCCGAACAGGCCGGCCTTGAAGATGGTATACGCCCAGTTACCCCAGCCGGTGCTGAAATCGTAGCCGTTAAGCGCTACCTCTTCAAACAGAGCGTCGGATCCGAGGCTGTTGACCATCATGAGCATCATGTTTTCAAAACGCCAAGCGGACATCCCGCTCGCATAGCTGTAGGCGCTCGTGGGCGTGATATTCACGCCGGCGGATGCGGGGAGCGCATCTGCTGCAGTGCTGCCCGTATAAACGGCTTCCGTGTCGCTGTAGCCCGCTTTCTTATAGGTGAAGTTAAGGCCGAACACCGAAGGCATATTGCCCTCTGCATCCGCGCGCAGGAGCACGCGGAACTGCACATCCTTTACGTTTGCAGTAGCGCTGTCGCCGCGCACGGTGAGCATATCCGTTCCGAGCTTTAAGTAATCATCCTGCACGGATGTAGACATGCTCTGCACGCCGGAGCCAAACTTGCCCCAGGTGAACCAATCGCTCCATGCGCCCTCTGCAAGCTCGGCAACTGCGCGTACCTGCAGCTCCACGCTGGAAGCGCCGGGGGTCACGGCGTTGATGGTGGCCATGAGGTATTCCCAGGCCCATTCGTTGGAATAGATCGGGGTGGTGTAAATGCCGGAAGTCGTGCCCTGCTTGAGCGTTGCCTCGCCTGCGCTGTTGCGCGCAGCGCCATCGGAAAGCGTGCCCTCAGCGAGGTTTACATGCACGAGGTTGCCGGTGGTATGAACGGTTTCATAATCATCGACAACAACATCCGCCTCTTTGCTTACCGCAGAAAGGGTGGCGGTATAGCGGCGGCCGTTGTTTGCCATGGCATAAACGGTCAAGGTGCGCGTTTCGCCTTCGGGCACGCCGGCTTTATAAAGTGCATCGCCCGGGTTAAAGGAGAGGTTGCCATCATAGTTCGGCTTGATCCCCGAATAGAAGAACGTGTTGTTCGCGCTCACCGGGATGCGGTTTTCGTAAACGATGGAGGATTCACTGGCAACGGATTCCGTGGTTGCAATGCCCTCAATGGTGTAAGCGAGCACTCCGCGGCCGAGCATTGCGCGCTTGCCGGAGGTGAAATTCGTGAGATCTACTGCTGCGCCGTTTGCAGTGAGCATATAAACGTTTTCCGTGCCCGTTGCCGTAAGCGTTGCATCCACGCGCTGCACGCCCGTAACCGGCGCGCCGCTCTCCGGTGTAGAGGAAACAAGGTACATGACCTGGTTGGTCCAGCAGTTTGCAAGCTCCGTCCATTTATAACGGTGGAAGCTCGTTGCATCGTCTTTGGAATAGGTGTCGCTTGAGATGAAATACAGGTGCTCGTCATCCATCTCGCCGTCTTCGTATTCATAGCCGATGATGGTGATGAGGTGGCCAGCGGTTCCGCCATAAGCACCTGCTAAGTACTTGTCATTGGAAGGATCGGTGTAATAGCTGACGGAAAGGCCCACGCTGCGCCCGTTTGCAAGCTCCTGGAGCATGATGTCCTTATCGGCATACTGCACATAGGCCTCATAGCCATAAAGGCCGGCAGCCGAGGTGCAATAGGCCCAGTTGCCAAAGCCGTAGTTGAAATCCTGCACGGAGAGCGCGAGCTCTTCTGGAAGAAGGTCCAGCTGAGGGTCGCGCGCATTGAGCATGACGGTGATGGTGGAGGGGCTGCAGATGCTGCCGCCGATCTCGGGATCCCGGATGAGCTGGGAATAAGCAGGCGCAGCATTCAGCTTGGAAGCGGGGAGATCCACAACCGGGGTTTCGGCGTAAGTGGGAGGAATATCGCTGGCTTTTACGCCTTTTACTGAATAGGTGAGCTGGCGCAGCACGGGGGATGAGAGCGCAGCGCTGTCGCGGCGAAGCACAGCGCGGAACTGCGCCTTTGTGATGGTGCCGCCGGGCGCATATTCGTCCACGGAGTCGTCATCGTTGCAGCCGCGCAGGATGGACAAGCCGTATTTGCCCCAGGAGAACCAGTCATCCCAGGCGTCGTTGGTATAGGCGCGAGCAAAAACTTCGATGCTGGTGCCATCATAGAGCGCGGCGTTCCAGGAAGCAACCATCTTGTAAAAATCCGCAACCAAATATTCCGGGGATGTGAAGGTGCCTTCGGTTACGCCATCTGCAAGCGCAAGTGCGCCGTTGCCAATGCTTGCCGGCACAAGCCCTTCCAGGGTGCCTGCGGCAAAATCTTCTGCCGTGGTGATCTTGATGAGGTTCTTGTCCCTGGCATCTACCTCGTCGGCAAAAGCGACCGCAGGCGCAAGGGACAGCACCAGCAGCAGGGCAAGGATTAGGGATACTAGCTTCTTCATGCGTTCGGGTTTGCTCCTTCCATTGGTTTCTCGTTGTATTCCTACGGCTTTATGGCTGCGCCTTCAAAGCGCGCAAAAAAGGCAGGCTCCCTGCGACGATGCGTCGCGAGGCGCCTGCCTTTAACCAGCCGATTGTTGTTTGGATCAAAAACAAAAAGACCAGACGTATGCTTTGCTCTGCTCCGATTACAAATTAAAATTATCATGTTACAACCTTCTCCACGTGAATAAATCATAAACAAGCGCTGTACGCTCGGTAATAAATCGGTTGGTCTAGCTGGTGGATGTATGTTATAATAGATGGTATCAATAAACCTGGGCTATGCGTTATGGCACGCCAATGCCAAGGATTGAAAGCTGAGACCTTTTTATAAGATGGTCCAAATAATGCAATAAGTATAACACAATTGTCCAAGCTTTGGAAGTGCTTCTTTGCTTCCCAGAATAAATTGAACCAGAATAAACTGAAAATGAAAGAATTCCTACACACAGCGCAATTATTTTTGAATCCCCTCTTTATTTTTATACCAATTCGATGTATAATTAATCGGATCGAACGGTTATTAAGGTATTTATATAGGAGGCATCGATGCAAAAGGGCTATTTGATCCTGGAAAACGGCCAGGTGTTTCCAGGGATGCGCTGCGGCGCGGAAACGGAAGCGGTGGGCGAGCTGGTGTTCACCACCGGCATGACCGGATACCTTGAAACGCTGACGGACCCCAGCTATTATGGGCAGATCGTCATGCAGACCTTCCCGCTCATCGGCAATTACGGCGTGATCCCGGCGGATTTTGAAAGCGCGCGCTCGCATGTGCGGGCCTATGTTGTGCATGCGCTGTGCGAGGAACCTTCCAAGTTCCGCGCGCAGGGTGCGCTTTCCGAATGGCTTGCGGCGCAGGGCGTGCCGTGCTTAACGGGCGTGGACACCCGGCAGCTGACGCGCATCGTGCGCGAGCGCGGCGTGATGAACGCAATTCTCAGCGCGGAACCCGTGCTTAGCGAGGCGCAAAAGCGGGCGCTGCGCAATTACCGGGTGCGCGAGGCCGTGGAATCCGTGACCTGCAGGCAGAGCTTTTCCGAAGGCAAGGGAAGGCGCGTTGTGCTCTGCGATTACGGCGCAAAGGCGAATATACGGCGGGAGCTCATCCGGCGCGGGTGCGAGGTGATCACCGTGCCCGGACGCACGCCCGCTGCGGAGATCCTGGCCCTCAATCCGGATGGCATCATGCTCTCCAACGGCCCGGGCGACCCGGCGGACAATGCGCCCATCATCCGGCAGATCCGCTGCCTGTTCGATTCCGGCGTGCCCATGTTCGGCATCTGCCTCGGGCATCAGATGATGGCTATCGCCTATGGCGGGCGCACGCGCAAGATGAAATATGGCCACCGCGGCGCCAACCAGCCCGTGCAGAACACGCGCACCGGCCGGGTCTATATCACAAGCCAGAACCACGGCTACTGCGTTGTGGGCGAAAGCCTCGGCCTTGGCGCAGAGCTTACCTACATCAACGCCAACGACGGCACCTGCGAGGGCGTGCGCTATGAGGAATTCCCGGGCTTCTCGGTGCAGTTCCACCCGGAGGCCTGCGGCGGCCCGCTCGATACGGGGTTCCTGTTTGATGAATTCATTGCTTTGATCGAGGAGGTGAAGCGCAATGCCGCTCAATAAGGATGTAAAACGCACGCTCGTGATCGGGTCCGGCCCGATCGTGATCGGCCAGGCAGCGGAGTTCGATTACGCAGGCACGCAGGCCTGCGAGGTGCTCAAGGAGGCAGGCATTACGGCCATCCTCGTCAATTCCAACCCTGCAACCATCATGACGGATGGCCACATGGCGGATCACGTTTACATTGAGCCGCTCACGCTGCCCACGCTCCGGCGCATCATCGAAAAGGAGAAGCCGGATAGCATCCTGCCCACGCTCGGCGGGCAAACGGGGCTCACGCTCGCCATGCAGCTTGCAAAGGAAGGCTTCCTGGAAAGCCACGGCGTGAAGCTGCTCGGCGCAAAGCCCGATACCATCGACCGCGCGGAGGACCGGCAGCGCTTCAAGGACACCATGGAGGAGATCGGAGAACCTGTGATCCCTTCGGTGGTAAGCGAAACGCTCGAGGGCGCGCTGGCCTTTGCGGCAGAGATCGGCTATCCGATCATCGTGCGCCCGGCGTTTACGCTCGGCGGCAGCGGCGGCGGCATTGCAGCGGATGAGGCCGAACTTCGGGAAATCGCGGAACGGGGCCTGCGCATGTCGCCCATCCACCAGATCCTTGTGGAACAATGCATCGCAGGCTGGAAGGAGATCGAGTTTGAGGTCATGCGGGACGCCGCGGGCAACTGCATCACCATCTGCTCCATGGAAAACTTTGACCCCGTGGGCGTGCATACGGGCGATTCCATCGTGATTGCGCCCGCCGTGACCCTTGCGGATAAGGAATACCAGATGCTGCGCTCGGCCGCGCTTAAAATCATCGATTCGCTCGGCATTGAAGGCGGCTGCAACTGCCAGTTTGCACTCAACCCGGACAGCTTTGAATACGCGGTGATCGAGGTCAACCCGCGCGTGAGCCGCTCGAGCGCACTCGCCTCAAAGGCAACGGGTTACCCCATCGCCAAAGTCGCGGCAAAGATCGCCATCGGCTATACCCTGCCGGAGATCCCAAACGCCGTTACCGGCGGCAAAACCTGCGCATGCTTTGAGCCTGCGCTCGATTATGTGGTTGTGAAGCTGCCCAAGTGGCCGTTTGATAAATTCGTTTATGCCAAGCGCACGCTGGGCACGCAGATGAAGGCCACGGGCGAAGTGATGGCCATCGGCACAACGTTTGAAGAGGCGCTCATGAAGGCCGTGCGCGGCGCTGAGATCGGCCACACCAGCCTCAATACGCCCAAGCTTGCCGAGCTTTCCCGCGATGCGCTCGCAGAAAAGCTCCACGATTGCGACGATCAGCGTCTCTTTACCGTGTTTGCCGCGCTCAAGGCAGGCATCTCCGTCGCGGAGATCCACGCGGTCACCAAGATCGACGCATGGTTTTTGAACAAGCTTAAAAACCTGGTTGCCCTCGAGGCACGCCTTGCCGCGGAACCGCTCACCGATGCGCTGTACCGGGAGGCCAAATGCATGGGATATCCGGATAAGGTGATTGAGCAGATTTCGGGGCAGAAGATCGCAAACCCGCTGCTCCCGGTTTATAAGATGGTGGACACCTGCGCGGCGGAATTCCGGGCGGAGACGCCGTATTTTTACGCGGCGTATGCGGAGGAAAACGAGGCGGCCGAATTCCTTGCAAGGAAGCGCAGCCAGCGCAAAACGGTGCTGGTGTTCGGCTCGGGGCCCATCCGCATCGGCCAGGGCATCGAGTTTGATTATGCCTCCGTGCACTGCGTATGGGCGCTGCGGAAGCGCGGCTACGAGGTCGTGATCGTGAACAACAACCCGGAAACCGTTTCCACGGATTTTGATACGGCGGACCGGCTGTATTTCGAGCCGCTTACGCCGGAGGATGTGATGGGCGTAATCGCCACCGAAAAGCCGTACGGCGTGGTGGTTGCCTTCGGCGGGCAGACTGCCATCAAGCTCACGAATTTCCTCTGCGCGCAGGGCGTGCGCATCCTGGGCACCCCGGCGGACAGCATCGACATGGCAGAGGACCGCGAGCGCTTCGATGCGCTTTTGACGGAGCTTGACATCAAGCGCCCGAGCGGCCGCACCGTGATGACCACGGAGGAGGCGCTCGAAGCTGCGGAGGCGCTGGGCTACCCGGTGCTGCTGCGGCCATCCTACGTGCTGGGCGGGCAGAACATGATCATCGCCTTCCAGCCGGAGGACGTAACCGAATACATGGCCATCATCCTGGGGCAGGGCATCGAAAACCCCGTGCTCATCGATCAGTACTTGATGGGCACCGAGCTTGAAGTGGATGCGATCTGCGATGGCGAAAACGTGCTCATCCCGGGCGTAATGGAGCACATCGAGCGCGCGGGCATCCATTCGGGCGATTCCATCGCCGTATATCCGGCCTGGAACGTGGATGATGAGATGCTTGAGCGCATCGTGGATTGCTCTACGCGCCTTGCGCTTTCGCTCAAGGTGCAGGGGCTTGTGAACATCCAGTATTTGATCTATGGCGGGGAATTGTACGTTATCGAAGTGAACCCGCGCTCCTCGCGCACGATCCCCTACATCAGCAAGGTTACCGGCGTGCCGATGGTGGATCTTGCAACGCGGGCGATGCTCGGCGAGAAGCTGCCGGCCATGGGCTTTGGCATCGGGCTTTACCCGATCCCGCCGTATGTTGCGGTGAAGGTTCCCGTATTCTCGTTTGAAAAGCTGGCGGATGTGGATACGCTCCTCGGGCCGGAGATGAAATCCACCGGCGAGGTGCTCGGCGTGGCCGGCACGCTTTCCGAGGCGCTCTATAAGGGGCTTGTTGCGGCAGGGTACCAGATGGACCGGCGCGGCGGCGTGCTCTTCAGCGTAAAGCGCACGGACCGCGGGGAAATTTACGATACGGCAAAGCGCTTTTTGAACCTGGGCTGCCCGCTTTATGCCACGCCCGGCAACGCCCGCGCGCTGCGCAGCGCCGGGCTTCCGGTCACGGAGGTGCAGAAGCTCTCCACGGGGGATGATACCATCCTGCGCCTCATGGAGGAAGGGAAGGTGGGCTACGTAGTGTCCACCTCATCCAAGGGGCGCATCCCCACGCGGGACAGCGTGCGCATCCGGCGCAAAGCGGTGGAAAAGAGCATCCCGTGCCTTACTTCCATCGATACGGCAAACGCGCTCGCTGACAGCATGGAAAGCCGCTACAACCAGCGCAATACGGAGCTTGTGGATCTCAACCACCGCCGCAGGCACCGGGAAAAGTTGCGCTTTGCCAAGATGCAGGCCTGCGGCAACGATTATATCTGCTTCGATTGCAGGCGCCAGCGCATCGATAACCCGGCCGGGCTGGCCGTGCGCCTAAGCGAGCGGCATTTCGGCATCGGCGCGGAGGGCGTGTGCCTGCTTTACCCATCCGAGCGTGCGGATTTCCGCATGGTGGTTTATAACCTGGATGGCACGGTGGCGGAAATGGGCGGCAACGCCATCGGCTGCCTTGCCAAATATGCATACGATAAGGGCATCGTGCCGCCGGACAGCCTAACGCTCACGGTTGAAACGGCAAGCGGCCTTCGGGAGGTGCGCCTCTATAAGCGCAACGGCATCGTGCGTGCGGCGGCGGTGGATATGGGGCAGGCGCGGTTTGAATCCATGGCCATTCCCGTGGAGCTGCCCGTGCCCCGCGTTGTGGATTACCCGGTGGAGATCGGGCGGGGTTACCGCATCACCTGCGTGAACGTGGGGAACCCGCACGCGGTCGCCTTTGTGGAGGATGTGGATACGCTCGATGTTGCTGCGGAAGGCGCGGCGCTTGAGCATGCGCCCATTTTCCCGGAGCGGGTGAACGCGGAATTCGTGCGGGTGCTGGATGAAACCACCCTGCGCATGCGCGTATGGGAACGCGGCAACGGCGAAACCTGGGCCTGCGGCACGGGCGCCTGCGCAGCCGTTGCGGCCGCAGTGGAAAACGGGCACTGTGCGCCGGATACGGACATCGCCGTAAAAGTGCCGGGCGGCGTGCTGCTGGTGCGCTGCTCCGCAGACGGTTCACTGCGCATGCGCACGGATGTAGACCTGGTATTCGAGGGCGCGGTGGAGCTTTAAGCCCCCGCGCTCAGCGCGCGCGGTACAGGCGCATGGAAAGCGGTGCGGAGAGCACAAAGAGCGCGAGCGCGCCAAGGGGCAGCAGCCAGGGCGTGAACCCGCCCGGCGCGGGGCCATTGAAGGAGGCCAGCAGGCTTGCACCGCCGCTGATGAAAATTCCGAACAGAACGAAGAAAAAACGCCCCTTTTCCACGCCGAAGCGGAACGAAAAGGGCAGGGACAGTGCGGGCACAAGCAGCATAATTGCAAGCATAAACGAAAAGCCCGCGCCGCCGGAAGGCGAGGACGCCGGCCCGATGAGAAAGCCCGCTGCCCATTTGCCTGCCGCATAGCATGCTATAGCTCCGCAGGCGCACAGCAGCGTAAGACCATATTTGGCCAGCACAACCCTGGAAGGGGAAACGGGCAGCGCGCGCACGAAGCCATCGAAGCGGCTTTGCTCATCATAGGCCATGAGCGTCATCGGCAGCATGGCGGTAATGAATCCGGACATCACATAGAACATGAACGCGTTTTCACCCTTGGCGCCCAGCACGGCGGAAAGGATTATAAGCAGCGCCGCCATGGCAAGCTGCAGCTTGCACGCGCCCCAAAGCACATAAAGATCCTTGCGGATTAAACCTTTCATACTACGTTTGCCCCCTTTGCGAGAAATAGGATTACATCTTCAATGGAAGGCCGCGCGCAGGTTATCCCTTGCGGCAGCTGCGCGCGGGCGCAGAGCGCCTCTACGCCATAGGCGCTTTCCCGCATGCCGCATAGGGTGCCCGGCGCAAATGCGGCGCATTCCGCCTTTGTGCAGCGCACGATGCCGTAGCGCTCAAGCAGCGCATCCTTTTCATCCATGAACAGCATTTTCCCCTGGTGCAGGAACGCGACATAATCGCACAGCTTTTCAAGGTCCGTTACGATGTGGGAGGAAATTAGGATGGAGTGGTCGGCCTCCCGCGTAAAATCGTAAAACAGGCCGAGGATCTCATCCCGCACGATGGGGTCAAGCCCGCCCGTGGGCTCATCGAGCACGAGCAGCTTCGCTTTATGCGAAAGGGCCGCCGCGATGGCGAGCTTCATTTTCATGCCGCGGGAAAAATCCTTAAACGGCTTGCGTTCCGGCAGGGAAAGCTGTTTCACCAGGCGGAAAAACACATCCTCTTTCCAGTGGGTATAGAGATCGCGCATCACCCCGTTGAGCTGTGCTGCGCTCATGCACGCGGGGAAGCATGCTTCATCCAGCACAACGCCAACTTCCTGGCGGATCTCCGCGCCATGCTGCCGGATATCCCGTCCCAGCACGCGGAATTGGCCCTCGCCTTCCAGCATGCCTAAAATCATCTTGATGAGCGTGGTTTTCCCCGCGCCGTTTTCCCCGATTAGCCCGAGGATGCAGCCTTCGGGCAGCGTAAAGCTGACACCTTCCAGGGAAAAATCCTTGTAATGCTTTGCGGCGCCCGTGATTTCCAATGCGTTCATGTCCTCATGCTCCTTCCTCATCTAGTATGCGCAGCATCTCGCACAGCGCATCCCGCGAAAGCCCGGCGCAGGCGGCAAGCGCCAGCGCTTCTTTTAAGTGAGCCTCGATGTCCTTTAGGGTCTCCTCGCGCAAAAGCTCCACGTTGCGCCGCGCAACAAAGGAACCCTTGGCCGCGACGGTGTAAATGAACCCCGCGCGCTCAAGCTCCTCGTAAGCGCGCTTGGTCGTGATCACGCTGATGCGCAGATCCTTTGCAAGGCTGCGGATGGAAGGCAGGAGCGTATCCTCCGCGAGCGCGCCGCTGATGATCTGCGCTTTGATTTGCAGGGCGATCTGCTCGTAAATGGGCTGATCGCTCCGGTTGTCGATCGAAAGCTGCACGGAAACCTCCTTTGAGTCTATTGTATATAGACAGTATATACAGTATGCACGAAATGTCAAGCAAAAAATGTACGTTGCTGGCGCAAGACAAAAAATGGCGCTGTGTGCAGGGGCATTTGCGCAAAACCGCGGTGCCACATCCTTGAATTCCACGCGTTCCACGCGCAGCGGCGGCAAGGCTGCGGGCAGTGTGCAGCAGGGAGCGGCCACCGTTTGCGCGGCAAACAGCCGCGGGGTGGATGCGGTGCTCCGCCGAAAAAAGCCGGAGCCGAAAGCGGATTGCGCATATGGCCAGCGACGGCAATAGAGTCGCCTGGGGAATGAGGAAAGGGGCGGCATAATGAAACTAGAAGTAAAATTGCATGTGGCTTGCAAAAGAGCTTGCACGGTAGCGCCATACGCATTGCAATGCGTTTAGGACAGTTTTTATCAAGTGTCCCAAAATTTCACAGCATTGTTGCATTGTAACGATTGAAAACTACCCTGCTATACAGATACAATTAAACTAAAAGGGGGAACGCTAGATGCCGGGTTCACATATTACGAAGCTTGCGCTTGCAAATGCTATGAAATCCATCATGGCCCAACAGCCATTTTCCCGCATCAGCGTAAGCGACATCTGCGCGGCCTGTGGCATGAGCCGCAAAAGCTTCTACTACCATTTTCACGATAAATACGAGCTCGTGAGCTGGATTTTCGAAAAAGAATTCGTTTTGCCAAACCGTGCGCGCAGTTTTTCCTCCAGCTGGGAGTTTTTTGAAGCGATCTGTGCATATTTTTATGCGAACCTCACATTCTATGTAAGCGCATTTGCAGTGCAAGGGCAGAATTCTTTTGCGCAATACTTCAGTGAATTTCTTCGCCCGCTTGCTTCCGCCTATTTTAAAAAGCTTTTTCCGGAAGGGGAAAACAACGCTTTTTTTACCGATTTTTTTACCGATGCGTTTCTAGTCTCCGTGATCCGATGGATCAGAAGCCCGGAGCCCATGCCGCCCCAAGAGTATGTGGGCAAACTGAAGGAAGCGATTATAGGGATACAGCTTCGGGGGGTGTAGGATGCTTGCCTCACAAAATCGCAATTATGTCCCAAAAGGTGACAAAAACAGCGGTGATTCCTAAATTGCAACAGCGTGGTTTTTCTGTCCGGTGCAGAAAACTCACGCTGCTTTTATACTAAAGTATAGATAATTACGGATGCTGGTAGCTGCGTTATTTATGTGGTGCCATAAGGCGCCATATGTACTTTGGGAAGCCTTGCATCCCCTATTAATAAGATGATAATACGAAACGAGGTGTCGACGATGTTTGTTAGCCAACTTTTACGTTTTCTCCTCACCGTGGCTACGCTCGGGTTCTTGGCACATAGTATTGGGGAAGCGTTGCCGCGCAGGTGGTTCCATGCAGATGCATTCCCTTGGCGCGCTGGCCGCTGGGAGCAGGGCGGCAGGGTATATCTCAAGCTGGGCGTACGTGCCTGGAAGGACCGTTTGCCGGATATGAGCCGCTTTGTGCACGGCATGTATCGCAAGAATATCCGTGCACACAGGGAAGCTGATTGCATGGAACGCCTTGTGCAGGAAACCTGCGTAGCAGAATGCGTTCACTGGGTGCTGCTTGGGCTGAGCCCAGTGTTCGTTTTTACCATGGCGCAGCCCTACGCTGCGATCGCAGCCACACTGTATGCGCTTTCCCATGTTCCATTCATTGTAATTCAGCGCTTTAACCGGCCACGCCTGCTTGCTGCCGCAAAGCGGTCACATATGCCGTTGCAATCTTGCGCTGCGCAGGCCCAATGCGCTGCCGTGCAGCCCGCAAAGGAGGCAGAACTCGTATGAAAGCGTTGATCCTTTCCTGCAATTGCGGTGAAGGCCACAATTCAGCCGGCAAGGCTTTGGCTGAGCAGTTTGCGCACCGCGGCATTCCATTTGCGCTGCAGGATACCCTTTCGTTTGACTCGGAGCGAACATCCCGTTTTATCGGCAACGTTCATACCAAATGCGCGCTTTATGCGCCGCGCCTGTTTGCTGTGGGCAACCAGCTTGCCGAACGCGAGCGGCATACGGAAAAACCTTCAGTTTGCTACCGGGCAAATGCCACCTATGCCGATAAGCTCTATCACTACATTTGCGAAAACGGGTTTGATACCATTGTAATGCCCCATGTCTTTCCGGCGGAGGCGCTTACTTGCATTCGCCGGAGATACCCGCAAACGCGCCTTACCACCTGCTTTATCGCCACGGACTATGCCTGCGCACCATTTCTCAATGAAACGGATGTGGATTTCTACTGCATTCCGCATGAGTTGCTTCGCCCGAACTTCATGGAAAGCGGCGTGCCGGCAGGGAAAATTGTAGCGACGGGCATTCCCGTGCGCGAGCGTTTCCTTTCCCATGTGGATAAAGCGGAGGCGCGGGCACGCCTCTCCCTTCCTGGAACGGGGCAAATCCTGCTTGTGATGACAGGCAGCATGGGGTATGGCAATGTAAACGAGCTGCTCTGCGCGCTGCGTGCGCGCATCCCGAATGCGGATGTGCTTGTGATGGGAGGCAACAATGAACGGCTCAAGCATTCTCTGCGTGAGGATTTTGCGGCGGATTCCCGGGTACGCGTGCTGGATTATACCACGGAGGTGAGCCTGTACATGGACGCAGCGGATTTGCTCTTTACAAAGCCGGGCGGGCTTTCTTCCACAGAAGCTGCCGTAAAGGGCATCCCCATGATCCATACTGCGCCCATTCCGGGCTGGGAGGCGGATAACGCTGCGTTTTTTGCATCGCTGGGCCTTTCCCGCACTGCGGATACGCCAAAGATGCAGGCGGAACAGGCAGCCCAGCTGCTGGCGTCCCCGGCTGCCATGGCACGCATGTGCGCGTGGCAGCATAAAGAGATCAACCCGAACGCTGCGGCGGATATTTGCACGCTGTTAACGCAGCAGAAGGGAGAAAATTGCCTCCGCGAAGGCATCGTTTGATGATGGCGGCAGCATGCCCAAAAGCGCGGCCAAGCAGGCGCCCACAAAGCGGGGCCCTAATGGAAAACAAGGCATCCCATGACTGCATTGCCACATGCAGCAGAGATTAAAGGGTATAATGGGGATCTGCCCCTGTGGAGATGCGGGAGGCTTTCGGCAAATGGATTTGCATGCGGGAACAAATGCAAATTGGGCTAAGCGCGAAGAACAGCAAAAATAAACGGCGACCCGGATCGGGCCGCCGTTTGCGTCCGCAATTTTAGATGAAGAACCTGCGGCGCACTTCTTCCTTGAACTGCACGCGCCGGTTGATTACAAGCGCAATGGCGGCAAGGATAAGGCAGGGTGCAAGCACGAAAAGCGACCAGTGCAGCACAGGGGTGCGCTCGAGATACAGGCTGATGAAAAGGTTGATCGCGGCACATAGGAGGCCGGAGAGGGCGAGGAGGCCGGAAAGGCGCACAAACAGGGCCCGGCAGCGGCGAAACAGAAGAAGCACGGCGGCGATGGCCACGGCAACGCTCAGCGTGAGCGGCAATGCGAGCGGCAGAAACCAATCCCCGTGCGCATGCGCTGCAATCGCATAGAGGAACAACAGCGTAACGCCGCAGTCGAGCAACAGGAAAAGCCAGGGATGGGGATGTTCCGCTGCACAGGGCACGAGCACGTAAACATATGCCATGGCGGTGGCGCCCAGCACATAAGCCGACCAGGTAATTCTCCCGGAGCTGAGCACATTGCACAGCAGGCAGACAACGGGCGGGATGAGCAGCATCAGCGTTGCCATCACAGTGAAAAAACGGCGCACGGCGCGGCGCTCCAGCTGCTCTACCTTGCTGGGAAATGGGCGCGCAGCCGGGTCGGGGGCGCTGCGTTGGCTGGGGTTGATTACCTCCGTGCCGCAAAGCGGGCAGCGGCGCAGCGTTTCATCGAGCTCGACGCCGCAGTTTACGCAATAAGACATTGTGCATCACCTTTCATTGCTTTGGATCTTGACCGGCAGGCCCAGCTTGACAAGCCGCGTGAAAAACTCGCGCTCGAGCTCGCTTTCGCGGATGGTGCGCGTAATGTTGATGTACATCGTGCCGCCATAGGAGAGCGTGCCGATGGCTATGGGGTTGCGCGAAAGCGGGCCCAGCATGAACTCCATGCGCGTAACGAAGAGCGCCATCTCCTCCGGCAGGGTGGCGTTGCCCAGGTTGGAGAAGCAGGTGGCCGTTTTTTTATCGCCCGTCATGTAAAACGCGGCGCGCATCGCAAGGTCCTTGAGGAACAGGGGGGTCACGCGCAGCACGGCGTTTTGTTCGGAGCGCACGTTGGTGGTGAACTTCGCCCCAAGCACCTTGGGCGTAAGCTCCATGCCCATCTGGTGCGTCACGATTTCGAGCACTTCATCAAACGTATAAACACCGTAGCTGGGCTCGATGCCCGGGTTGACGTAATTGGCGAAATTGCGCAGCGTTTTGGTAGGGAAAAAGCGCCTTAGGTTCACGGGCACGCAGATCTTCACGGGCTTTAAGCGCTTCGCGCGGCGCAGCGGGTGACGCCGGCGCTGGATCGCGTCAAACGCGAGGATCAGCACCGCGGTTAGGTATACCGTAAGGCTCACGCCCTTTTCGGCGGCGCGCGCCTTAAGCGCCTCCACGGGGAGCATGCCGGTTGTTACGTGGATGAAGCCGTCCCGCTCGCGGGTTCCCTTGAGGTGGAAGGAATCCGGCTTGCTGCGGCTGCGCGTTACGCTTCCCGCGCAGGCAAGAAAGCCATCCTCCATCTCGCCCGGATCGGGCGGGGCGTCGCAATCGAGGATATCCCCGCCGCGGGGGATGGTTACGCCATAGCGCAGCGTAAGATATTCCGCAACGAGCGTTTTGAGAAAGCAGAGCCCGCCCGTGCCATCCGTAAGCACATGGAAAATCTCCACCGCGATGCGGTTGGCGTAATAGCGCACGCGGAAGGCATAGCCGCGGCTGTTTTTTGCGCGCATGGGCATGCAGGGGTTGCGCACATCCTCCTCAAGGATGGGCGGGGCGTCGTTATGCTCGAGGTAATACCAGAACATGCCGCGCCTTAGCCGCACGGCAAACCACGGGAAACGCTTGAGCGTGCGTGCAAGCGCAGCGGAAAGCACCTCGGGGTCCACGGGCTCGGCCAGCGTGGCAGAAAGGCGGAACATGGCCATCCAGTCCCGCCGCATGGAGGCGGGGTAAATCTTTGCGGCATTATCCAGCCGCATCCAGGCTTTTCCCTTTCCGCTCATAGATCTTCTTCCTCCTCAAGCGCGGCGGGCGGGGCGGGCCGCACAGCAAGGTGATCCTGCAGAAATTGTACAATCCGCTTTAATGCTTGCCGGGCCTCGCGCACCCCGTAAAGCACATAAACATGCCACATGCCGCGCTCTGTATAGAGTGTGCAGGGTACGCCTGTACTTGTGAGCGCATGCGCCATGGAAACGGCATCATCGAGCAGCAGCTCATCTTCGCCTGCAAACAGAAGCGTGGGCGGGAAACCCGAAACATCCCCGAAAAGGGGGGATACAAGCGGATTTTTAAGATCGTCCCCCGCGTACATGCGCGCATAGGATGCAAGCGTGTCATAGCGCAGCGAAGGGTCGCTCCTGCGGTTTGCGCGGCAGGAGGGGCCGGAAAGCGTGAGATCTACCCACGGCGAGATGCCAACGATTGCGCGCGGCAGGGGAAGCCCCAGGTCTTTCAGTTTACGCGTGAGCGCAAAGCAGAGCCCGCCGCCTGCGGACTCGCCGCAAAGGGCGATCTCGCCCGGCGCAAGCCCGCTGTCGATCAAGTGGCGGTAGGCTGTAAGCGCATCCTCAAGCGCCGCTGGAAACGGGTGTTCCGGCGCAAGGCGGTAACCTGCGGCGAACACGCGGCAGCCTGTTGCTGCCGCGAGCACGCTGCCAAACCCCACGGCATACTCGATGCTGCCTGCCGTGTAACCGCCGCCATGCAGGTAAAGTAGCGCGCCGTGCCTTGGGTCATAGCCCTGCGGCAGGATCCAGCATGCCTGGAACTGCGCGAACGCATGCGGCACAAATTCCATGTGCGCGCCCACAACGCGCGCGCCAAGCCGCCCGAGCCGGTCCTGCGCGGCGCGGGCAAATGGGATGCCGCCCTTGCGCATGAGAAATGCGGCGAGCCGCTGGTTCATACGCAGCCAGGTGTTTGCAATGCCGGCCATGGTTCCTCCTGTTGGGGCGTAGAATTGCAGGGATTATGCGGCAGCCATGTTCGCGCGCCGCATGCCCCATGCGGCGGTAGCAAGCGCCGCCATAATGAGCAAAACGGAAATCTCGGGCATCCATTCTACCAGCGTAGGCGGCGCCACCGCGCGCAGCTTGGCGAGATCTTCTACAAAAATGTGGTAAACAAACGGGAGCGTAAACACGAGCCCAAGCGGGATACGCGTCCTAAGAAAGCCGAAGACGGTCGCCGCATAGAGACCGAGCACGAGCGCATACAGCGCACAGCAGAGCATGGTGTGCAGCAGGGAAGGGAAGGAGAGCGCCTTGAGCACGAAAAAAAGGCACCCAAGCCCAACGGGGAGCGTGGCGAGCCGGAGCGCGCCGCGGCTTACAAAAACGGCCAGCAGCACGCAGGAGAGCAACGGTATAGCAAGATGCACGATTGCCGTGTAAGCATCGGCTGTGCCGCCATGCGCAAGGCAAAACCAAACCAGGCGCACCGCTGCAGAAGCGAGCACCAATCCGGCACATGCGCGCGCAGGCGCTTGCGCAATGATAAATGCGGGAGCTTTCATACAGAAAACCGAAGCCCGGCTGCGCTTAGCGCAGCGTGGGCCCTTCTGACCTGTCGCGCAACTGCCGCGCAATGAAGCCAATCGCGATGAGGTCGGTTATGCCGCTGTAAACGAGGCCTGCACCGATGAGGATCATCACGGTGGATGCAACCTTGAAGGGGTTGATGAGCATGAGAATGCCAAATGCGAGCCCCACGAGCGCAAGCACCAGCACGCTGATCCAGCCGTTCCAGCCGGCGCGCTTGAGCTCAAACGCATGGCAGAGCTTGATGAAACTCGAAACCACGATCGCCGCACCGAGAATCACGGGCAAAAGCGCCGCAATGCCCGCCGCTTCCAGCAATAACACGAGGGCAAGGGCCAGCATGAGAAGCCCCAGCAGCAGCTCCGATGGGAAGAAGGAAAGCAGGCAGCTGCGGAAATACAGCAAAAGAAAGCGCACGCCGGCGATTGCCAGCACGCCCACGAGAATGTAGCATACCAGCTTGGCCGAAACAGCGGGAAACAGGATAAACAGCAGCCCGAGCACGATGCACAGTGCGGCGCCCGCGATGGCGCTGTTTTTTGCGTCCTTTAAAAAATTCATGGCAATACCTCCGGTTGATTTGCCTGCCTGCGGGCAGGCAGGCGCTGGATGCACCGTTGGCTCCAACAATTTATAGGATACATCATTTTGGCGGGAAAGAAAAGCTGTGCGGGGCCTGCAAGATGTGATAGAATTGAAAACAAATCCGCGCCCGGTGCGCGCGGGAAGGAGGACGGCCCAATGGCATTGGGATTTTGGATCGGGAGCCTGGTCGCAGCGTTCCTTATTGCAGCGGCGCTCGCCGTGGGCACGGTGCTGCTTGCGGTATACTTTGGGAAACGGCAGGAGCATGGGGCGTTGGCAGCCGCAATCGCCATCGGTTCCGTGCTGTTTCTTGCGGAGGTTTATCTTGGGCTGATGGTTGTGCTGATGGGAGGCGTAGCGTAAGATGCAATATGAAGGGCGCATATTCCGGCCGCCCAGCGAGGCGGAAAGCTTAATCCTGCAATCGACGGTCGGTTGCAGCCAGAACGGCTGCGCATTTTGCAGCATGTATAAGGAAAAACGCTTCCATATCCGCCCGGTGGCGGCCGTTTGCGCGGATGTGGATGAGATTGCATCGGGGCCGTGGGCACGGGCGTTTTCCCGCGTGTTTTTGGCTGATGGCGATGCGCTTATGCGCAAAACAGAGGAACAGCTTGCGATCTTTGCGCACATCTATGCGCGCCTGCCGGCCACGGAGCGGATCACCTGCTATGCTTCCCCTGCAAGCATCGCGGCGAAAACAGATGCGGAGCTTCGATCGCTTGCGCAGGGTGGGCTCAACATGGTGTATATGGGGCTTGAATCCGGAAGCGATGCAGTGCTTGCGCGCATGAACAAGGGAGCAACGGCCGCAGAGATCATTCGCGCCGGGCAGCGCGTGCGCGCTGCAGGCATGCGCCTTTCAGTCACGGCGATCATTGGCCTTGGCGGGGCGAGTGGTTCCGAAGAACACGCCATAGAAACCGGCCGCGCGCTTTCCGCCATGCAGCCGGAATACATTGGGCTTTTGACGCTCATGCTTGAGGGCGAGGAACCGCTCTATGCCGATTACAGGGCAGGGCGCTTCACCCTGCCGGATCAGCAGGGGCTTTTGCGGGAGCTGCGCACGCTTATCGCGCATACGGACAGCGAGGGCAGCGTTCTGCGGGCAAATCACGCTTCCAACTACCTAAACCTGCGCGGTACGCTCAACGCGGACCGGCCGCGCCTCATCGCGCAGCTTGATGCTGCGCTTGCTGGGCGGGTTGGGCTCAAGGCAGAATGGATGCGCGGACTGTAAAAGCATGAAAAATGCCGGAACTTACTGTAAAATCCGGGCATATGCCCCAAACGAGAGAATGAAGCAAAAATTACACAATGCATTCGGCAAAGAATGATTTTCAAAAAAGGAACGCTGGGCGCCATACAGTGCCCGGCGTTTTCATTCTTTGCCCCGGGCTGCCCGGCTAAGGCTGTTTTGCGCCATGCGCTTCATTATTATAATATTAAACAGCAAAAAATGCTCCGATGGCGCCATGCAGCAGGGCGGGTGATTGACGAATCCAGCATTTGGTTGTATACTATCTCTATATGAATCATCCGCAGGAGATGACTGCCATGCGGGTGTAAAAAAACTGTGCCGCAAAGCGGCGCAAAGTAAAAAGAGAGGAAATGGAAAATGAAAAAACTGATTGCCCTAATGCTTTGCCTGGTATTGGCGGTTGCTGCATTTGGCTGCAATAACACGCCTGCCACGGAAGGCGATCCGACGGATGCGCCGGATCAAACGCAGACTGAGGCTCCCGAAGCAACGGATGCCCCCGAAGCGACGGATGCCCCCGAAGCCACCGAGCCTGTTGAAGGCGATGGCGAACAGAAGGTCTACAACGTAGTGAGCCTTGTCAACGGCAACCTCGGCGACAAATCCTTCTTTGATTCCGCCGAATCCGGCTTGAAGGCGCTCCAGGATGCAGGCCGCATCACCTACAAGACCATCGAAATGGGCGGCACGGATGAAGACCAGCCCAAGTGGCTTGAGACCCTCTATGAAGTTGCAGAATCCGGCGAGTATGATCTCATCATCTGCGGCACCTACCAGATGCCTGACTACTTGAAGGAAGTTGCCACCGCGTATCCGGATCAGAAGTTCTTGATCTACGATGACACCACCTATGTTGGTGAGAACGCGAACGTTGTTAACTTCTCCTACAAGCAGAACGACATGGGTTACCTCGTAGGCGTGTTCGCCGCTGCGATGACTTCCCAGACCTCCGTTGCCAACATCAACGAGGAGAAGGTCGTCGGCTTCGTGGGCGGTGTGGATAGCCCCGTCATCAACGACTTCCTCTATGGCTTCCTCCAGGGCGTGCAGGACACCGACCCCGAAGTGAAGGTTGATACCCGCTATGTCAACTCCTATGTTGATACCGCGACTGCGAAAGAGCTTGCGCTCTCCATGATCAACGACAACGCCTGCGACATCATCTGGGGCGTTGCGGGCCTCTCCGGTAACGGCGCTGCGGAAGCTTGCGCGGAAACCGGCAAGAGCTGGTTCATCGGCGTTGACTCCGACCAAGAGCTCACCCTGCCCGACAACCAGAAGGCTATCACTCTCACCTCTGGCCTCAAAAATATCGGCCAGTCCCTTATCTGGTTCTTCGATAAGTGGGATGCCGGCGAAGCGGATGCGCTCTTCGGAACCCAGGTCAACCTGGGCCTCAACGAGGGCGGCGTTGGCATCGTGACCGATAAGAACTTCACCAACGTTGCGCCGCAGGAAGTGCAGGATGCAGTCCTGGCTGCGCAGGAGAAGGTTGCCTCCGGCGAGATCACCGTTCCCACCGCCATTGGCGATGAAACCAACGGCGTCGTTGCGCTGCGCGACTCCATGCAGCCGTAACAACTTCATAAGCATTTCAGCGAGCCGGCCGGTTTTCCGCCGGCTCGCAACGGCCGGATTCGGCCAATTGCGGTTGAGAACGGCCCATAAGAAGCAAACGAGCCGGGGGGAGCTGATTGTCGTGGCTCCCCCCTGCTTGCTTTATTAAAGAAAAGGAGGGGACGAAAAGCCAATGCCGCAAAACGAATTCGTTGTGCAGATGGTGGGGATTACCAAGGTGTATCCCAACGGCATTGCCGCGAACCGGGACGTAGACTTCAATGTGCGCGGGGGAGAGATTCATGCGCTGATGGGCGAGAACGGCGCGGGAAAATCCACATTGATGAAAATGCTCTTTGGCCTGGAGCAGCCCACGGAAGGGAAGATCATCGTGAACGGGGAAACGGTGCGCCTCACCTCCCCAACGGTTGCCATTTCAAAGGGAATCGGCATGGTACACCAGCACTTCATGCTCGTGCCGAGCCTTACCGTAGCGGAGAACATCGTGCTTGGGATGGCGCCTACAAAAGGCATGTTTATTGACTATAAAAAGGCAGTTGAAATTACAGAGGAATATTCCAAAAGGTATAACCTCCCAGTGGAGCCGGATAAGCGCGTGATGGATATTCCCGTCGGCATGAAGCAGAAGGTGGAGATTTTGAAGGCGCTGGTGCGCGGCGCGAAGATCCTCATCTTGGACGAGCCGACTGCGGTTTTGACAACGCAGGAAACCGAAGAGCTTTTCCGGGAACTCATCCACCTCAAAGAACAGGGTTATACAATTATTTTCATTTCGCATAAGCTCAACGAGATTAAACAGATCACAGACCGAATCACCATCATGCGCGCCGGGAAATCCATGGGTGTTTACAATACGGCGGAAATCTCCAAAGAGGAAATTTCCCGCTTGATGGTCGGGCGCGACGTGGTGCTTGCCGTGCAGAAGGATAAGGCCGAACCCAAGGAGACGGTATTGCAGGTGCGCGGGCTTACCTACACCAACGAGTGGAACAAGAAAATGCTCGATGGCGTTTCCTTTTCCGTGCGGCAGGGCGAGATTCTCGGCGTTGCAGGCGTGGAAGGCAACGGCCAGGGCGAGCTCGTGGAGATGCTTTTCAATCTGAACCGGCCGGATGCCGGGAGCGCGACTGTGAATGGGCAGGAGATCATCGGCCTTCCGCAGGATAAGCTTCGGGATCTGGGAGTGTCGCTGATTCCGGAGGACCGAATGACCTATGGCATCGCGGGCGCAGCTACCATCGAAGAAAATCTCATCTCGGATCGCATTGATCAGAAGCGTTTCAATAAGGGGCCTTTCTTTAACATGAAAGCCATCCATGCGGAGAGCGATCAGCTCATAAAGGATTTCGCAGTGCTGTGCAAATCGCATCAGCAAAAGGTGCAGATGCTTTCCGGCGGCAACATCCAAAAGGTGGTTGTGGCGCGCGAATTTTCCAGCAATCCCAAACTCATCATCGCGGATCAGCCTACCCGCGGCATCGACGTGGGCGCAACGGAATTTATCCGCAACAAGCTGGTCGAACTTTCCCGCGCAGGTGCGGCGGTGCTGCTGGTTTCGGCGGACCTCAATGAGGTGATGGAACTTTCCGACAGCCTTATCGTCATGTGCGGCGGGAAGATCGCTGCGTATTTTGAGGATACTTCCACGCTCACCGACGCGGTCATGGGCGAATACATGCTCGGGCTCAAGAGCCAGAGCGATGAGGAGATTAGGAGGGTTTGCCATGAAGGATAGGCGGTTGATGCTCTTTGAAGTGGCGCGCGGCACGGCAGCGATCCTGCTTGCACTTTTGGTTGCGACCATCTTCATCTTTCTCTGCTCCGATGAGCCGATGACCGCGCTGCGGTATCTGTTGATCGGGCCGATCATTAAGGACAGCGGCGGTTTCAACACCATGAGCTTTTATACCATCCTTGCCGCTATGATTCCGACGATCTTCACGGGCCTTGCAACGTGCGTGATGTTCTCGGCGGGGCAGTTTAACCTGGCAAGTGAAGGCGGTGCGATGGCAGGCGGCTTTGTGGCGGCGCTTTGCGGCATCTATATTCAGATGAATACGGGGCTGCACGCGGTGGTTTGCGTGGTGATCGCTGCGATCGTATGTGGGCTTATCATGCTCATCCCAGCGCTGCTGAAGGTAAAGCTCGGGGCGAGCGAGATGGTTACGAGCCTCATGCTTAACTACATCATCATGTACATCGTGCTGCACTTCCTCAATTACAACTTTGCGGACCGCTCCAAAGGCTCCACGCAAACCTATCCCTTTGCGGAGACCGCGCAGATTCCCGCGCTGGTGCCAGGCGGCAGCAAGCTGAGCTGGGGGTTTGTGGTGGCGCTCGTCTTCGTCGTAATCATTGCGCTTTTCATGTACCGCACGCGCTGGGGCTATGCCATCCGCATGATCGGCATCAATAAATCGTTTGCCTCGTATTCCGGCATGAAAGTGGGCGGGGTCATCGTGCTTTCCCAGGTAATCGGCGGCTTGCTTTCGGGCCTTGGCGGCAGCATAGAGGTGCTCGGGCGGTATACCACTTTCCTCTGGAAGGAGCTGCCCGGCTATGGGTGGACAGGCATCACCATCGCCATCCTGGCGAAGAACAACCCCATCTTTGTGCCATTTGCAGCGTTCTTTATCGCATACCTAAATAAGGGATGTTCGCTTATGGCAACCTACAGCGACGTCCCTGCTGAGATGATCGACATCATCCAGGCGGCAATCTTCCTGTTCTTTGCAGCGGAGCAGTTCCTTGCGCGCTATCGGCAGAAGATCGTGGTGCGCAACACGCAGGCCGATCTTGCAAAGCTTGAAACGGTGAAAGGAGGGGAGACGCAATGAGCCAACTCTGGGAAATGATCTTTCAGTCGGAATTCCTTTTTTCGGTAATCCGCATCACCGCGCCAATCCTCTTTGCCGCATTGGGTGCAGCCATCGCAGAGCGTGCGGGGCTTACCAACATGGGCCTTGAGGGCATGATGATGATCTCTGCGCTTTTTGGCACGCTCACAAGCTACTGGACGCAAAGCTGGATCATCGGCGTGCTGTGTGCGCTGTTGGTGGGCCTGGTGCTCAGCCTCATGGTCGGGTTCTTTGCGCTCAAGCTTAAAACGGATATTATCCTTGCGGGCATCGCGGTCAATATGCTTGGCAGCGGCGGCACGATCTTCCTGCTGTATAGGTTTACAGGCATGCGCGGCAACACGGGCGCGCTCGTAAGCGAGAATATCCTAATCCCAACGCTGAACATTCCGCTGCTTCAAGATATCCCCGTGCTGGGCGATATCCTTTCCGGGCACTCGGTGCTCACTTATCTTGCGTTCCTGTTCGTGTTCCTCATGTGGGTGCTGCTGTATAAAACGCCCGTTGGCTTGAGCATCCGCGCAGTGGGTGAAAACGAGCATGCCGCAGAGAGCGTTGGCATCAAGGTGCGCCGCATCCAGTATACGGCCCTTGCGATTTCCGGTTCGCTTGCAGGGCTTGGCGGCGCGTTCATGTCCATGTATTACTCCCAGGGCTGGAACTCCGGCATGGTTGCAGGGCGCGGCTTTATCGCCCTTGCGGCGCAGGCCATGGGGCAGGGCGAGCCGGTTGGTACCATGCTTTCCTCGCTGCTGTTTGGCCTGGCGCAGGCGCTGCGCACGAAGGTTTCCGCGCTCCAGGGCGCTTCGAGCTACCTGGTCTCGGTGATCCCGTATGTGGCAACGGTGCTCGGCCTTGTGATCTATGCGGCGGCAACGATCCGCCGGGTAAAGAAGGCGCGCCGCACAAAGCATGTGGCTGCGCCGGTTGGGGAGAAGGAATGATATGAAAAAGATCCCCGTTATCCTGGATGGCGACCCGGGGCATGACGACGCGATTGCATGGGTGCTTGCAAATGCAAGCCCCATGCTGGATATCCGCGCCGTAACCTCCTGCTGCGGGAACCAGACCATCGAAAAGACAACCTATAACGCCCTGCGCATCTGCACGCTGATCGGCCTGCACGCGCCCTTTGCCAT
>ERZ1643251.1545-NODE-1545-length-25977-cov-9.013579_pt1 | contig 25977 bp, 22 predicted proteins | sample MGYA00579261_ERZ1643251 | MGnify/ENA primary metagenome ERZ1643251 (study PRJEB29033, sample SAMEA4952267) | chicken gut metagenome | biome: Broiler Chicken; feature: Gastrointestinal Tract; material: Caecum | place: Ireland | collected 2018 | study: Broiler... | reverse complement strand
ATTATTACCTTTATCCATATCATTTATTTCGACATTTGAATTAATCTCAACTATTGGTCTAATACTATATGTTGAATTATTAATCCTATTTCGAGAGCTGTATACATTACTTGGATAAAATAATTTTGACACAGCTCCAATCATATACAATCCAAAATACGCATATCCAGTTCTACAATATTCATATTTAGAAGCTAACCAATAACTTTTGCTTGATTTAATGATATCATATTCATTTTCATCTAAATATTCATCTATCTTATATTCATATCCAGTTTGTTTTACTGTTATTCCATCATCTCCTGCTTGTGAATATCCCAATAGTGGATATTCATAATTATTAGAATTAAATCTGTTCGGATAAAATCTATATAATTCACTTGTATAATTTCTCTCATCTCCGTATGAAATTCCATCATCATTAACAAAAGATTTCTTGTCATAGTCAGATAAATTCTCTATATCATATACATTTATACTTCTGGCTTCGCCAATATTATCCTTGCTATAAAAATTTTTGCATATATCATTCAGTATATATTCTCCATTATTGTATCCATCTGCACCACTCAAAGTAATTTCAGCATTCATTGAATCTGAACTTATAAGAATAACTTTTCCATCTTTAATATTTAATACTCTCCAATTTAAATCTTCATAATTAATCTCTGCATCTACTCCAACATTTTCTATTTGATAGAAACTTGTCATAGGTTCTGGTATATAATTTACGTAATCTCCAATTTTTACATTATTTATTAATAAGTTGCTGTTATATTCTACAGTCCCATTTACACTTATGGAATATGTTTTTTGATTATTTGAAACTATTATTGAAAAAGATCCATCTCCATTTTCTATAACTTTTGCTTTTTCTTCTCCAAATTGATTATCTACAGCCTCTTGTAAATTATTTAAATTTAATTTTTGATATCCATCCTCTGTTATTTGTGCTTCCGACACTGCTAATATGATTTTCTCTTTATCTGTTGCTATCTCTGTTTCTGTCGTTGCTTCTGCAGCTCTCTTTAGAATTCCATTCTCTCCTACTATCATATTAATACTAACACCAGCTAGTATGATTAGCACAATTATTGTTACTACTAATGCTATTAATGTTACTCCTTTGTTTCTTGTTTTTACTTCTTTTGTTCCCATTTTAGTCTCCTCCATTTTTAATTATGTACTCATTTTACATATATTAGTTATACTTTTTATGTTTAAATAATTATCTTACATTTAAACATGATTTTTCTTTAAGTACGTAACTTTATGATAAAATAAAAACTTGAAACTAGTTGTGTTTCAAGCTTTTGGGTAACAATATATATTTTTTATATAACTATAAAAATTTTTTCGTTTTTATATATAAATTTTTGAAAACTATTGATTTTATTATTAGTTAATGTTATTATTATTTTGTAAGTTTATCTTTAAGTTACGTACTTAAAGATAAATTTTATTAATTATAATTATATCATTTTATGTAGAAAACATTTAAAATTTTGATTTTCACCACAAATTAATTTGGAATATAATATCCCACTCCTCTTTTTGTTATCAATATTTGTGGGTTAGATGTATCTTTTTCAATTCTTTCTCTAATTCTTCTTACTGTAACATCAACAGTACGTATATCTCCATAATATTCATATCCCCACACTTTTTCAAGTAAGGCTTCTCTTGTAACAACTTGACCTGGTTGTTGTGCTAAAAATTTTAGAACCTCGAATTCTCTTAATGTTAAATTTATAACATTTCCATCTACATTTACTTCATATTTTTCTAAATCTAATACTAGATTTCCAACTTTTATTGTGCTTTGTTTTTTTGGTTCTTTTGGAGTTTCAGCAACATTTTGCATCACTTCTGGTGCATAGTGTGTTTCAGCTTTTCTTAAATTTGCTTTAACTCTTGCAACAACTTCTCTTACACTAAATGGTTTTGTTATATAATCATCTGCTCCAAGTTCTAGTCCAACTATTTTGTCAAGTTCCTCATCTTTAGCAGATACCATTAATATAGGAACATTATATATATTTTTGATTTTTTTGCATACTGAAAGCCCATCCATACGTGGTAACATTATATCTAATAAAATTAAATCTGGTCTTTTTTCTATTGCAATATCTACAGCACTTTGTCCATCATTAGCTTCTATTGTGTTATAACCTTCTCTTCTTAAATTATGTGCCAATAGTTCTACAATCTTTTGTTCATCATCTACTATTAATATTGTCTTTTTCTCATAATCATAATTATCTTCCATAATAACCTCCAGTAGTTTTATATGTATACTTTATATCACAAATTTTACATAGATACAAGTTTTTTTTTAATAATAGTTAATTTTATTATATTCTAGATAACGCTTTCATTACACCAAGCTTTCCATATTCATATGTCAATCCACCCTGCATATATGCTATATAAGGTTCTCTAATTGGTCCATCACAACTAAGTTCTATTGTTGAACCTTCTGTAAATGTACCTGCAGCCATTATAACTTTATCATCATATCCTGCCATATCACTTGGCTCTGGAATTACATTTGAATCTATTGGTGATCCCATTTGAATTCCTTGGCAAAATTTTATTAATTTCTCTGGTGTTCCTAATTCTATTGTTTGGACAATATCTCCTCTAGGTTCATCAAATTTAGGGTCTACTTTATATCCCAATCTTTCTAACATTCTGCTTGCGAATATAGCTGTTTTCACACTACTTGCTACTACACTTGGTGCAAAGAATAATCCTTTAATAAATGATGTATTTTGATTTAATGATGGTCCTATTTCTTTCCCAACTCCTGGAGCTGTTAATCTTTCAGCACATAATTCTACTAATTCTTTTTTTCCTGCAATATATGCACCACTTGTTGCTATTCCTGCTCCTAAATTTTTCATTAATGAACCTACTATAATATCTGCTCCAACTTCTGATGGTTCTTTTTCTTCAACAAATTCTCCATAACAGTTGTCAACCATTATTATAACTTCTTTGTTGACTTCTCTTATTGCTTTTATTGCTTTTTCTAATTTGTCTATTGTTAAGCTTTTTCTAGTTGAATAACCTTTTGATTTTTGGATTTCTATTAGTTTTATATCTTTTTTTGCTACTCTTGTTTTTATAGCTTCTATATCAAAATCGTTATTAACTAAATCTATTTGCTCATATTTAATTCCAAATTCTTTTAAAGAACTTTTGCTTTGTTCTTTACTTATTCCTATAATTGTTTGTAATGTATCATATGGTGCACCTGTAATACTTAGCATTGTATCTCCTGGTCTTAATAAACCAAATAAAGTTACTGCTAATGCATGTGTTCCAGAAATAAGTTGAGTTCTTACAAGTGCATCTTCTGTTTTCATTATTTCAGCATAAATTTCTTCTATCTTGTTTCTTCCTACTTCGTCAATTCCATATCCTGTTGATGAGTGTAAATGCATTTCTGCTAAATTACATTTTTGAAATGCGGATAATACTTTTAAACTATTTAACTCTTTTATGTGTTCCACTTTTTCAAATTGTGGTTTAATTTCTTTTTCAACTTCTTTTGCTAATTCTAATATTTCTTTTTTTATTCCAAATTCACTATACATTATTTCTCCTCCCAATACTATATATAATACGACTTTTTTAGTATTTTTGCAAGTAAATCTTAATAACAAAAAATAAGTAGATAATTTATTAATTATCCACTTATTTTCAATTTTTTATTTTATATTGTATTGGCTAATATCTGGTTCTATAAATATTGAATCATCTACATTATCAAACTCATATATTCTTTCTACTGTAGTTGAATTTATCATTCCTTTTACATATAGACCTGTTTCCTTTTCTATATATTTTTCATCATTTGATGTTCCATTTAAAAAAGGTATAGATAAGAAATTTGTTATAGCATAACATTGTTTTCCATTATATTCAATTTTTCTAATTTGTGCCATTATACTACCTATAAATGTTTGAAAATCATTTTCAGTTTCTAAACCATTAGATAAGTTTATCATCAACATTGCTTCTGTATCTAATTCAACCTCTTTTTCATTTTCAGTTTCGTAAAATATATCTGTTCTATTTTCATTTATATATGTAGTAGTTTTATTAATATCTCCGTTTGTATTCTTTTCAAATATCAAAACTTCTTTTCCATTTTTCTTATAATAATCTATTATTACTTTTGTATCATCTTCTTCAGTAGATATAGATTTTATATGATAATTGTTACTTGATAAATATGGTTCTATACTCTTTTGTAATCCTTTTATAATTGAATAATTTCTTACCGTATGAATTAATATAGCAACTAATAGAATAACTATAATTAAAATAAATATTTTTATAACTCTTTTTTTATTCATATAAATCACTCCTTTTTATATCTATTACAATTATACCATATTTTGCTATTTTTTTCAAGTTTTTTCCATAAAAAAAAAAAAAAAAAAAGGAAGACTTGAATTTCAAGTCTTCCTCTCTTGGATAAGAGTGTATATAATTTCTATTAATTAATAGTTAATTATATTTTACTCGGAATAAATTCCACCATTAAAAAGTGCTGCAGCACCAAATAGTCTTACATAATAAGTGCTACCATCTGTGTTCGTAACCAAATCAGCATAGTGATGTCCATTATTATTCCACGTTGCAATAGTTTTGTAGAATAATGCTGAACTCTTTTTCACTTGAACCTTCAAGGAGCCACTCATAATATAAGTATGGATTTTAAGAGCTTCTCCCGACCCTGGAGTTACAACAATGGTTTGATAACCATCCAATACTGCATTATCTCTAAAAGTAAAATAATCAGTATTGTATGTACTCACAGAATCATCCAAAGATGCTGTAGTCACCCGTTCTTCATGGCAATACTGTGGTGTAGTTTCCTTGGCAAACACCTGGAAAGATCCACTCACAAAAGTCATGCACAAAGCCATCAAAATTGCAAAAATTTTTTTCATAAAAAACTCCTTTCAAGTCACTTATATGCATTCTTTCCAAGAAACTAGTTCTCGCTTTTGAGAACATAGTAATTATATCTTTTTTTTCTATAATATGCAAGGCTTTTTTGAAAAAATTTACATTTTTTTATATTTTTACATTTTTTCATAATTTATCCAGTTTTGCTCATTATATCTTTTTTCATTTTATTTATAATCTTTTTTTCTAATCTAGAAATATAACTTTGAGAAATTCCTAATTCATCAGCAACCTCTTTCTGAGTTTTTTCCTTTCCACTTATAAATCCAAATCTCATCTCCATTATATTTTTTTCTCTATCATTTAGCTTCTTTATAGCTTCTTTTAAAAGTTTTAAATCTACTTCATCTTCTAAATTCCTGTAAGTTACATCAGGGTCTGTTCCTAATATATCAGATAATAATAATTCATTCCCATCACTATCTTTATTTAATGGCTCATCTATTGATACTTCTGTTTTTATTTTGTTATTTCTCCTTAGATACATTAAGATTTCATTTTCTATGCACCTAGAAGCATATGTAGCCAATTTTATTTTTTTCTCAGAATTGAATGTATTAACACTTTTCATTAATCCTATAGTTCCTATAGAAATTAAGTCTTCTATTCCTATTCCTGTGTTTTCGAATTTTTTAGCAATATATACAACTAATCTTAAATTTCTTTCTACTAATGTCTTTCTAGCTTCTGGTGCATCTTCTGTATCTAACTTTTTTATTACTTCCTCTTCTTCCTCTGGAGTTAATGGTGGTGGCAATGTTTGACTTCCTGCCACATAAAATATTGGTAATATTTCATCATCATCTAATTTTCCGTCTATGTATTTAGCACATATTGCACTTATGCTCTTTTTTATAAACTGTATAAAATTCATGTTTCCTCCTTTATTTTATTTCACTTCACCTCTTTTCTGGATTTATTGTACAACTTTTAACATGAAAATACTGTCTTTTCTTATTGTAGAAAAAAAGAAATAATCGACAAATTGCCATAAGGGACGGTCCTTAATGGCAAATCTTTATAAATTTGTCACCAAGGACCGTCCCCTATGGCAAAAAAACTAAATGTCTAATTTTTTTATTATTTGATTTATATTTTTAATAGTAGTATCATATCCATATTTATAACATTCATCTAGCTTCTCAATGTCAAATAATCCTGCACTATCTGTTGGAATTGTAAGAATATAATCACTCTGTTCCATAGATTTTTCTGCAATTTTATTTCCCATTAAATCTATTGTTTTCATAATAATATCCATTATATCACTATTCTTATCTACAGGATCAGCTTTGAAATTAACTGCAATGACTTTTTTATCACATACTTTTTTTAGTTCTGCTACTGGAACATTATCTACTGCTCCACCATCCATAAACATGTGGTCTTTATATTCACATGGGCAGAATACAGCTGGAAAACTGCAACTTGCTCTAACTGCTTTTCCTATCTCAATTTCAGTAATATATCCATCTTTTTTCTTATCTCGTGGTGCACAATTTGTAAATATATATTCTTTTGCTTCACTCACATCTACAGTAGGAATTACAATTGGCATTTTTATATCACCAATCATTCTAAATTTTTTTCTTACTGCAAGTTCGTTAAACATCTTTTCTAAAAGTGTTCCATCATTAATTCCTGCAATTCCTACTTTTTTGTTTTTTATAAAACTTCCAATTCCATTTACAATTTGTACATTTCCTAAATTAATTATTTCTTGAGCATATTTTTTAAATAATATATATATATAATATGGTTTATAACCCATGGCATATAGAGCTGCTACTATGCTTCCTGCACTTGTCCCTCCTATTGCATCTATTTTAATGTTTTTTTCTTCTAATGCTTTTAGAACTCCAGCATGAGCTATTCCTCTAATTCCGCCACCTGCTAATGCAATACCAATTCCCATAAACATTTCCTTTCATATATGATATATTAAGTATTTGCTTTTTTTCATTTTTTAAACTAATTTTCTATTTTATTTCCATTATTATCAATGAAATATTCTTCAGTATCATTATAAATTCTAATTTGGTCTTCTAATTCTTCTATGTTCATATTTGTTATTTGTACTGTTAATTTTATCTCATTATTATATATATAGCTTGTATTTGTTGCAAAATCTATTGCTTGAACTATATTTTTTTCTTTTACTAATTGAACTACATCATATATAAAATCTACAATAACATTTCCACTGTCATCTATAATACCTGATTTTCCAGTTTCATTTGTTGCTATAAAATATTTGTCAAATAAATATTCTATATAACTATATTTCTGTTCAAATAATGCTGTAAAATCTGACTTCAAAATTGAATATCCACTATCTTCTTTTCTTATATAATACTCTGGATTTGTGGTTTTTTCAATTATTGTTGTAAATGGTATATTTACTTCATTTCCTTTTGCATCAAATACTTTTTGTTCATTTTCTTTTTGAGCATAAATATATATTCCATTTACTTGAACATCAGTATATTCTGTTTTTAATACTTCTACTCCATTTTCATCCATTACACCGAATTTTCCAGTTCTTTCTACTATGAATATTTTTAATTCACTATTATATGTTATTGATTGATATTGTGTTTTTACAATTTCTGTTCCGTTTATAAAAACACCAAATTGTCCATTTTTAGAAGCTATTAAATATATGTTTTCATTATTTCCTACATCTGTAAGTCTTGTTATTTGATTATATTCATCTTCTAAAACTTTTCCGCCTTCATAATCATAATATCCATATCTATATCCTTCATCAGTGATTGTACAAACTATATACCCTGATTTATTATATCCATCTTCTTGAGAATAGTATTCGTCAGATTCTATTGAGTCATAGATGTTTTTTATAACTATGTTTCCTTTACTGTCAACAACTCCATATTTGTTATTTTCTTTTACTACAATTTCTCCTTCTTTAAATCCAAGGCTATATATTTCATCATATTTGGCATCTAATATGATTTTACCTGACATATTTATTAAGCCATATTTGTCATCTGACTTATAAATTAATACATTTCTTTCATATTTTTCTTCTGTCAAATTAGATAATTGTATAGGCTCTACATCATCATAATTTGTAAAAATTTCTTTATTTTCATTATTTAATATTTTCTTTTCTTCTCCATTTAAGCACACAAATACAGCTCTATGTTCATTTGGAATTATTATTTTTTCGTATTGAGGTTCAATTACAGTTTCGTCCTTTTCATTTTTAACTCCAAATTTATCATTTTCATTTATTACTGTATATACAATTGATTCATCTTCTATTTCTTCACCAATTTTATCTTTATTTGGTATATATATTGATAATATTAGACTTATTAATATTATTACTACACTTATTACTACTATAATACTTGTTTTTTTTGTCATATATTTTACCTCTTTAAAATCCGCTTTTATCTTCTATCTAATGAATCTAGATTATCTAGTGCCTTTCCTGTTCCTAATGCTACACATGATACTGCATCATTTGCAATCATAACATTTATTCCTGTTTTTTCTTGTAGGAGTTTGTCTAATCCATCTATTAAACATCCTCCACCTGTCATGTAAATTCCTCTATCACTAATATCTGCTGCTAATTCTGGTGGTGTTTTTTCTAATACTGAATGTACTGCATCTACAATTAGCATTGCTGGTTCTATTAATGCTTCTAGCATTTCGCTTGAATATACTGTGACTGTTTTTGGAAGTCCTGTTACTAAGTCTCTTCCTCTGATTTCCATTTCTGCATCTTGAATTTTTGGATAAACACATCCAATATTTATTTTTAAGTCTTCAGCTGTTCTTTCTCCAATCATTATATTATGTTTTTTCTTGATATATTTAACTATATATTCATCAAATTTATCTCCTGCAACTTTTAAAGATGTGCTTTCAACTGAACCTCCAAGAGAGATTACCGCTATATCTGTTGTTCCTCCTCCAATATCTACAACCATATTTCCACATGGTTTTGCGATATCAATTCCAGCTCCTATTGCAGCTGCTATTGGTTCTTCTATTAAAAATACTTTTCTTGCACCTGCTTGTGTGGCTGCATCTATTACTGCTTTTTTTTCAACTTCTGTAACTCTTGATGGAATACATATCATTGTTCTAGGTGAAAATATTGTTTTTCCATTTACTTTATTAATGAAATATTTTAACATTTTTTCTGTTACTGTATAATCTGATATTACTCCTTCTCTTAATGGTCTTGTTGCTACTATGTTTCCTGGTGTTCTTCCTAACATTCTCCTTGCTTCTTGTCCTACTGCTAAAACTTCTTTTGTGTTACTGTCTACAGCAACTACAGATGGTTCTCTAAGAACTACACCTTTTCCTTTTATATACGCAATTACAGTTGCTGTTCCCAAGTCGATTCCAATGTCTTGACCAAAATTAAACATTATAATTCCTTTCCTTTCATGCTTTATTTTTTAATATTCATAATAACAACCCCAATTATTACTAAAGCTGCACCACCAATGCTTAGTCCTGTTAATCTTTCTTTTAGTATTAACCATGATGCTATCATTATCATAACTTGTGCAATACCATTGCAAATTGGTGATATGTAACTAACATTTTCAAACATCATTATTATTCTTGTGAATAATAAAAAGCTTATTATATAGCATATAAATCCTAATGCACTTATCCAACTGATTGTAAATCCAAATTCTCCAGCAGTTAATGTGATTTTCCCTGCATTTCCACCTTTTTTCATTAATATTAATCCTGATACCGTAAATATTAAATATAAAATAATCATTAAAATTCTCATTATATCTTTTCTCCTTATTTCCATTTTTATTCCTCTTTCTCTGTTTCTTTTATTATATATATTGGTCTCTTTTTAACTTCTAGGTAAGTTTTTGACAAATATTGTCCTATTATACCAATTGAGAATAATTGAACTCCACTTACAAATACTATTATACAAGCTAATGATGGCCAACCAGATGTTGGGTCTCCAAATACTAAAGTTTTAATAATTATAAATATTATTGCTAAAAATGCTATAATACAAAATATTAATCCTATTACTGATGATATAATTAGTGGTGTTGTTGAAAATGCTGTTATTCCTTCAATAGCATATTTAAATAGTTTCCAAAATGACCATTTTGTTTCTCCTGCTACTCTTTCTACATTTTCATATTCTATCCATTTTGTATTATATCCAACAAAACTAAATAGTCCTTTTGAATATCTATTGTATTCTCTTAAACTTATTATGCTGTCTACTACTTGTCTTTTCATTAATCTGTAATCTCTAGCACCATCTACCATTTCTATATCAGACATTTTATTGATTATTTTATAAAATATTCTAGCAAAGAAACTTCTTATAGGTGGTTCACCTTTTCTAGTAACTCTTCTTGTTCCTACAGCATCATAATTTTCATTTTTAATTGCATCATACATTTGTCTTAATAATGCTGGTGGATCTTGTAAGTCTGCATCCATAACAGCTACATAATCTCCAACTGATGCATCTAGACCAGCAAGCATTGCTGCTTCTTTTCCAAAATTTCTAGAAAATGATACATATCTTACTTTACTATCTTTTTTTCTTAATGATTTCATTATTTCCAATGTTTTATCTTTTGAACCGTCATTTACAAAAATATATTCAAATTCGGCTATATTTTCAAAATCCTGTTTTCTTACTCTTTCCATTTCTTCATAAAATAATGGTAATGCTTTTTCTTCATTATAACATGAAACTACTACTGATATTTTTTCCATATTAATTTCCTTTCTTACTTCATTTTATATTCATATTATTTTGATACTAATATATGACTATTATAAAATTTTGAAGTTTTCTTTAATTCATTATTAACATATTCCAGTCCATATTTTTCAATTAGTGTGTTTTCATTTGAAAACAAATTTGTTCCAAGTGCTAGTCTGTCGCCATCTATTTTAACTCCTAATGAAGCTAATGTTGTTGGATATAAATCCATTGTAGAGTATTTTCTGTTTGTGGTATTTTCTGTTTGTACTGCTGAGTTAATAATTACATTTACTACTTTTTTGTCATATTCTTGACCCTCTTCAAGTTCAAAGAAATTTGATTGCATAGTTAAATGATCTCCAGCTATTACTATAGTAGTATTATCATAAAAGTCTTGTTGTTTAATCCATTCTATGAATTCTCCCACTCTTTTACTTGAGCAAGATATTACATTTTTATATTGTTCATCCCATACGTTTTGGCAGTCTTGGCAAAAATATCCATGTGGAAAATGTGTGTCAGCTGTTAACATTGTAAAATTGAATGGTTCTTCTTTACTTGCTAGATTTAATATTTGTTCTTTTGCATATTTGAATAATAAATCATCTGGATATCCCCACCATATTTTTTCTGATACTCTATTTTCTGTTAAAGCTGTTTGGAAATCCCAAATTTCATAATTTCCGTGTTGTTTAAATAAATTACTTCTACCACCAAAAGTAGCATCTGAACCTAATAGTAAAAAGTTATGATATCCATTTTTTTCTAATATTTCTCCTATACTATATGCTCCTCCAAGGAAAACACTATATTCTCCCAGAGAATTATCATCTATGCTTAGTTTTAATGGTAATCCTTCTGTTTGTGCAACCATAGCACCTACAGTCCACGTTGTTCCATATAAAGTATCTGCTCCTCCTAATGTAGTATTATCTGTAAAGCAAATATTTTCTTTTGCTAGTTTTGAGATTTCTGGTATTAAATCATTATCTGACAAACCACCATCTTCTTTTTGATAATATGTTGCTTCCATTGATTCTAAGAAAATGTATATCAAATTTCTTTTCTTCTCAGGAAATTCAAGTGCAACTTTTTCAGGTGCTACATATTCATCTTGTATAAATGTTGACGAATTTAATTGGTCTGTTACATATTGCTTTATATCTGTTGCTGATGTTATTTTATTAACACTTACAACAAGTATTGCTACTGCTATGCATGAACTTATTAATGCTGTTCTTCTTCTTTTTGATGTATGTATTTTATTGATTATTTTAATATCTTTTAGCATTGGATATATCAGTATGATTGAAATGATTAATGTCGGTAAGATTACTTTCCATAAACATTCTTTAATATATAAGTAAACTATGTCTGTGTTTGTTCCTTCCATTGGTACTTTTAGATGAAATATGATTTCATCCATTGATAAATGCCCAAATGTTTCATATAACCATTCAATAGTTACTGTTGCTCCAAATGCAATTAGAAGACAAACAACTATTAAAATTGCTATAATTTTTTTCTTCATTTATTGCTCCTATTTTTTATTTTTTTGATTTTGTATATATCTCCATGAATCTAGACACATATCTTTTAATGTTTTTGTTGCTTCCCAGTTTAATTCCTTTTTTGCTTTTTCAGGATTTGAATAGCAAATTGCAATGTCTCCTTCTCTACGTGGTGCAATTTTATAATTTACCTTTTTGCCTGTTGCTTCTTCAAAGGCTTTTACCATATCTAATACACTGTATCCTGTTCCTGTTCCTAAATTATATATGTATATTCCTTGTTGCTCTTTTTCTAGTTTTTCTAATGCTTTTAAATGTCCTTTTGCTAAATCTACAACATGAATATAATCTCTTACTCCTGTACCATCATGTGTATTATAGTCATTTCCAAATACAGAAAGTTGTTCTAGTTCTCCTGATGCAACTCTTACTATATAAGGCATTAAATTGTTTGGAATTCCTTGTGGTTCTTCTCCTATTAGACCACTTTCATGTGCACCTACTGGATTGAAATATCTTAATATTGCAATATCCAAAGTATTATCAGATTTATATAAATCTTGTAATATTTGTTCAATAAATAATTTTGTTGTTCCATATGGATTTGTTGTTCCACCTATTTTACAATCTTCTGTTATAGGTATTCTTTCTGGTTCTCCATATACTGTTGCAGATGAGCTAAATATGAATTTTTTAACTCCATATTTTTTCATTGTTTCTAATAAGACTAATGCTCCTGATATATTGTTTTCATAATATTCAAGTGGCTTTTTTACTGATTCTCCAACAGCTTTGTATCCTGCAAAATTTAAAACCGCTTCTATTTTATTTTCTTCAAATACTTTTTCTAATTCTTTTCTATCTAAATAATTTATATTATAAAATTTGAAGTCTTTTCCTGTGATTTTTTTTATATTGTCTAACACTTCAGGTTTACTGTTTGAAAAATTGTCTATTATTACTATTTCTCTTCTAGCATTAAGTAATTCTACTGAAGTGTGGCTTCCTATGAAACCTGCTCCTCCTGTTACTAATATTGACATTTTTTTATCCCTTCTTTCTTTTGATATTTTACTATAAAACCAAGAAAATAGCAAGATTTTCTTGCTATTTTCACGAAATAATAATTTTAAATTCTCATAAATATATTTTTTTATTTTACAGATATAGTTAAAATTGTTTTTCCAAAATAATTTGGAATATCAAAGTCTTTTAAACAATAATCATATTTATTTGAAATCAATTCTTTAGTTAAATATTTACCTGACATAACTGATATTTCTTTATTGTCAGAACTTTTACTTTTGACAATAAAAATTTGATTTTTGTATGATAAATCCATTATCTTAATAAAATTACCATTCTTTGAATATATTCTTAAAGAAGATTCTTCGCCATTTTTGGCTTTATCAATCAAGTCATCAACTGCATTTTTGTTATTTGATAAGACTTTATAATCTTGCTCAACAAAGCAACCATCTTTTAATGCTTCTTCTATACTATAATCATTCGGTAAATTATCTAAACTAATCAAATTAGGATTTGCAATATCTTCATATTCTATTTTTATTTGTATATTTTCCTTTAGCACTAGTTTGTCAACTACTACATACCATAAATCATGCTGTGCATCGTAATTTGGATTTTCTTTTTGTTTCATGATTACATATGTCGTTGTATCTTCACTTTCTACATCAGATATTGTTAAATCAGTTTCACATGATTGTCGTAAATTTGTATTTACAACAACTATGATAGAGTTTTGTTTAAAATCTTCTTCAGACATATTAGGAAATGCTTGTTCTTTTTCTTTAATTATTGAATATTCATTGAAATCTGTTATTACTTTATAATATAAATTTGTCTTTTCATCATAAATCATATCTTTTGTAATATCTAAATCATATGTAATACCATCTTCGTTTAAAAAGATATTACTTGAGTCAATTGTATCATGTGCTTTTATATATTCATTATATATTTTAGCACTAGCAAAAACTATACCTGTTGTTCCTAATAATGTAGTTATTGTAGTTATGATAATTTTTAATATATTACTTTTATTTTTATTTTCATTATAGCTTATTGTAGATAATATTTTTTTATAATTATTTTTTTTATTGAAATATTTTTGTTTAAAATATTTTTGGACTTGTTTTTTGTTGTTCACTTATATCACCTCTTTTAAAGTTATTTTTAATATCTTTTAAAGCTCTATAAAAATTTGTTTTTATTGTAGACTCTTTAATATCTAACTTTTCTGAAATTTCTTTAAAAGTCATGTCTAAAATATAGTAAAGGTAAAAAGTTTTTGCAGTGTTAACATTCATATTATTAAGATATCTCCAAATTTTATCAACATTATATTTTGTTATAAAATTTGCTTCTAAATCAATCCCGTGCATCTATATCAACAATATATTCTTCTTCATTCTTTTCTTGGAATAAAGAAATATTGTTATTTGTTCCGTTCATTTTATAGTTTTTAATTATTTTGTTTTTTGCAATTGTAATTATATACGACTTTTTATCTAAGATTTCTTTTTCACTTTGTAATATTTTATAAAATTCTAAATATGTTTCTTGAATAATATCATCTACATCATCTAAATTACTACATTTACAAATTACAAATTTAAGTACATCATTATATGTTTCATTATATATTTGTTCAAATGCTTTTATGTTTTTTTGAGTTCTCATTAAAATCCCCTTTCTATAAATAAAGAGTATAAAATGTTAAAAAAAGTTTCAAGTTTTTATATTTTTATAATAACTTATTAAAAATAGATAATATACTTTTTATTCAAAAAAAAAGAGGTATTACCTCTTTTTTTCCATTAATAATATAATCTATAACAAATATCCATATCAACTGCTCCATTTATTCCATCTATAGTTCCCATATCAGTATATTGCCACATATCATATTGATTTGAATATCTGTATACATCTGATTCTGCTGGAAATTGCCCATTTGAGCTAAAATTAAAGTTTGCTACCCATAGTGAATAATCTCCAGGAAGTGCTGATAAGCTAATACTATCATTGAAGAAGTTTTCATATGAATAGACTCCTACTTTAAATCCCGCATTTTTTAATATTTCACAATATGTAATTGCTATTTGTGCTGTTAAATCTTTACCTAGATTTACTTGTGTTGAATCTTCTATATCAAAAAATATTGGTAAGTCAAAGTCTGTACAGCCTGTACTCTTTAAGTAATTAACTGTTGCTTCAGCTTCTCTTCTAGCTTCATCAATACTTGTTGCATATGAGTAAAAATATGCACCTAGTGGGATATTTCTAGCTTTTGCTTCTCTATAATTTCTTTCAAATTGTTCATCTACATTCAATTGTCTCTTACTTTCACTATACCATGCTATTCTTGGTATGATATAGTCTATTTTATTACTTGCCACTAATTGGTCAAAATTTATTTCACCTTGCCATTTAGATACATCTATTCCCACAAAATGTCTTTGCTCTTTTTCTTTTAATCCTATAATTACTGCCTCTATTTTTTTGTTTTGACCTGTTGTTCCTGAGATTTCATCATCTATATTCCATCCAGTCCATCCTTTGTCTTGTACATGAGTTTTATATTCTATTGTATAATCATCTAATCCTACTAATCTTATTTTTATTGCCTCTATTTTTAATCCACCATTAATTATTCCAGAAACTTGACCATCTCTTGAATAACCTGTCCATCCTATATTTTCGATATGTGTAGAATATTCAATATGTGCTCCTTCTGGTGCATTTGTTAATTCAATACTAATTGCTTCTATTTTTCTGTTTTCTCCAGTTGTACCTGAAATTTCTCTATCAGTTTCAATTTTGTCTTCATTTACTGATGAGCCTTGTAAATATGTATAATATTCTAGTCCTATAGTTTTTGATGTTGGATTGTTTTCTTTAATTATTCTAATTTGAATTGCTTCTATCTTTCTATCTTGAGAAATCTTTCCAGCAACTTCTCCATTTTTTACCCAATCCATCCAGCCTACATCTTGAACATGTACTCTATATTGTACTGAATATTCTTCTGTTCCTTCTAATTTTATTCTTATTCCATATACTTTTCTATTTAATCCTGTTGTACCTGAAATTTCTCCTTCTTTTTTCCATTCTTGCCAACCATTAAATTCGTCATATGTTTTGTATTTAATGTCTACTCCTTCTGGTGCATTGTTTAAATCAATTTTGATTGCTTCCATCTTTTTGTTTTGACCTGTTGTTCCTGAAATATCATATTCTTGCTTTGTTTCTTCCCATCCTAAATCTTGTACATGTGTGCTATAAGAAAGAGACATTTTTGGTTCTACTTTAGGAACTATTTTTATTTTTATTGCTTCGATTTTTTTGTCATCTCCTAAGTTTCCAGAAATTTCTCCATCATATACCCAATCTTGCCAGCCTAAGTCTTGTATATGTGTTTGGTAGGCTATAGAGTATTCATCTGTTCCTTCAAGCCAAATTCTAATTACTTCCATTTTTAAATTTTGGCCTGTTGTACCTGTTTGTTCTCCATTTTCTACTGTTCCTTGCCATCCAATACCTTCTATGTATGAATTATATTTTATTTTTATATCTGATGTGTTATTTACAAGTTTAATATTTAATGCCTCAATTTTTTTGTTTTGTCCTGTTGTTCCAGCCTCAACATCAGCTGTTACATAATTTTGCCATCCAAAATCCTGTACATGTGCTCTATATTCTACTGATAATTCTTCTTGTTTTTGTTCTACTGCTTGGCTCTCTGGCTCTTGTTTTTCTGTTTCTTTTATTTCTTCATTTTGCTCTAATGAATTTTCTGGTTGCTCTACTACTATTTGTTCTTCTGTATCTTCTTTTTCATCTAAATTTTCTTCTTGCATTATTGTCTCATCTGGTTCATCTTGAATTACTTCGTTTTTTATTTCTTCATCTTCTTGCTTTGTCTCATCTTGTTCATCAACAATTTCATCATCTTTTGATTCTTCTTGTTGTTCTAACTCACTATCTTCTATATTTAATGTTACTTTTCCTATAGCAAATACTTGTGATGAAAGCATTGATATTACTAACAATATTGTTATCAACATTATCATTGTTCTTTTTAAAACTTTCATTATCTATTCACCTCATTTTTTATTTTACTATAAATTAAGCAATTTTTCAATCTATTTCTAAAACAATATATTATGAAAATTAAGGTACTAAAAATAGAAATTATTTTAGTAACATTCATTACTGTAGTTCCAGTATATTCCACCTTTATTGTTCCTGTTTTTTGCTTTGGTATATTAATTTCTAAAAATCCATTTTCTGTTTCAGTTATTGGCATTTCTTCTTCATTTAATTTTACATTATAGCCTATATAATAGATATATGGTAATTCTATTTTTAAATTTTCTGAAGAGTTTTCTGTTATATCAAAAGTCATATTTGTACCTTTTTTATTCTCATTTTCTCTTGTAGCATTTCCTTCTAAAATTATAGCTTTATCTTCTCTTTTTTCAATATAATCCATATTTTTTCTAGCATTTGTTGGAAAATATTCAAAGTTTGAACAATTTAAAGTAGAAAATCTTGCATTACATATTGCATTTTCATCAAATGTTTCTACATAACTTAGATTAAAGAAATATGGTGCAACATATATTAAACAAGCAACAATTGCTACAATCAAATATTTAGTTTCTATTTTTTCAAATTCATAATCTATTGTCATTCCTGCAGCGATACTTAGAAGAAAAGTTGCTGGCATTAGTAATCTCCAAGGTGCTTGCAATATTGTAAATAAATCAGGCATATATTTCCATGGGCATAATACTGTTGTTGCAAAAGTACAAATTAATCCTAATATAAGAAAATAAAAATAATCTTTCCTTGTTTCTTTTTTTATCTTTTTAAAGATAAATGGTACTAATAGCAATGGTATTATTATTTGTAAGCCTATTGCAAAATTCATTTCATTTGTACCATCTCCATCTTGTCCAAGCTCATATGACCTTCCAGGTCTAAAATTGTTGTCAAATAATTGGTTTATATGTAACACTTGTTTTTCAAAACCTTCTTTTGTCATCATAAATCCTTCATCAAAGGCTGAATAATTAGCAGATAGTTTACTTTCCAATAAAGGTCCATAGAAGAACAGTGCAATCAAAATTATGAAAACTGCTGATATTATTAATTTTATTAGAATATTTTTATCTTTTAATTTTGTTATATGTATTAGAACATAAATTACTGAAATACTTGCTATTAACAATGTACTTATATTATGTGATAACACTATTCCAACAGCACCAATTACTATCAAATGAGATTTTTTGCCATCTTTGTTAAATAAATTATATAATCCTTGAAATAGTATTGGCATAAAAGCAAATGTCATTACTTCTCCGATTGCAAGTCTTACGAAAACATCTGTTAATCTATAAGGTACTGTTAAATAAATTACTGCAACTAATAGTGATATTTTTTTCTTTTCGGTAATTTCATACATCAACTTATACATACCTATACCTGAAATAGCTGTAAGTATTACTAATATAAGTTTTAATACTTCGACATATGTAGGTAATATTAGTTTTAACAATGCACCCACATATGTGACTAATGGTGGATAAAACAGATTCCAAGAAAATCCGAATCCATTTCCCCATTCAATAACAACTTCAGGAAGAAATTGTCCATCCAATATTCCTGAAGTTGTTCCAAAAATTCTTGATATATGAAAGTGTCCATCATGAGTATCTATAAATCCATCTTTAAATAACGGGATACATACAAATAGTACAACTATTAGTAAAACTATAATTTCAATATGCTCCTTTATTTTTTTCATTTTACATCCCCCATGAGTTATCTTTTATTTGTCTTTTTTTAAATCTTCATATTGTTTATATTTTAATAAAGATAATTGATAGTTCTCTCTATTTAATCTTACTACAGTATCTAATATAACACCACATTGTCCTATTATTACAGATAATGTTACTAATCCTGTTGCTAAAATTGCTGAAGGTACTTTTGTTATATATCTTGTTTTAAAGAATTCTACAATAACTGGTAACCCAACAATTAAGCCTATTAAAAATAGTATAATTGCAATATATGAGAAAAACCTTAAAGGCTTATAATCTTTGTACATTTTAAAAATTGTTTTTAATACTTTTAAGCCATCACTTACTGTGTTTAATTTTGAAACACTTCCTGCTGGTCTATCTCTATATAGTATTGGTATTTCTTTTATTACAAATCCTTTATCTAAAGCATATAATGACATTTCTGTTTCTATCTCAAATTTGTTTGTCATAACAGGCATATTTTTCACAAATTTTTTGTTAAAAACTCTGTATCCTGTCATAATATCTTTTAAGTCTGTTTTAAATAATACATTTATGCTTTTTTTAACTAGATTATTTCCAAATTCATGAAAAGGTCTTTTGTTTTCTTTTTGATATGTTCCATTTGAAAGTCTATCTCCTATGCACATATCTGCTTTTCCTTCTTCTACTGGTTTTATTAATTGATGTACAAATTCAGCTGGATAAGTATCATCACCATCAACCATTACATATAAATCTGCATCTATCTCATAAAACATTGTTCTTACAACATTTCCTTTTCCTTGTTTATACTCATGTCTTAATATAGCTCCATTTTTTACTGCTATTTCTGCTGTTTTATCTTTTGAATTATTGTCATAAACATAAATATCTGCATCTGGCAATTCTCTTCTAAAATCTTTAATTACTTTCTCTACTGTTAATTCTTCATTATAACATGGTATTAAAACTGCAATTTTACTCATATCAATTACTCCTTAATTTACTAAATTTAAAATCACTTCATTTTCATTTATTTTTTCTATTTTTAATAACTTGTTATTTAATTCTTCATAGTTTTGGGTTGTAAAGTCAAAGTTTATTAAACTTCCATATATGTCTACAAATTGTTTATCTATTTTTGCAATAAATACATAGTCAAATTCTTCGTCTATTAGTTTTTTCTCAAATTCTTCTTTTGTTAAATCTAAGTTCCATATATCAGTATCATAATATTTAGGTCCTAAGCTCCACTCATACATTAAATTTGTTATTATTGGTGATATACTGTATCTTAATTTGTGATATTCATATCCTCCACCTATATTTTGATATATTAAATATACTTTATCACTTAAATTAACATTTTCTTTTATTATATTTGCTTCTTTTCTTATTTCATCTTCTATTCCTGACAAATTTTTTCTAGATGTTGTATCCATTAAGTTTGCTATGCTAATTGGATATAAACATAATAATATCGCGATTATTATTGGTAATATAGTATTTTTAATTTTACTATTTAAAGCTAATCCTACAGTTATTATTACCCATGCAATAAAGTATGTAGACATATATCTTGAATAACTAGCCAATGCTCGTCCTTCGGTTTCTGTAAATGCAAACATAAATGTAGCTAATAGTAATAAACAATATAACACAAATCCTATATTGAGTGATATTATTACAGTTGCAATTTTCTTTTTATCTTTTTCATCTTTGTTCATTAAATAAAGTATTATTCCAAATATATCTAATAATACTACTAATTTAACAGCTGTGGCTCTACTGTCTGTTCCTCCAGCTACTTCTAAACCGTTTAAAGCATCATAAAAGCTGTTAGAAATATCTTTATATTTTGGATTATCTGTATTTAATAATAATATTCCTTTTATGTATTCTACTATATTTATTTCTGATATTGCATTTTTATCATGTCTATCATCTAAGTATTTTCCATTTATACCACAATATACTTTCCATGTACCATAAAAAACTAGAGGAATTATTAACATTAGTACAATTATTCCGAAAACCTTTAAATGTTGCTTAGTTATTTTTCTTTCTTCTATTATTTTTAGTACTATTTTACTAAAGAATAGTTCCATTAATATTATTCCAAGTAATAATAGGCCAGAGTCTTTTAATAATGGCATCATTATTAATGTTAAAATTAAATTTATCTTGTCTTCTTTTCCATCTACTCTAAATGCTAGTATAATTCCTAATGTGAATAGAATTCCTAATAGTAAATCAATATAAATTGATGATATTTGGAAGTTGAGTAATTTTACTGAGCAATAAATCAAAAGCCAAAATAGTATTAATTTTATATAATTTTTTACATTATGTTTTTGACATTTTATAATTGGCAATAATAAAGTTATTATAAATGTGTTAATTGCCATATATGATACATCTTCTGCAAATCCACCATTTATTTTGCAGAAAAAATATTCTACAATTCCTGCAATTGGTGTATATACTACATGTACTCCATCATAAATTTTATTTGACCAAAACAAATCATATTGCACCATTGCTTTTAGGTTTGATCCCCAATGTGAGAATTCATCCCATACATAATAATATGTATCTTTTACCATAAAAGCCATTATCATTACCACAAATATATATATAATTATTCCTGGAGTGAATATTTCTCTTATTTTAATTTTCTTTTTTATTATACAATAGATTATGTACACAAGTGATAATATTGAAAGTATATATATTGCATATACAGCATATTTCATTAAATTAAATAAACCTGCTATGTATAGTAATAGTGCTGAAGATAAGAATACTATTGTAACTGAACTTTCTTGTTTAAATTTAAATTTTTGAGTTATACATGTCGCCATTGATATAAATATCAATACAGCAACTAAGGCTACCCACATAAAATTTCCCCCTAAACTTTATTTGTTTTGATTGCTTTACTATAATATTTCATTAAAAACCTTGCAATTGGTGTTGGCCAAAATTTTTTAAACATTATTAAATCTTCTTCTAGTCTACCATGATTTTTTATTTGATTTGATGTTTCTGATTCTTCATGAATTCTATGTTTCATTAATTCTTTATTTATATATAAAAATCTTCCTTTTACTTTTGACATTTCATACCATGAGTCCCAATCTACATTACAATGTAATTTTGTTTCATATGGTGTTTTTCCAAGTATTTTTGTGTTTACTGTAACACTTGGACAACATATGCTTGAACCAAAGGCTATTGAAAACGTTTTTGCAAATTTTGATTTTTTAGATATTCTTAAAGGAAAAAGTAAGATTTTTTTTATTTTTAGGTTCGTATTTAATGGTATAGTCTCACCGTTTTTTATTTCTCTATAATCTGTAAAAGCTATAACAAAATCTTTCTTTTTTTCTAAATATTTTACTATTTCTTCTAAGTAATTTTTTTCATATATATCATCTTGGTGTGCAACTGTTACATAATCTGTTTTTGTTTGGCTTACTCCATAGTTCCAATCTTGAGCTATTCCTTTTTCTCCCTCATTTATCACTAATGGTAGATTATATTTGTTAGCAATGTTTTTTATATAGTCATTTGGTGTAGATGTTTCCATTATTATATTGCTTTTTACTGTTTGCTCTAATAGTGATTGTATACATTCTTCTAAGTATTTAGATTCTTTATATGCACATATAACGAATGTGTGGTTCTTAAATTCTTTCATACTTTTTTACCCCATTTTTTCAATTTATTCTTTATTTTGTTCTTTTTCTAGTTTTTCAACTCTCTTTTTTAATAAAGAAATTTCTTGGACTAGTGATGTGTTTTTTTGTGCTTCTTTTGATAGTTTTACAGTAAGATTGAATATTAAATAAAATGCTACAAATATCGTTATACAAAATAACATGTTTGCTGGTATTTCAAACCCTAAGGTTTTTGTTATATATTCAATTAAGTTTGGTGTTGCTATAGCTATTATTAATAGCACCCCACTTACAAGCCAAAATGTTGAAAATGAGATTTGTAATTTTTTATTTTTTATTTTTCTTAAGATTAGTGATAAGTAAATTAATGTTATTACAATTAATGCAATTTTTAAATTTAAAGTCATTTTGTGCCACCTCTCTTACCAAAGCTAATACTATCTAGGATTACTGCTAAACTTACTTTAATCATATAGTCAACACTTTTCCAAATATTAATTGAAGATTTTCCACCTGTTCTTTCGTTCATACTAACAGGTACTTCTGTAACTTTATAACCTGCATTTACTATTTTAACTGTTGATTCTGGTTCTGGATATTCTGTTGGATAATCTTGTGCAAATATTTCTATAACTTTTTTATCTACTGCTCTAAATCCTGAGGTTGGATCTGTAATCTTCTTTTTACATAATAGTTTAATTAAAAATGATATTATATTTTTTCCTAGTCTTCTCATAAATGTAGATTGGAATTCACTTGAGCTTTTATCTAGATATCTTGTCCCAATACACATATTGACTTGTCCATCTATTATAGGTTGGCAAATTTTTTGAACATAGTTTATATCATGTTGTCCATCTCCATCAAATTGTACAGCTATGTCATAATTGTTTTCAAATGCATATTTATATCCTGTTTGAACAGCTCCACCTATTCCTAAATTATGTATTAAATTTATGTGGTTAATATTATTATTTTTCAATATTTTTAATGTGTTGTCTTTTGAACCATCATTTATAAATACATAATCTAATTTATTTTCTGCACTATTATTATAATTCATTATTGTATTATATACTTTTAAAATATTTTCTTCCTCATTATATGCTGGTATTATAAGCAGTATTTTCATTATTTTCATCCCTTCTAATGCATTAATTTATTACATATATATATTGATTTGTTTCTTTATTACTATATACTGGTTCTAGCTTAAATTCTTCTGCCACATCATTTGATATTTCTCCTAAACAAAAATAATACTTAACTCCTAGCTCTTTTAAATCTTCATAAGTTAGTATAGCTTGATATGCATCTTCAGTTAATAATCTAAATTCTGTTTGTTCCCCTAAAGTGATGTGAATATGTGCATATCTATTATAGATATTGTTATATGTTCCTTCTGAATCTACTTTTTCTAACCAGTCAAAAACTGGATATGTATGAACACCATTTAAAGTTTTAATTCCATTTGCTATTAAATATTGTCCTGTGATATTAGAACTTCCAGCCCATAATGCTTCTGGATCTTTTATTTTAATTTCTTGTATAGCTTGTGAAATTTTTGTTTCATATAATGGTGATAGTCCCCTACATATTGGGTTTATTGTAGCTCCAGCCACAATTGCAACTATACACATGCAATAACACCAAGCTTTTTTATTTCCCGTTATAAGGAAATATGTGATTACAAATAGCATTATTGCTGATAATTCAATTTTTGTAAAATTAAAGTAATCTGCATACATTGAATTTTTTATCATAATGTATCCAAATAATACGACTACTAAAGAAATTGCAATTGCTTGTGCTTTTGTAAATATTTTTTTATTTTCGAATTTTTTTACCATTATTATTGTTAATAATGTTCCTATTAATCCTAAAACAAGATGAGTTCTAAAAGCAGGTGACATTGACATAAATGTTAATCTTGCTAGCACTTCTCCAAAGCCTACAAATTCCCATATTAGATATATTATATATAATGCAATTAAGCATATAGATATTGTAAACATTGGCTTTTTTCTGTCTTCTTTAAATGTTTTTATACTATAAATAATTAATATTATTAGTCCTGTAAGTGAATATATATATGTACTTGGTTCACATGGGTTTGAAACGCCTTTTGTATATGGGAAAAATATATTTCCTAGATATATTAAAAAGCTATCTATTTCTAAATCCCCACCAACTTCTACTCTGTTTCCTGGATATACGGTGCTCATCATTGTTTGTATATCATTCCAACATAATAGTAAAAATCTTCCTATAAGTCCTGCAATGCCAAGTATAGTAAGCCCCATTAAAATATAATCTTGTTTTTTTAGTTTTTTTACATTTGGTATAAAATCATTTAGCATAAATATTGCCATTAAAAATGCAAATGGTATTTGATATGCAGGGTATAATACAAGTGCAAATGATGAGATTGATATTAATAAACCTATTGCAATTCCAATCTTTTTCCACAATTTCCAATCTAAGTTATTCATATAATAACTAAATAGTATTACAGATGTCATTCCAAATATATATGCATCTGCAATTGATGAACTAAACCACCACATAATTGCTGGTGCTAGCGCAAGAATTAATCCTCCTACTAATGTTAATAGATTGTCTTTTTTAGTTATTTTTCTTGCAACTTCAACAGATACTAATAATAATGCTATTATTTTTAGCATCCAGTAAAATGAAAATCCATATTCTGCACCAAATAATAGAAATCCCCACATTAATGGTTTTGCTAATATAACAATATCTGCTACTGGAGCTGATACCATTAATAAATTTATTTTTCCGAGTCCAATGTTCTCATTATACATTGCATAACCGTTGTCACTATTTGCTTGTCCTAGCATTATTGCACTTTGTACTAGCCAATCATCTGATCTTATTTTTCTTGGTACTCCTATAATAACATTACTAATTTCTGGTTCATTTATTTCTATAGACCATTTTGCAAGTGATGACATGTTTATTTTAAATAAAACAAGTACGATTAATGCTACTCCCGCAATTTGAAATCTGTATTTTAACAATATTTCTGCTATTTTATTTAATTTGTCTGAATATCTTTTCAAGACATGGTATATTCCTATTAATACATATATTGCGTATATTACTCCTATTCTAAGAGCTGTATGTAAATTTAATTCTATCTTGTTAAATACTATTAATTCAATTATAAATGGCAATAATATTGCAATTATTCCAATAAAAAT
>ERZ1643251.1544-NODE-1544-length-25978-cov-8.290977_pt1 | contig 25978 bp, 27 predicted proteins | sample MGYA00579261_ERZ1643251 | MGnify/ENA primary metagenome ERZ1643251 (study PRJEB29033, sample SAMEA4952267) | chicken gut metagenome | biome: Broiler Chicken; feature: Gastrointestinal Tract; material: Caecum | place: Ireland | collected 2018 | study: Broiler... | reverse complement strand
CCATTTCATGTTATTTCCTCCTTTACCATCTCAATATTTCTATTATTCCCGCAAATGCTGGAAATATACATCAAAAAATGATATACTGATTTAGTTATAGATCAGAGGAGGTGTTATCCACTTTGTCATCCGTGGCACCAAAGGGAAATCATTCCATTGACATAAAGAAATTCAGGGCAAGGAGAGAGATGAACCTTGGCATTTTTCTGTTTGCGATCGTGTTCATCTATCTGCTCGTCACAGTGATCATGTATTTTACAGGGGATACGATTTCTGTGTATGAAGTACGTGAGGGGAGCATTGTAAATGATAATTCTTATACCGGCCTTGTTCTGAGGCAGGAAGAGGCTGTCAGTGCTGAGACCGGCGGGTATATCAGTTATTATCAGAACGGGAACAGCAAGGTAAAGACAGGGATGCCGGTATATGCCATGTCTGCGCAGAAGCTTGATACAGAGACCGCATCAGCCGGCGCTGATGATACGGCGGCGTCCCCGGTTTCTCTGAACCCTGAAGTCCAGGCTGGGATGATCTATCAGATGCAGGATTTTAATGAAAATTATGATCCTGCAGATTTTTCGGCGGTATATTCTCTGAAAAATGAGATTACAGCCGCCCTGCAGGATGCGTTCAGCGCAACGCGAACAGAGCAGCTTGCAACAGTCATCTCTGCGAGCGGCCTTGAAGTTTCTACTTATACTGCACCGCGTGACGGCATTATTGCATTAACTGTGGACGGTCTGGAGTCTCTTACGAAAGATACATTTACCGCAGAGGATTTTGACCGTACAGCATACGAGAGCAAGGCCCTTGAGGACCAGATGAAGATTTCATCAGGAAGTCCGGTATACCGGCTGATCACAAGCGAAGACTGGTCTGTTATCGTACAGCTTGACCGTGAGACAGCAGAGCAGTTTAAAGAAGAGATATCTGCTGCAAACACACCTGCCGGAGAGGATGCTGTTCCTGTCGATGAAAACAAGAGCATGAGCGTAAAAGTACGTATAGATAAGGACAGTGAAACTATGTGGGCGGACTTTTCCATCCTGTCAAGAGATGGGAAATATTACGGGTGCCTTGATCTTGATAATTCGATGATCCGGTATGCGGAAGAGCGCTATCTTAATATCGAACTGATCCTGGAAGACGAAAGCGGGCTTAAGATCCCCAGATCTTCTGTTGTGGAAGAAAAATTTTATGTTTTGCCGGAAGAATATATCACATCCGGCGGAAACAGCTCCTCAGACGGAGTCATGGTACGGCAGGAAGGCGGGAGCGCGGTGTTCCGGCCGGTGAATATCTATGACTCTTCTGAAGACAGAGAAGTATGCGTCAGCAGAGAAGATCTCAGCGAGGGTGATATCCTGATCAAGCCGGAATCGAGCGATACTTATACCGTGGGAAAGACCCGCTCTCTGCAGGGAGTTTACAATATCAATAAGGGATATGCCGTCTTTAAAAAAGTGGATATCCTGTGTGAAAATGACGAATATTATATCGTCAGGGAAGGAGACAGTTACGGATTATCCAATTATGACCATATCGTCCAGGAAGGTTCCAGCGTGAGCCCGGAGGAAGTAGTATTCCAATAGTTCAATAGTTTTTCTTTGAAATAAAGGAGGAGATAAAAATGCTCAGGGAAAATCTTCAGGAAGTAGAAGAGAGGATACAGGAAGCATGCCGGCGGGCAGGAAGGGACCGCAGCGAGGTGACGCTGGTCGCGGTCAGCAAAACAAAACCTGTCGCCATACTGCAGGAAGCGTATGACCTGGGAGTACGTGTTTTCGGAGAAAACAAGGTCCAGGAGATCCGTGAAAAATATGAGGCACTGCCAAAAGATATTGAATGGCATATGATCGGACATCTTCAGACAAACAAGGTAAAATATATTGTTGATAAAGTCAGGCTGATCCACTCCGTTGATTCACTCAGGCTGGCGGAAGTCATCGAAAAGGAGGCTGAAAAGCATAACAGGGTCGTTGATATCCTGTTGGAAGTAAATGTAGCAGAGGAGGAGAGCAAGTTCGGCCTGAAGATGCCAGAAGTTATTCCCATGGCGGAAAAAGTCGTACAGCTTCCACATATCAGGCTGCGCGGGTTGATGACAATTGCGCCTTTTGTTGAAAATCCAGAAAAAAATCGTGCAATTTTCGCAAATTTACATGATTTATATGTTGACATAAAGGAAAAAAACATTGATAATGGTACTGTGAGCATACTTTCTATGGGGATGACCAATGATTACGAAGTTGCGGTCGAAGAGGGAGCGACAATGGTCCGGGTCGGAACGGGGATCTTTGGTGCCAGGGATTACAGTATCTGATGCTGTTCTGCTCTGGATGAAAGTATGAAATAAAGAAATTGCGCACAGGACAGGATGCGCAAGATAGGAGTGTAAAGATGGGTGTATTTGATAAATTTCTGGACATCATGAAATTAAATGATGAGGACGATTACGAAGACGATTTCTATGATGATGATGAGTATTTTGATGACGAGGAGTCTTATAAAGAAAAACCTCATCGGCGTTCTCTGTTCGGAAAGAAAAATACCAAAGAAGACAATTTTGATGATTTTGATATGGAGGAAGAGGAAAAATTCCAACCTTCCACAAGTAATAAAGTTACACCGATGAGACATCCGGCAGCCAGGAAGAGCGGCAATATGGAAGTTTGTGTCGTGAAGCCTTCTTCTGTGGATGATTCCAGGGAGATTACTGAGACACTGCTCTCAGGACGCACTGTGATCCTGAATCTTGAGGGAATGGATCTGGAGATCGCTCAGCGCATTATTGATTTTATCTCCGGAGCTACTTTCGCGATCAACGGGAATCTCCAGAAGATTTCTAATTACATATTCCTTGTCACACCTACAAATGTAGATATCTCAGGAGATCTCCAGGATCTGCTCGGCGGCTCCATGGAGACACCAAGCATGAGAGGAAGATATTGATCTGCCATGCAGGATACACATGAAAAAGATGCCCTTCTGCTGGAGAAGCGATTTATCGAGCTTTCCAGGACTGCATACCAGAGGGATATCATAACTTACTCAGATTTTCTGAATCTAAGCGAACAGAATATTTTACATACACTGCCAAAAGACAAACTGTTTACACGGATCGTGTCTTTTGGCGGGTATGAAACAGCAGAGCGTCAGATGGCGGCATTTATCCCTGATGCTCTTTATTTGCGTTGGGGAAAAAAGGATATCACACCAGAGGATATCGACTATCCTTTTTGCGCCCTGAAAATATCTCCTCTGAATAAAAAATTTGCGGAAGAGCTGAGCCACCGTGATTATCTGGGAGCTGTCCTCAATCTGGGGATCGAACGCTCCAGGACCGGTGATATCCTCGTTGACAGAGATGGGGCGCTGATCTTCGCCCACAGAGATATGGCAGGAGTGATCTCCAGAGAGCTTACCAGGGTCCGGCACACATCTGTCCGTGCAGATGAACTCCCTGTCAGCGAAATTTCTTATGAACCTGCCTGTGAAGAGGTCAGAGGGACTGTTGCATCTGTGCGGCTGGACAGCCTGCTTGCACTTGCTTTTTCTTCGTCGCGCACACGGCTTACCGGCCTGATCGAAGGGGCAAAAGTCTATGTGAATGGCCGGCTGGTGACGAGTAATGGTTATCAGCTGTCGGAAGGGGATGTGGTATCAGTACGCGGCATGGGAAAGTTCCGTTTTGAAAGCTCCGGCTCACGCACCCGGAAAAACCGGATCACAGTCGTGATCTGCAGATATGTATGAATACAAAGTTGATTTTTATGAATACAAAGCTGATTTTAAGGATGGATGACAGATATGACAGAACAGACAAAAGACAGGAAGAAGATCTCAGGCGCGGGCTGTTTATTCGCTCTGATCGGATTTGCAGCTGCGCTCTTTTTTGACCAGCTTACAAAATATATAGCAGTATTAAAGCTAAAAGGTCAGCCCCCTTATATCCTGATAGACGGCATTTTTGAGCTCCGTTATCTCGAAAACAGAGGGGCTGCTTTTGGGATGATGCAGGATATGAGAGTTGTCCTCGCGGCAGGTGCGCTGTTGGTATGCGGAGCTGTCATATATCTTTACCTGCGTATGCCGGAAAACCGGAGATATCTTCCCCTGCGCATCTGTGCGGTGCTTTTATGTGCCGGGGCAGTGGGAAATATGATCGACCGCATACGTCTCGGATATGTGATCGATTTCTTTTATTTCCGTCTGATCGATTTCCCGATCTTTAATGTGGCGGACTGTTATGTTGTGGCTGCCTGTATCGTATTTGCACTTCTTGTCCTGTTTTATTACAGAGAGGAAGATGATTTCAGTTTCCTGAGCAGAAAGAAAGGATAGGAGGCGGATATGCAGGAATTATTTCTTACAGCAGAGGATCAAGGGGAAAGGATCGACAGATTTTTAAGCGGGGATCTTGAGGATGTTTCCCGTTCTTATATCCAGAAACTCATAAAAGATGGAGCTGTCCTTGTAAACGGGGATCCTGTCAGGGCAAATTATAAGGTGTGTGCAGGAGACAAGATCCGTGTAGAGATCCCGGATCCGGAGCCGGTGGATATCCTCCCGGAAGATATCCCTTTGGATATCCTGTATGAAGATGAGGATATCCTTGTGGTAAACAAACCCAAAGGGATGGTCGTACACCCTGCTCCCGGACACTACAGCCACACACTGGTAAATGCGATCCTCTATCACTGCGGCAGCCGGCTTTCAGGGATCAACGGGGTGCTCCGCCCGGGGATCGTCCACCGGATCGATATGGACACAACAGGTTCCCTTCTCGTCTGCAAAAATGACCGTGCGCACCAGATCCTTGCAGAAGAGCTCAAAGAGCATCATATCACACGGCGGTATCACGCTGTGGTCATTGGCAATCTGAAAGAAGATACAGGCACAGTCAATGCGCCGATCGGGCGCCATCCGACGGACAGGAAGAAAATGAGTACAAAAGCGCCAAACGGCAGGCGTGCTGTGACACATTACCGGGTCCTGGAGCGGTTTGGGGATTATACCTATATCGAATGCGAGCTCGAAACCGGGAGGACCCATCAGATCCGCGTCCACATGGCCTGCATCGGGCATCCGATCCTCGGAGATACTGTTTACGGTCCTGCAAAATGCCCGTTTAAACTTGAAGGACAGACGCTGCATGCAAAAATACTAGGGATTACCCACCCTTCAACAGGGGAATATATGGAGTTTGACGCGCCTCTCCCGGATTATTTTACAGCACTTCTTGAAAAGCTGCGCAACAGATCTTAGAAATTTTATTTTCTGATTGTAATACACGCTGTTTTTAGCTATAATAGTCATATAAGGAGTGAATGAGTGTATATTTTTTATGCAAATTCACAATTATCTGACGTAAAGGAGAGTGGCTCATCATGAAAACAAATACGATCATTACAATTGGAAGAGAATATGGCAGTGCAGGAAGGGAGATCGGCTATAAAGTCGCTGAAGCATTTGACATTAAATTATACGATAAAGAAATGCTCGCACGCGCTGCAAAAGAAAGCGGTATCTGTGAGGAAATCTTCCAGTCCCACGACGAAAAGCCGACGAATAGTTTCCTTTATTCCCTCGTCATGGATACATATTCAATGGGATATTCAGGAAATTCATATACAGATATGCCGATCAATCACAAAGTTTTTCTCGCCCAGTTCGACGCGATCAAAAAGATCGCCGATGAAGGTCCTTGCATCCTGGTCGGACGATGCGCAGACTACGCACTGGAATCTTACCCAAATGTTGTAAGTGTCTTTATACATGCTGACATGCAGTCCCGCATCAGAAGGATCGCGAGGTTATATGACCTGACTGACGCAAAGGCAAAGGATTTGATCGTAAAGACTGATAAAAAGAGAGCCAGCTACTATAATTATTATACAAACAAAAAGTGGTCGGATGCTGAAAGCTATGAATTATGCCTGACCAGTTCAGAGCTCGGGATCGAGGGGACCGCACAGGCGATCATTGATTATGTAAACCTGAAAGAAAAGATCGGAAAAGAAAGCCGAAAGATCTGAATCCATCGAATAAACAGGGACCTGACATTTCCCGGAATACGGATTCCCGGCATACAGAAAATGTCTTTCTGTATGCCGGGAATCTTTCTGCCTTAATCCCTGCCTGTCAATCGTCTCCTGACAGGTGGCATTCTGTCAGGAGGTCTTTCTTCGCTCATGCACAGTGCGTTCCGGCCATCCGGATATATTGCCGGTGAGGATCGCGTGGAACATCCTTTCGCGGACACCGGGGTGTTCTGTATTGAGCTGTTTTAAAAGTTCTTTCGCATACTGTCTCTTTGTATGGCCGTCTACCGGGCACTTGCTTTTTACGACCGGCAGGTCATATTTATTCTTAAAACCGATCACGTCCATCTCATCTACATACATAAGAGGACGGATCACAGTCAGATCCATGCGGTCCAGATAAGTCCTGGGAGAGAAGGAATGGAACCTTCCTTCAAATATCAGGGAGAGGAGCATGGTCTCGATGATATCATCCTTGTGATGCGCGTATGCCACCTTATTACATCCCATTTCCTTGATCGCCTGGTTCAGGGCGCCTTTGCGCATTTTGGCGCAGAGAGAGCAGGGATTGCTTTCCTTACGCACATTGAAAAGAATGTCATAGATATCCGACCGGACGATCTTATACGGAACTTCCATCTCACGGCAGAGATCCTGGATAGGCATAAGATCAAAATCCTCAAATCCGAGATCCACTGTAATAGCGCTCAGCTGAAATTTCTGCGGATAGAACCTCTGAAGTCCATGGAGAGCGTAAAGGAGAGTAAGGCTGTCCTTCCCCCCGGAGATCCCGACCGCGATATGGTCCCCATCCTGGATCATATTGTATTCATCAACTGCCTTGCGGGCATAACTCAACAAACGTTGTAACTGCATATTATTTATACCTCCCTTAATTTGACAGCTCCGGCTGCCTGTCTGCGGCGGTTCTCATCGATCGCTGCATAGTGCTTTTTCGTTGTGTTGACGTCCTTATGTCCAAGGACGTCCGCGACAAGATAGATATCCCCTGTCTCTTTGTAAAGGGCAGTGCCGTATGTGCTTCTGAGTTTATGTGGGGTGATCTTTTTATTGGGAGTCACTTCCCGGGCATATTTTCGGACCATGTTCTCAACAGCCTGGACCCCCATACGCCTGCGCTGCGTGGAAAGAAAAAGGGCATTTTCATGTCCGGGCAGAGGAATGGTGTTTTTCCTGGTTGTATAGAGATAAGATTTAAGTGCATTCTCCACCTCTTCGCCAAAATACACGACCATTTCATTTCCACCCTTGCGCGTCACCTTGATCCCATTGTTTTTGAAGTCAACATCCTGTATATCCAGCCCGACACATTCAGATACACGGATCCCTGTCCCAAGCAGAAGTGTCAGGATAGCCAGGTCACGGTTTTTTGTTTTCTCAAAATACGCTTTTCTCTGTCCTGTAAGATCATCGCCGCCATGATCCACATAGTCAAGCAATTTGGCGACCTCATCAGCATCAAGGCGGATGATCGCCTTCTCATGGAGTTTTGGCATATCTACAAGGAGAGTCGGATTTTTCGCGATTGCCTGTCTTTTATAGAAATATCCGTAAAAACTTCGGAGTGCAGACATTTTACGCGCAAGGCCTTTTTCCGTGTTTGTGATCTGCTTATTATCCTCATTTTCATAGACCTTCAGATATTCCTGATATTCCTCGATATCGACCGGCTCCAGTTTTTCGAGATCTGAAAGGGTAAACCGGTCCATAGTGTAATCCTTATAGAGCGGATTATTTTCTATAAGAAAATGAAAAAAAACGCGGATGTCATAGGCATAGGAAATACGCGTCCTGGCTGAAGTGGTCGGCTCCACGGCCCGGAAATAATCTCTGGCAAAAGGAGGAAGCGTCTTCAGGACAGCGCGCAGCCTCAAAGTATTATCGATATATTTCTGTTCATGATATGTTTTTGTCTCCGGATAATTGTCTGTATTCCCCATATTAAAAACCCCTTTGTTGATCTGACTGATTCTTGTATATTATAGCTGATATATGTTTTTTTGTCCATATCTTTTGGAAAAATCAGTATTTGTCGTATAGATTGATATCACTATCCTAACAGCTCGATTTCTGTACGCACGCAAGCAGCCGGAATATTGGCGTCCTTCTGGAGACCAATATCCCGGCTGCTTTGGAGTGTATTATTTATATCAATACATAGGGATGTATATTGATACCGATATTATAAAACGGATCTTTTTCTGTTGATCCGGCTTTGAAAGTTCCTGCCAGTTTCAATTATGGAAGGAACTCTGTATCATTATATGCGATCATCAGATACTGGCCGGCCTGTATATCGTCCGAATCAAGATTGTTCATCTCTTTCAATACCTGCACATATTCCTGTACAGAATCGTATTCGGATGTCATCGTGCTTTCTGCGATATCCCAGAGTGTGTCTCCCGGCTGGATCTCAATGCTTTTGTAATATTTGTAAACTGTATCCGTATCATCCGTATCCTCATGCGCTGAAACAAAAAATGAGCCGTATAATACGCATATGAGTAAAACCATGAAAACACCTGCTGACAGACTGAAGATTCTCTTTTTCATTGTACTGTTGGATACTTTTTTGTTCATCTTTGCTTCTCCCCTTTTGTGCGCGGTTTAAGTTGCATTTTTAAAATTGTATACCAGTATACATCAATCCGAACATTTATTCTCCGCAAACATCTGTTCTATATCTGTATTATAATCCAGGAACACATGTTTGTCAACAGAAAATCGAACATATTTTCGTAAACAAATGTTTGCTTTTTCTTTATGAGTATGGTACTATAGTAACTAGAAAAAATATCGGAGGAAGTTATGGCACAGGGTAAAATAAGTAAAAAACAGCAGGAAATTCTTGAATACATTAAAAACCAGATCCTACAGAGAGGATTCCCGCCGGCCGTCCGTGAAATCTGCGAGGCAGTGAACTTAAAGTCAACTTCATCAGTCCACTCCCATCTTGAGACACTGGAAAAGAACGGATATATCCGGCGCGATCCGACGAAGCCCAGGGCGATCGAGATCCTGGACGATACGTTTAATCTTACGCGGCGCGAGATGGTCAATGTCCCGATCATCGGTCAGGTGGCTGCCGGGCAGCCGATCCTTGCAGAGGAAAACATTGAGGACTATTTTCCTTTCCCGGCTGAACGGATGCCGAATAAGCAGACATTCCTGCTGAAAGTCAAAGGGGAAAGCATGATCAACGCAGGGATACTCGATGGCGACTATGTCCTTGTCGAACAGGATGCCACTGCTTCCAACGGCGATATGGTGGTCGCTCTTGTGGAAGACAGTGCAACAGTGAAGACATTCTATAAGGAAGAAGGCGTATTCAGGCTCCAGCCGGAAAATGACTTTATGGATCCGATCATTGTGAAAGAAGTTTCGATCCTCGGGAAAGTGATCGGGGTGATGAGATTTTTCAAATAGTTACAGGCGATGCAAAAAGCAGCAGCATTCTTTACCGTTCTGATAAAGAATACTGCTGCTTTTTTAATATCGTCTGTCTTTCCTGCTTTTTACAGTTCTTCCACTGAGATATCCTTCCCGTCCTTCCAGATCCTCTCCAGATCATAAAACAGACGGTTTTCCCTGTCAAACACATGGACAATGATATCGCCGAAATCGAGCAGCACCCAGCTCCCGGACGCCTGGCCTTCTCTCTGCTTCAGCGGATACCCCGCCTTGTGGAGCTCTTCTTCCACGTTGTCTACAAGAGCATTCACCTGGCTGTCACTGTTTCCGTTTGCGATGATAAAGTAGTCTGCCAGCACGGAGATCCCTGTGATATCAATGATCTTGATATCTTCTCCTTTTTTGTCGCTGAGCGCATTGTACGCAATGCGCGCCATTTCTTTTGACTGGTCCATTTCCTTCCTCCTCTCTTCTGTCATTTATAAAATTTACATGTACTTACTTTGTATATGATCACTTATAAAATTCGTATGTGCTCACTGTCATCGGGTCTACCGATTTTCCGCCGTCCTTCAGATAGCGGACGGTACGCCCGGCAGACAGGCATACTGCCCTGTCAATGTCCTGGAAAACGATCCCTCGTATCTCTGAAAGCCCCGGTATTTCCCTGCGGTTCGGCTCGATATAGTCTGCGATATAGATGATCTTCTCCAGCATGCTCATCCCCGGGCGGCCGGTGGTATGATAAGTGACAGCGTCAAGTATCTCCCGGTCTTTGATCCCGTATTCATGCTCCGCCAGATATGCTCCCAGTCTTGCATGGATAAGCGCCGGCATTTCCAGTTCAGATCTTGTCAGGTCTATGCCGTATCTGCCGCAGAGCCTGATCTGCTCTTCCGCGGGGCAGTATTTCCCACAGTCATGGAGAAGACCTGCGGTCAGCGCCTTCTGGATATCAGCGCCGTAGCACATGGCGAGCGACGCAGCGGTATACATTACACCCACTGTGTGCTCGAACCGTTCTTTTTTCAGTTTCTTTTTCAGTTCTTTCCTGATCTCAGCCAGCCTCTCAGTCATATCTGTTCATCCCTTTTCCCTTACATTCTCTGTCTGTACAGCTCATGTTCCGCAATATATCCGGCCACCTGGTCCGGCACCATATAGCGCGCGCTGAGGCCTCTTGACGCCCTCCTTCGGATCACAGTGGAGGAGATCTCTACGAGAGGCGCCCGCAGAAGCTCGATCCGTGCCCCGTAACGGCTGCTCAGATAGTCGATCTGATCGTGCATGCTCTGCACATCCTTATCATCGCGCATGGCAGCCAGGATCGTGCATGTGGGGAAGATTTCCTGGAAATTTCTCCATTCTTCGATGGCAAACAGCGAGTCCGCCCCTAAGATGAAATAGAAATCATCCTCAGGATATCTCCTGTTAAATTCCCGCATCGTACTGTAAGTGTATGAATGTTCTTCCGTCTCTGCCTCATAAAGGCAGACTTTGAAATACGGCACGTCACTCACCGCCAGCTTTACCATTTCTATCCGATGGTGCAGGGCTTCCTCTGTATACTCTGTCTTCTTATGGGGAGGATTCCCGTTCGGCATGAACCAGATCTCGTCCAATCCGAATTCTTCATAGGCAAATTCTCCGAGAAGGAGATGCCCGATATGGACAGGGTCAAAGGTACCTCCCATGATTCCGATCTTCATACGCGGTTCTTCTCCTTCACTTCCTATAAGGGGAGATTGATCTTCTTTTTGTCGTCCTTTCCCTCACGGTACAGCACGATCTTTTTCCCGATGACCTGCACCACCTGCGAGCGTGTGCGCTCTGCAATGATCTCAGCCAGTTCTCTCGGATCATCCGCGCAGTTTTTAAGGACACTGATCTTGACCAGCTCTCTTGCTTCCAGCGCTTCCGAGATTGCTTCCGTCAGCCCGGGCGTCATGCTGGATTTCCCTACCTGGAAGATGGGATCCATGGTCATCGCAAGGCTTTTCAAATATGCTCTCTGTTTTGTCGTCATTTTATGCTCCTTATTACTTATAATAATCAAACTGAAGCCCGTACATCCTCACTGTGTCGCCTTCCCGGATGCCTTTCGCCTCAAGCTCATCCAAAATGCCTGTCTCTTTTAAGAACTTCTGGAAGAAGGCAAATCCCTTCTCCGAGTCAAGATTCGTATATCCGAGCATCTTTTCGATCTTCGGGCCTTCCACGACATACACGCCGTCTTCTACTTCGACACTGTACGGGAGTTCCTCGTAGATCAGCTCGTCCTCCGGGAAATATTCCTGCTCAAAAATGACCGGAGGCGTGTCGATCTTATCGAGCTGGGAACTCACATAATAGAGAAGCTCAGAGACGCCCTGTCCCGTCGCCCCGGATATTGCGAATACTTTGATCCCTTTCGGTTCAAACTCCTGTCTCAGACGTTCCACAGGATCATCATCCGGATCATAGATCAGATCCGTCTTATTTGCCGCGATGACCTGGGGACGCTCTGCGATCTCAGGATTATAAGCCTTTAACTCTTCATTGATCTTATAGATGTCTTCGACCGGATCTCTTCCCTCTGACCCTGCCGCGTCAACTACATGGATCATAAGCTTTGTGCGCTCAATGTGGCGGAGGAACTCATGCCCCAGCCCCACGCCTTCGGAAGCGCCCTCGATCAGCCCCGGGATATCAGCCATCACAAACCCTTTTGCCCCATCCAGGTCTACAACGCCGAGATTTGGGCTCAGAGTCGTGAAATGATAGTTGGCGATCTTTGGTTCTGCGTTCGTCACTCTGGAAAGAAGGGTTGATTTTCCCACATTCGGGAAACCGATCAGGCCTACGTCCGCGATCACCTTCAGCTCCAGCCTGACCTCCAGTTCTTTTGCAGGCTGACCCGGCTGTGCATATTTCGGCACCTGCATCGTGGCAGTGGCAAAGTGCTGGTTGCCGAGCCCGCCTTTTCCGCCCTTTAACACGACCTGTCTGCGGTTGTCCCCGGACATATCGGCAATGACTTTCCCTGTGACCGCCTCCTTGATGACAGTCCCTTCCGGCACATAGAGCACCAGGTCTTTGCCGTCTTTCCCGTGGCATCTCCTCTTTCCGCCGGGCTCACCGTCCCCGGCAGCATACTTCCTTTTGTGGCGGTAATCAGAAAGTGTGTTCAGCCCTTCATCCACCTCAAAGATCAGGTCTCCGCCGCGTCCGCCGTCTCCGCCGTCCGGTCCGCCGTTCGGGACGTACAGCTCCCTGCGGAAACTGCAGTGCCCGTCTCCGCCCTTGCCGGAACGGATGTAGATTTTCGCTCTGTCTGCAAACATAATAACTCCTTTTCCTGTAGGTCTATAAGTTCCTGCTGGTTTACAAAAGCCCCAGACATTAGTCTGGGGCCTGATCCTGCCTGTTATGCGAGTGAAAATATTTTCCAGCCTGTTATTCAGCTACCGGATAGATAGAAACCTGTTTCTTGTCTCTGCCTTTTCTCTCATATCTGACTACACCGTCTACCAGTGCGAACAGAGTGTCATCACCGCCGCGTCCAACGTTCACGCCCGGATGGATCTTTGTCCCGCGCTGTCTGTAAAGGATGTTGCCAGCTTTTACAAACTGTCCGTCCGCTCTCTTCGCGCCCAGTCTCTTGGACTCGGAATCACGGCCGTTCTTTGTAGAACCAACTCCCTTTTTATGAGCAAAAAACTGAAGATTCATTTTCATCATGGTACTCACACCTCCTTGAAGATAATGTCAATGTATGATTCGTATTCGCTGTTCTCTTCTATCTCTTCCAGACCAAAGATCATGGAATCAAGAAGAAGTGAGGCATCGTGCGACGGGACCTGCGAGAAGCGGAATGAGATCTCACCGCTCTCCTCGTCAGAGACACAGCTCGTCTCATCATCAGTAAAACGTTCAATTGAATTGACCGCATTGATGACAAGCGCTGAGACTGCCGCACATACAATGTCCTTTCCTGGATCATCGTATTCCGCGTGCCCTGACATGTCAAATCCTGTATACTCATGCCTGCTGGTCCTGTAAATGGTTACCCTGATCATACGGACAGATCTTAAGCGTTGATCTTGTCGATCTTCACAGCTGTGTACTGCTGTCTGTGTCCGTTTTTCTTATGGTATCCAGTTTTTCTCTTATACTTGTAAACGATAACTTTCTTTGCCTTGCCGTCGCCGATCACAGAAGCTGTAACTGTTGCACCTTCTACAGTCGGTGTTCCAACGATGAGCTTATCGTTGTTCACTGCAAGCACCTGGTCAAATGTATAAGTCTCGCCAGCTTCTACACCAAGTTTCTCCACTTTAATGATATCGCCTTCAGCTACTTTGTACTGTTTACCACCTGTTGCTATAATCGCGTACATATGGCACCTCCTATTATCATTACTCGCCAATTACGGTGTCTGCATGAGCAGAACTTAAACCTCATTGTGCGGCATACTGTTATAGTATAGCATACACATTTCCGGAACGTCAATAGGAATCCGGCAAATTTTTCAGCTTTTCGTAGCAGTATTCTATAATACTCTTTCTCGTGATGATCCCGATGAATTTATTCTGGTCGTCCACTACGGGCACAAAGTTCTGGTTCATCGCCTTTTGGATCAGGTCTTCCATGTCCGAGTCCGCGGACACGGCTTCGTAGTCTGCTTTTCTCGGGAAATCCTGGATAAAGATATTCTCCGCTTCCTTCAGGTTCAGGTTTGTATAGCGCTTGATCCCCCAGAGAAGGTCTCCCTCTGTGATCGTCCCCACGTACTCTCCCTCTTTGTTCAGCATGGGGATGGACGCGTATTTGTGGTACTCCATCGTCTCGAGCACCTGACGGAGCGTGCCATGGTCATATACGTATGCTGTCTCACTCTTTGGGTTCAAAAAGAACAGGATGTTCATTTTTATCTGCTGTCCGCCTTTCCTTAAATCTGAGTCAGAACAAAAATCTCATACAGCGCACGGATCGCATTTTTGAAATCCTCGTGTTTCACGCCGACGATGATATTGAGCTCGCTGGAGCCCTGGTCGATCATCTTTACATTAATGTGCGCGTGCGCCAGCGCTGAGAAGATACGCCCGGCAGTACCGCGGGTTGACTTCATGCCGCGGCCGACTACAGCCACGAGAGCCAGATCGGATTCCAGCTCAATGTGGTCCGGGTGGACCGCTCTCTGGATGTCAGAGAGGATCTTCTGTTCTTTCTCTTCAAATGAATTTTTATTTACAAAGATCGTCATCGTATCGATCCCTGACGGCATATGCTCGATAGACACGCCATTGTCCTCGAATACCTGGAGCACCTTGCGGCAGAATCCGATCTCTGAGTTCATCATTGCCTTCTCAATGGTAATGGAAGCAAATCCGTCCGTGCCCGCGATCCCGGTGATCGTGTACTTCGGCTGACGGCATGTGCTCTCTACGATAAGCGTCCCCTTATCCTCCGGCGCGTTTGTATTCCGGATATTGATCGGGATGCCTGCCTTCCTCACCGGGAAGATCGCGTCTTCGTGGAGAACGCTTGCTCCCATGTAAGAAAGCTCTCTCAGCTCTTTGTAAGTGATCGTCTCGATGGATTTCGGATTCTTTACGATGCGGGGATCTGCGATGAGGAAGCCGGATACGTCAGTCCAGTTCTCATACAGGTCTGCATGTACGGCAAGCGCCACAAGGGATCCTGTGATATCAGAACCGCCGCGGGAAAATGTCACCACAGTCCCGTCCGCCCTCGCCCCGTAAAAGCCGGGGACAACCGCCGCGTCCATATCTTTCAGTTTTGCCGAGAGCAGTTCATCTGTCACCTCGGCGTTAAAAGAACCGTCATCGTTAAAGCGGACGACTTCCGCAGCATCGACAAACTCAAATCCGAGATAGGATGACATGATCTTTCCGTTCAGGAATTCTCCTCTGGAAGCAGCGTAATCCACTCCTGCTTTATTCTGGAAATTTTCGCGGATGACCTCGAAGTCCTGATCCAGGGAGCAGTCCAGGTTCAGTCCGTCAATGATCTCCTGGTATCTTGCCCTGATATCAGCAAGCTGTCCTGAAAAGTCCTCTCCCTTTACGGCTGACTCATAGCAGGCATACAGCATATCCGTTACCTTTGTATCACTGGAAAAACGCTTGCCGGGAGCAGAAGGGACGACATAACGCCGGTTCTCATCGTCGTGGATGATCGCCCCCACCTTTTTAAACTGATCAGCGCTTGCCAGGGAGCTTCCGCCAAACTTAACTACTTTCTTCATTCTTTTTCTTCCTCCAAATGCCGAACTTTTATCGTAATGTACTCCGGCGCCGGTCCGGCGCACTCTCGGTACAATATTATAACGCTTCCCTGCGGGCTTGTAAATGATAATTTTCCTCTTCATAAAGCGGCCTGCGGACTTTCCTGCGGGTGACTTCCACGAGTCCGAGAGGCGTGATATCCACAAGCGATGTCTGGATCGGATCCTTTGCAAGATGAAAGCGGAATTCATGGAGCAGCTGACGCGTATGTTCCTCTGATCCCATATTGATAAAATCAATGATAATGATCCCGGACAGGTTCCTCAGACGGATCTGCCTCGCCGCCTCTCTCGCAGCCTCCATGTTTACCTTCATGGCCCCTTCTTCGCTTTGTGCCCTGCTTCCTGCTTTTGCGGCTGTCTTACCCGAATTCACATCAATGACGGTCAGAGCTTCCGTAGGCTGGATGATAAGATATCCTCCTGTCTTAAGCCAGGCGCGCTCCCTCAGCGCTTTTTCCAGGATCGTCTGCGTACTGTACAGCTTATCCAGAGGGAAAGACGGATCATCGTAGAGCTTTAAAAGAGACAGTTTATCCGGAAGTTCAGCCCGGAAATAAGATTGTATCCTTGTATACAATCCCTTGTCTCCTATGATGATCTCCTTCATCCCTTCCATATAGACATTTTTCAGATCCAGGATATAGGAAGGCGGCGCTGATTTCAGGCAGGAAAAGCATTTTCTTGTGGCTGCTGTCTGAAAGAGTGCCTCATATTCTTCTCTGAGAGAGCTGATCTCATCGAGCACCTCCTGGAACGGGACGTCTTTGGCATTCGTCCGGATAATGATCCCATATCTGTCATTCTGGAAACCGCTCAGCTTTTCCTTATATTCCTCTCTCAGGCTTTTCGGGATCTTGGAAGATACTCCGATCCTGGTATTTCCGTGGGTCAGGACAGCATATCTCCCGGTAAAGCTGATGTTCCCTGTCACGGTAGGCGCTTTCGTCCTGACTGCTTCCCGGCTGATCTGAACGACAAGTTCATCCCCGATGCAGAGTGCTTTTTTCCCTGACTTATGAGTGAAGAAAGAGGTTCCTGTATCCTTCATATCATAATAGCAGTTCACACCTTTTTCAATCTCTATAAATGCCGCGCCGATATTCGGGACAATATTTTTCACTTTGCCCACATAGACGTCGCCCAGCCTGTGGCTGCCGGCTCCCCGGTCTTCTTCCGGTGCGCTGTGGATCTCAACGATCTCCCCGTCTTCCAGAAAAAAGGTCCGTATCCTGTTGTCGCGTTTTTCGATCAGGATCTTCCGTTCCAATCTCATTCTTCCTTTCTCTGCTGTTCCTTTGTCTGCTGTTCCCGGATATTACACTGTCATCTCATGCCCCAGTGATTCCAGGGATACAAGGTTTCTCTTTCCGTCTTCTCCCATATCTGCGTACATCTCAAGTCTGTGGTAGGCAAACGAGACAGCCCCTTCCGGGACTGCGCTCTCAGAGAGAAATGTCTCCATCACAAGATCCGGCTTTAAATTTTCCGCGCTTCCAGCTGCAAGCTGCAGAAAGACGCTCTCTCCCCTTATCTCCCACCTGTATATCAGCGGGCGGATGTCAACTTCCCTCTCGCTGCGCTTTGTCTGTTTGATGACGCGGATTTCCTTCTGCCCCATAAAATCTGAAAATCTCTCTTTCCAGTTTTCCGGAAGTGTGCATTCTTTTACAGAGACAAGATAGTCTGCCCCCGCAAGGATCGTCATCCCTGTCATCTTCTTCTCATCCGGGATCTGCCGGATACTGAGCACCTCGATCCCTTCCACACATTCTTTATTCATCCGCTTTACAGCTTCCTGACTGTCCACCGGGGCTGTCAGCTCGATATCCAGATATTCTCCATCGCTTGTCAGTCCGATCCCCAGCGGGCTGGCGAAAGACATGATCATATGGGGGCTGTACCCTCCTGTAAATGCGATGGGAATATCCGTCCTCCTCATAAGCTTCTGGAAAAAGCGCATGACATCCAGGTGCCCGATAAAGCGGAGGACACCATATTTCCTGAATTTAATTCTTGCCTTCATAGCAGACACATCCTCCGAACGACGCAGCGCCGCAGCCGGAGCACTGCATCCGGCAGTTTGGCGTGACCTCGCCTTTCATTGCCTTTTCCCACTCTCTGCGCAGGAATCTCCGGCTCACGCCGATATCGATAAAATCCCACGGGAAGAGCTCGTCATCCCCGCGCTGCCTTAAATTATAAAAATCAATATCCACTCCGGTGTTTTCAAACGCCAGCATCCAGAGGTCATTGCGGAAGCATTCAGTCCATGAATCAAAGAGACAGCCGAGCCGGTAAGCCTCCTCGACCACACGGCCGACTTTTCGGTCGCCCCTTGCCATAACCCCTTCCAGGACCGTAGTCTGGGCGTCATGCCAGTTATATTTCAGGCTCTTGCGGTTCAGCTGCGCCTGGAATTCCTCTTTGACGACAGAGGCGCGTCTTGTATACTCTTCAGCAGATAACATGGACGCCCACTGGAAGGGAGTAAAAGGCTTGGGCACAAAGAAAGCGGAGCTTGCCGTGATCTGGCATTTCCCGTTCCTCTGCTCTTTCGGGATCTCGTAATACCTGCGCGCCACCCGGTCGGACAGACGGGCGATCTCCCTCATATCCTCCTCCGTCTCCGTAGGAAGTCCCAGCATAAAATAGAGCTTCACCTTGTTCCATCCGCCTTCAAATGCCTGGCCAGCCCCTTCCAGGATATCCTCCTCAGTAAGCCCCTTGTTGATCACGTCCCTCATCCTCTGGGAGCCGGCTTCCGGGGCAAAGGTAAGGCTGCTTTTCCTGATATCCTGGACCCGGCTCATGACATCCAGAGAAAAGGCGTCGATGCGCAGGGACGGGAGCGAGATATTGATCCCCTTATCCTTAAACTCATCGATCAGAAAGGTCACAAGTTCCTTTAAATCTGAGTAGTCGCTGGAGCTCAGGGAGCTCAGTGAGATCTCTTCATGCCCGGTAGTTTTCAACATCGTACGGGCATATTCCTTAAGCTTTTCCACATTCCGCTCCCTCGTAGGGCGGTAGATCATCCCTGCCTGGCAGAAACGGCATCCGCGGATGCAGCCGCGCTGGATCTCGAGCACCACTCTGTCCTGGGTCGCCTTGATAAAAGGGACCACTGGCTTCATGGGATAAGGGCTGTCCGTCACTTCCATGACAGCCTGCTTCTTTACCTTTTCAGGAGCGTGCGCATTATTGGGCGTAAATGACAGCAGTGTTCCGTCTTCCCTGTAGGCGGCATCATAAAACTGCGGCACATAAAGGCCTTCGATCTCAGCGGCTCTTTCCAGGAATTCCTTCCGGCTTTTCCCGGATCCTTTCCACTCTTTATAGGCGTCCAGCAGCTCGTCATAAACCGTCTCTCCCTCTCCGATATAGAAGAGATCAAAGAACTCCGAAAGAGGCTCAGGGTTATAGGCGCACGGCCCGCCGCCGATCACGATGGGATCTGAGTCCGTCCGTTCTGCCGCGTGGAGAGGGATATGGCTCAGTTCCAGGATCTGAAGGATGTTTGTATAGCACATCTCAAACTGGATCGTAATGCCAAGGAAGTCAAAATCCTTTACCGGATCCTGGGACTCCAGGGCAAAGAGGGGGATCTTCTTCTCCCGCATCACCTTATCCAGATCAACCCACGGGGAGTAGACCCTCTCACACCAGACGTCATCCCTGCGGTTAAACATATCGTACAGGATCTGGATGCCCAGGTGGGACATGCCGATCTCATATACGTCCGGGAAGCACATGGCAAAGCGGATGTCCACCTTGTCTCTGTCCTTCATCACAGAATTCACCTCACCGCCGATATAGCGCGCCGGTTTTTCGATATTCAGCAGTATCTCGTCGCTTAAAGCTAATTTTCTCATACTTTACCTCATTTTATTTTTTCCCAGATTTCTTCGTCAAACCTGCGGTCCTTATAATAGTAAGGCCTGTCCGCTTCGGTGATCTCCCGGATCACCCGGCAGGGATTTCCCGCCGCGCAGACATTGGCCGGAATGTCCTTTGTCACAACGCTTCCCGCTCCGATCACAGCATTGTCCCCAATCGTGACGCCCGGAAGGATCACGCAGCTTCCGCCGATCCATACATTGTTTCCGATCGTTACAGGGATCCCGTACTCATATCCGGAATTCCTGCTGTCAGGATGGATGGGATGGCCTGCTGTATAGATGGATACATTCGGACCGAACATCACATTATTTCCGATCCGGATCTTCGCCACATCCAGCATGACGCACCCGGTATTTGCATAGAAATTTTCCCCCAGGATGATATGTGTCCCGTACTCGCAGTGGAACGGCGGCTCAAAGTATACATTTTCACCGTGGACGATACCCGCCTCATCCAGGAATTTTCTCCCGGCTTCCGGGTCAAAGGGCATGACCGTATTATATTGTCTGACCGCCTTCTTTGCAGTCAGCTGTTCTTCTATGACACTGGCATCAGAAAAGTATGCCATCTCGTGGTCTCTTCGGTATCTGTTATCCATATTCTCCTCCTCAGCCAAATCTGTTCGTTCTATTTTACACCGACTTTCCAAAGAAAACAACAAAAAAGTGACCTCTGTCATACATCATTTATAACAGAGGCCATATGGTGTTTATTCCCTGTACTTTCTTCTTTTCTGCTCTCTTTTCCTGTGCCCTCTTTCTATTCTCCCGGGCTTTGTTTTTACAGGATCTTTGCTTCTGAGCCTGCCAACACCGGGATCCTTCCGCCTCTTCCAAGCTATGGCTGACAGAGTCAGCAGGACAAGGAGCGCGAGCCCCGCAAGGACTGAGGCTGCATATTCTTTTACCCATCCCGACAGCGGATTCCCGCCTCCCACTGCTTCCCGCACACTTTCGGCTTCCTCATAGGGGATACGGACGCCGCGCACGAGCAGTCTGTGCGTATTCACGGCATAAGGTGTGCATGTAAGCAGTGTCACAAGATCCTGTCCATTGACAACGCGCAGGATATCTAATTCGTCTGGTTTTACGACATTGATCTGATCCACCTGATAAGCGTGTGTTTCATTCAGGATATGGATGAAAAAAACATCCCCGATCTCCAGCTCATCAAGGTCAGAGAAAAGCTTTGCGGAGGGAAGCCCTCGATGTGCACTGATAACAGAATGAGTCCCTTCTCCTCCGATCGGAAGGCTGGATGCTTCCAGATGTCCCGCGCCTTTTCGCAGTGCCTCCTCGCCCGTGCCGTGATAGATGGGAAGGTTCACATCGATATCCGGGATCTCCACATAGCCCATGATCCCCTCTTCATTATAATCGAGCACCTTCTGGTATGCCGGAGAGATCACATATTTCCCGTCCTGCAGGAACGGGTCATGGAATTCATCCTCCGCAAGATTTTTATTATATTCCTGTGCCCGTGCTTTTTGTTCTGACAGATCCTGCGGCTCCAGGGAACTGACGTCCCGCTGATAATCTGTGACCGCTTCTGCCTGACGTCTCTCAGCAAGATAATTGCTCACAGCCGGATAGACAAAGATCCCGGCACCCGTTATGAATATCAAAACGGATGCCAGGATGAGCACAGGGTTTATCCTTGATCTTTTTTTACGTCTGTGCATCTGAAATAAACCCTTTTGATATTATTATTTAACTAATGGCTCTTTCTGCGCGATACCGTGACAACGAGGATCACAGCTCCCGACATGAGCAAAAGCCCAAATATGGTAAAGAGTGCTGTGCCGACCCCTCCGGTCACGGGAATGATACCCGGCTTTGTATTGACCACCGTTGTTTCAAAGGTGCCGTCTGAATCATTATTTAAGATGCCGTCCGGTTTTCCTGAATCATCAGCATCATCGGCAAGTGTGATCACGGTTTCCGGATCCGCCGGAAGTTCGTAGCCGTCAGGAGCTTTTGTCTCGACGAGAGTATAGGTGCCGAGACCAAGCCCTTTGATCATGATAAGACCACTGCTATCAGTAACTAACGTTGTTGTCTTAGTTACATTACCATCTGTTATCTCCGCTGCAAGCGGAAGCCTGTATACATTGCCATCCTTTACGAATTTAAGAGTTTCTTCCCCCTGTTTCAGATTAAATTCAGCGCCGGCGAGCTTTTCCTTATCATTGTCAGTTTTTGTAACCTGGATCCCGTATGTATAGACTCGCTCCTCATCCGGGATTTCACGGTATCCGTCCTCGGTGTACGGATTATTGTTGTAGATGAGATACACTTTATTATCCAGTTTATTATCTGTAGCTGCATCCACCTTGACAACAGCTTTTTCATTTACTGTCGCACTGTACTCGACGATCACTTTTTCAGCCAAACTTGAGTAATCACCGATAAAGGATCTTGCAAAAGATGGAGCGATCCCTTCAGCAGGATGATCTTTCTCCTCTGTAAACGTATATGCTTCGAAAGATTTAGTAATCTCGTTTCCTTTATAATTATTATTCACAGCGTTGCCATCATAGTTATAGATCCTTACGTCATCATTAAATGTAAGCCCTTCGCTCAGATAATCCGCGATGATAAATTTCCTGTCAACCGCATTGTCAGGGTAATCCGGCACATCGACGATCAGCCTGTAATTCACGGTCTGTCCGACCGCATAGGTATAGTCTTCTACGGTTTTGTCAATGCTCGGCTCCTCTGACTTCATGTATACATCGATTGGATCTCCTGATGCCGGAACCCATTTATCTGTTTTTTCATCATAGGCCGGATATACTGAGGCAAATCCAGGCGAATAGATCCTTACCCCTCCTTCAACAAGGAACAGATAAGCTCCAAGCGGGATATTTTCCAGTGTGATCGCCTTGCTGTCTCCAACAGGTGAGTAAGTACTCAGCTCGTATGAGGCAGGTGTTAAAGTAATTGTGCTGCCTGTCTTTCTGATGGCATTTGCCAGCTTATCAACGAAGGCTTTGATAGTATCGCCATTCTCGGTCAGCTTAAGGAAAGCATCTGTCACAGCATTGTCATTCCCAGTATCAATATAGTCCTCAAAATTCGTGCTTACCCAGGGAGCTACACTTTTAGCCCATTTAAACACAGGAGACTGCGGCTGATGGCTGTCGTTATTGACATTGACATCGATCACCTTATAGGCATAAAGTGTGCCTACCCCTTTCTCAATCTCAGGGTTATCTGTCTTGACTGTCTCGATCCCGGAGATTGTAATGGTTCCGGTAGAGCCCGATGTAAACTCGCCTCCCTCCGCTGCCGCTGTCATACCTGTTGAAAAGGCCATGATAAATGCCAGGCAGACAGCTAAGATACTTGTTACTGCATTTTTCTTTACTCGTTTCATGATATCCTCCTTTTTAACTTATGAAACTATTGAGTATTCTTTATCTTTTTATTTCTTACGGCAAAGCCGCAAAGGATACATGCGGCTCCCATGAGCAGTATTCCTCCAAACATGAATGTCCGATTCCCCGGGCCTCCCATTGTCGGCAGATCTGACACCGGCTGGTTCGGGATATAATAATGATTTCCATATGCATCCTTCGGGATCATATCCGACTCAGAAACAGGAACTCCCTGACCATCCTGCCGGACATATAAAAATCCCAGTTTGCCTTTATCCGACTCAGACTTCGCGTCAGCAGTGACCTTCCAGTATCCGGGCAGTGACGCATAGCCGTCCGGCGTCTTTGTCTCCTTCATGATGTATTGTCCGCTGTCCATATTCCCGAAACTGACAATTCCGGTTTCCTCGTCAGACACTGCCGTGTCATATATATTCTCTTCAGTACAGTCTTCAATTTTGTCTGCGCGATAGAGGGTGAATTCTGCTCCGACAAGTCCTTTATACGTCCCGCCGGAAGGATCACCGTCTGTTTTTGTAAAGGAAAAGCTGACTTTCTTCGGATCTTCCGCTTTCAGTTCGCCAGTCTGGAGATAGACCGGCTGTACCCCCAGCGGACCGTATACCTCCGTGTGGTCGTGGTCCCCATTGATAAAGGCTTCCGCGTCAGCGACAGGATCCGAAGTATCGGAAGCATGAAATATCGTGCTTTGTTCCTTCCCCTCACTGTCATACCAGAATACGGTTACAGATTGAAGCTGCATATCTTCTCTGTCCGGCGTCAGGTTGATCTCGACAGGCGCCTCTGAATCTGTATAGAGAGATTTTTCAAAAGAAATCTCTGCCTGTCCGTCATTTTCCTCAACTTCTGAGCTGTCTCCGCTGACCGTAAACTTGATCGGCTCACTGCCTGTACTGTCCTCTCCTGGCACCTCCCTTAACTGATACACTCCATCCGGCAGGCCGTTTATACGGAAGCTGCCAGTATCATCTGTCTCATAGTATCTCCCTGTATCATTGTTATAAAGCTTAAAACCGCCGTCATCCTGCTGCTGGTACAGTTGATAACTTAAAGAGCCCTCCTCGAACGGGTTTTTAAACACCAGATCTGTCAGTATCGTGCCTCCGCTGATCTCTACGTCAGCACTGCCCACTTCAAACATAAGGGGCGTTGTGTCGAGCTCATAATCTTCCGGAGCCGCTGTCTCAATAAAACAGTACCAACCCGGAGACAGTTCTTTTTCTATGGTAAACTTTCCATTTTCATCTGTTTCACAGAGCTCATCAGACAGACTCTCTGCGATCATTTCCTGATCCTGGTTGTATGCGATACTGCTCTCGCTCTCAGGATCACCAGTTATAGTTACAGTATCTGTATCTTTATTATAGATAAGATTACCATCCGCGTCCGTCTTCATCTTGAAGAGAGTATATCCTGCGCCCGCCACCGGGGTTCCCTCTGAATTGAGCTCGGTCTTTTCAAAACTGACTGACATTTTTGTGACCGCTGGCTCGGGAACGATGCTATATAATACGCGGAGCGCCTGGAAAACACGTACGGATACTGTACTTGCGCTTGTATTTATATTTTCCTTTCCGCCTCCAGACGGCACATTTTCCGCTGTCGTATACCATTTAACCTGATTTTCTTCAAGCTCGCCTCCTGTGCCCATCTGGATAGAGGCATTAAAATAAACTTTCCCGGTTTTTTCTACATTCTGAAGAGTAATAAATCCGCTCGAATTCTCATCCCCCTCTGAGTACACAAAGCCTGCGTTATCTCCAAGTGACTCTATCCCATCAGCATCTGTATCCGTATATTTGATCGGGATCCCCCCTAATCTGATCAGAGGCATATCGAAAACAAAATCCCTGGGCCATGTCACACCGTCTGATTGTTTGACTACTAAAAAAGGATTCCTGTCATATTGTGTATCCCCGGTTGCAAAAGTGGGATTGACTGTGATCCTCCCAAGCATATAATTCGGGAAATCATCGATCGGGTTCTTTGAAAAATTGAACTCCACATTCCGAAAAGGCTCTCCAAACCATTTCTGCCGTGCATCCTCCAGATCTGTAAATTCACCGGATCCGAGAATATCTTCATCCAAACTATTGATATCCATCGGCATGAGGCTTGTGATCCGGTTGTGCGAAACATCGATCTTCTCCGCGTGCCGCAGCCATATAATCCCCGTGATATCCGTGATCAGTTCTTCTTCCGGTTTCCTTTCGTCAGTAATATTCACAATGCTGGATACACTGGCAGATTCTTCGTCGACTATATATAAACTTGCAAAAAGATCCATCATTTTTTGCATCTCAAGAGATGCATCTTCCCGCGAATCAAAATACTCCGAAGACTGCATTGATATCCATTCGCCATCGGCCGATTTTTTGTACCTGAACTCATATATATACCCCATCTCTTTCTCATATCCGCTGGCATATATTTCCCCGGTGAAATTTTGGAGCACGGCTTTATAGAGTTCTTCCCCTGTCAGCTCACCATACTCCGGATGGGCTTCATCTCCATAAGTCCCCAGCTGTCCTGCCACCCTCAGCGAACGGTATACCTCTCTCCTGAAATTGATATCAGGTATGAGAGTTTCCAGCTGGCTCATAGCTGTTCCTTCATCAAGGCTGATACATGTATCTTCTCTGGAAGCATCTTCAAGTTCAGCCATACGGAAAACAGAGACGACCTCCGCCCCATCGGCTTCTGCCGTCTCCTCCGCCGCACTGGTACAGATTTCCGTATTTTCAGCTTCTGCCGCTGATACGGAAACTCCAGAGATCACAACCATAAACAAAAGAAGGACCACGATACTCCCCTGTATCTTTTTCCATTTCTTCCTGCTCATTGCACTAACCTTTCTAAATGCCGGGACCTGATGTCCTGCATTTCCAAAAATCACATCTATTATATACT
>ERZ1643251.1543-NODE-1543-length-25988-cov-34.009949_pt1 | contig 25988 bp, 21 predicted proteins | sample MGYA00579261_ERZ1643251 | MGnify/ENA primary metagenome ERZ1643251 (study PRJEB29033, sample SAMEA4952267) | chicken gut metagenome | biome: Broiler Chicken; feature: Gastrointestinal Tract; material: Caecum | place: Ireland | collected 2018 | study: Broiler... | reverse complement strand
CATTGGTCAACGAGACCCATTCCCATTCATAGGACGCATACGGGCCTTCCGCGCCGGGCAGAGAAAGCCCGGCATCCTCCTCGGAGATCACCCACCCGTCGTCAAGAAAATCCGCAAGGGGAAGCGGCAACGTATACACCGCGTCATTGATCTGGATGGAAAAACTTTCCCAATCATCCGAAAGTTCGGGGGATGTGGGGTACAATTCGGCCTCCGGCGCGTCGAGTTCTGTCATAAATTCGAGCGTTATCAAGGTGGAGGTGTGCGGCAGGTAGGTAACTTTCGCAAACAGAGCAAAGTCGTTCCCGCCCCACAGCGCGCGCCCTTCCTCGTACCTCTTTTCACTGATTTCAAAGGAATGCCGTTCGCCGGTCATATCTACGCCGCGCAGATAATAGTCGTCCGAACCATAGTCCCCGATTCCTCTCGAATATTCAAACTCCAGCCGCTCCAAATAGGCGGCTTCCGGGCGCTTGAGGTAGGGGATGTCCAAAACGAGCGGCCGGACAAGGAAGAAAGCGGCGGCGAGGCAAAGCAGAATGCCTGCGGTTCTGCCAACCTTTTGCAGGAACGTTGTGTCCGGCTGAATCAGCAGTATGAATAAGACAAGGGCGATGATCACCGCCACCAGCCCCAAGCCGCCATAGACAATGACGGCTTGCATAAACCCCGTGATGCCGATGGCAAAGGCATCGGCGCTTGTAAACCATTCCACCACCGCGAGGATGGTGATCGGCAGAAAAAAGATGACGGCGAGGAACAAAACAAACCATTTTAACTCCGCCTTGCTTTTTTCGCCGCCGGGTGTTCTTTTGTCTGTTCGGTTCTCATTTATATTGTTCATTTTCTCTCTTGCTTTTATGAAAATCAGTGTTTCAAACGCTCCAGCGCCTCGCAAATCGCAAGCATCCCCTGTTTTTGATCTTTGATTTTGGCGGTGATGCTGTTGTTGACCAGCGACAATTTTATTTTGGTTTTCCCGCTTTTCGCTTTGATGATCCGCTGGGAAGGCAGTAGACCTTTTTGTACTTTCAGTTCGTCAAACTGGTCAAACGGAATGCAGATTTTACCGTAAATATGCGAGATATCAAACGTTTCCAACACTGCGATAACCAATGTTTTTTCTGTCACGCCAACATAACAATATACATTACTCAAAGCTCCCAGTGCCAACATTTCAGCCGTCCCAGACATCAAGGTTCCCCATGCTTTTCCCTGGTATGTTTCTCCTTCCGGACAGATACTATCTAACATTTCATTCATATCTTTCTCGTTCATAAATAAAGTCATAAAATTCACCTCGTCGTTTTGCCCTCTAGTTAGTAGATCTGGTTCCGGTTTAATTATAACACTTAGCTGGTTTTTCGGTGTGAATTCAAGGTAAAACACTCGTAAATGTTAGGCCGAAAAGCCCCAACGATTGCCATATCCTTTGCTGTGTCTGATGTTTTTGTTTCTGATGCAAGCGTTCACGGATGGGGCGTACTATTACTTCTTCATTGAGCATATTTGCCACATCTCGTTTAATGTCGTGCATCATCATCGGATCATATTTCTCGCCGTAGGCAGCTTTCATGCGGTCAACAGCAGTTCGTTCCTTTTCCTCACGAATCGCAAGTTGTGCGTCCATCAGTTCAGCAGACTCGATACCGGTGGCTTGTTCTTTTAGCTCGACGTACTGCTTCAAGGCTTCATCAAGCTCAGCAGAATATTTCTGCTCCTGTTCCTCCAGACGTTTCAGATTCTGTTCCATAGCGGCAATATCTTTTGGGAATTTATCGGCAGCATCTTCCTCGGTATATGCCAGCGATGCCAGAAGCAGATTTTTCTCAGAACGCAGTTCCTCCTGGTCCTCTGTCAGGGCCGCAATCTTTTCCGCCAGTTCCCGGTTCCGGAACACATGAACAGCAGAGAGCGCCTTTTTCTCGGAAAGCAGGCTGCGGCGCTCTTTCGTCTTATCCCGAATGTCCTTTGCCAGCTGATTGTACTGTGTGAGGGCGGGGCGCAGCGTATTCAGCGAAATGTTCAGGCGTTCCTTACCCTTGCGGAGATACCCCAGCTGATAGCAGAACAGATAATTTCGAGGATTAAATACAAAGTCGGCGCTGTACCCCGGATAGTGACGCTCCAAATAGCGGAACATCTCTGCATAGGCACGGCGATCTCTGGATAAGCCCACGAGCATCTCCAAATATCGCTCCTCTGTCAAGACCAGAAATGTGAACAAGCCGATCAATTGCTCCCCCAGATACACGCCCAGCGCACAGTGCCGGTCCGGATGTTCCACACACTTCACCAGGTTTGTTTGGAATTGTTCCTCATTGGTGAGCATGGGGTCTGAGAATTGGGCATCCCCATGAAAGCCCCTGACAAACTCTATGCACTCGTCCATAGATTGAATGATTCGTATCACAAGGTCTGTTTCTCTCATGACATAAAATTGAAAGGTCACAGAATTCTGCCAGCTCTCCTCATTGCTCAGGTCCTCCCCCACCACACGACCCCCACAGCGACGGTAAAAGGTCATGGCATGCACATTGTCCGGCTGGCATTCACAAGTGAAGGTAGAGACTCCCCGTGTTTGAAATACCTCTTGGATAAAGGAAAATACACAACGTCCAATCCCCCTATGTTGGTACTCTTGCCGAAGGTATAGGGAGAGCAAGTGGGCGGGCACAGATATATGAAGCGTGATGTAGCCAATTGGGTGGTCCTCCTGCATCATGAGATAGACCGCATAAGCCGGGCTTTTAATACGCTGTGCATCCTTTTGGGTATGCCATGCATAGTCAAATTGGTCGATCATGTCGTCAGGATAGATGCCTCGGTATGTGGTAGACCAAATTTCTTGACGCAGTTTGGCTATGACCGCAGCGTCTTCTTCTTGTGCTCTGCGAAACACAACGGTGGATTGCATAACCATCTCTCCTCATCTCTCCATGCTTTCCCCCATTTTATCAAACTCTGCTTTTCTACACAAGATATATCATACAAGTGTTCTATACGCAAAAGGCCTCAGGCTGTGCTCTTATACCATGCACAGCCTGAGGCCTTTTATTTGACTATTGCCCACTTTAGACAGGTACCCGAAGATCTTTTCTCATCCCTCTTGTTTTTGATAATACTGGGCTTGGGCCTGCCACAGTTGGGCGTACACACCGTCCGCCTCCACCAACTGCTGGTGGCTGCCCTGCTGGACGATGTGGCCGTGGTCGAAGACCACAATGTCGTCGCAGAACTTGCAGGAGGAGAGACGGTGGCTGATGTACACCGCCGTCTTGTCTCCGGCGATCTGGTCAAACTTGCTATACACCTCTGCCTCTGCAATGGGGTCCAGGGCGGCGGTGGGTTCGTCCAGGATGATAAAGGGGGCATCCTTGTAGAGGGCCCGGGCAATGGCGATTTTCTGGGCCTCGCCCCCGGAGACCTCCACGCCCTTCTTCTCCAAATCCTTATAGAGATAGGTATCCAATCCCTGGTCCATCTTCTCTACCCGGTCCATGACCCCCGCCTGGGTGAGGCACTGGGCCACCCGCTCCCGGTCGTACTGGGTCCGCCCTGCCACATTCTGCCCCAAAGGCAAGGCCAACAGGTGGAAGTCCTGGAACACCACCGAGAACAGGGCGATATAGTCCGGGTACTGGTATTTGCGGATGTCGATACCGTTTAACAGGATTTCTCCCTCAGTGGGGTCATAGAGGCGGCACAGGAGCTTGATGAAGGTGGACTTGCCGCTGCCGTTCTCCCCCACCACCGCCAGGCGGCTGCCCACCTGGAATTTCAGGTTCACATGGCGCAGGGCCCAAGCCTCGCTGTCCGGGTAGCGGAAGGACACGTCCCGGAACTCCACCTGATAGTTACGGTCGGAGCGTTTTTCTGTGGTGAGAGAGCCCTGGTACATCTGATTGGGTATATCCAGGAACTCAAAACAAAGTGCCGTGTAACGGGCATTGACCCGCATATTTCCAACAACCTCCAGCAGTCCGGACACCCCCACAAACAAGGTGGTCACGGCACCTACATATTGGGTGATCCCACCCACGCCGAAGGCTCCTGTCCACGCTTTCAGGCACACATATACATACACTACGCCAGTGAGAATGGCGGCAATGCCATCCGCTGCCGCCTGCCAAAGCCCCATAGGCCCCTTGGCATAGCGGGCAAGGTTGGATTTGGTATCAAACAGATGAACACTGTCCCGGTAGACCTGGCACACATTGGGCTGCTGGTCATAGATGCGCATATCCAAAGCCCGTTTGGCATTGTTGCTCTCAAAGCCAAAGTAGGTCGACAAGCGATTTCCCAACCGTACCTCTTCGTCGTTGGTGTTCCAATACGCCATACTCCGATTTCCGAAAACAGGAGACAACAGAGCCACACATAGCATCACGGCAAACACAACAATCACCCACATGGGATGATTGAGAAACTCCCATCCGCTCCCCTCCGGCACCTTTTGCACCAGCAGGCCAAGGGAGAGGATCAGTCCTGTCACAATTTGAGACACATTGGTAAATACAAGTCCGTAGTTGTTCAGCATTTGCAGCAAACCCCAGCCCGCCCAGTTCTCATTTTGTCGAATCTGGGAATAGAGATCGCAGACCTGCTGATTTTGCATGATGGAATAGTCCAAATCCATCATTTTATCCATATAGAACTTCTCATTTTCCACCCGGGTCTGTTCCTTCTCCCAAGTTGCCCACCGGGAAAAGGCTCCATTGAGCAGGATTAGTCCAGCTGTGACCCCCAGCAGCATCCCAATCCACTGGGCCAGCACCCGAGGATCTCGCCCCTGGGACAGTTCCCCAATGATGCGGGCGGAGAAATAGATGGATGTGTACGGGGTCACCGCCTTGACCAGAGCAGACAAGGCCAAGGACACCAGAATCGTGGGGCGCAACTTCCACCAGATGCGCCACCCCCGCAGGGTCAGGCGCAAGCTTTCTCCCCAAGACTTATTTTTCTCCATCAAAACTCCCCTCCTTCCTGGTAATACCGGCTCTGGACCTCAAAGAGTTTGGCATATCCGCCGCCCAGATCCAGCAGGGACTGGTGGGTGCCCTCCTCCGCGATGCGGCCATGCTCCAGGTAGAGAATCCGGTCACAGAACCGTGTGGAGGCCAGACGGTGGGAGATGAATAGAGAGCTCTTTCCCTGGGTCATGGAATTGTATTTCATGTAAATGTCGTGCTCGGCCAGGGGGTCCAAAGCTGCCGTGGGCTCGTCCAGCACCACCACCGGGGCGTCCCGGTACAGGGCCCGGGCCAGCATCAGCCGCTGCATCTGGCCTCCGGACAGCTCCACCCCATCTTCAAAGACATTGCGGGTCACGGGGGTGTCCATCCCCCGGGGCAGAGCTTCCACCGCCTGGGTCAGCCCCGCCTGCTCCAGGCATTTCGCCACCCGCTCCCGGTCGATGTCCTCCACACGCTGGGCCACATTCACCGCCACATTGGTGTCCAACACGGAAAATTCCTGGAACACCGCAGAAAACAGATGATAGTATTCCCTGCGGTTATAGGCACGGATGTCCACTCCATTGAGGCGGACACACCCCTGGGTGGGGTCCAAAAAGCCACACAACAGCTTGACCAAAGTGGTCTTGCCCGCTCCGTTGAGGCCCACAATGGCCACCTTTTCCCCCGGATGGAGGGTGAAGGTAAGATTGGAGATGGTGTCCTTCTCGGCTCCAGGATAGCGGTAGGACACATGGTCCAGCACGATCTCGCACTCCTTCAAATCTTGGGGCAGGGGCTTTCCCTCTTCAAAAGCGAAGGGCTCCGGCCACTCCAAAAACTCCCGCAGGGTGGACAGCTCCAGGCTCTGGCGGTGGAGGGTGGAGAACTGCTCCATGATGCCCTTCACCCACTGGGTAAAACCGCTGATGGCAGAAAAATACAGCAGAAACTGTGATGCGGACAGTCCCTGGGTTAAGGTCAGCCAGATGAGATAGGCATAGGCTCCCCCGTTGCGCAGCAAAGTGAGCAGAGCATCCACCACATAGACGAGAAAATACACCCGCTCCCGCCGGGTCAAAAAAGCCCGATACGCTCCCATGGCACTGCTCCACACCTCCTCTAGCCAGGGTCGCAAGCCAAAAATCCGAAAATCCTGGGCATACTCCCGCTTGGTAGACACCCGTCTGGCATAGCCAATGGTGTTCATACAGGCCGCCCGTTCCTCCCGGTGCCGAGAACCCCAACCTTCCAGGTGTTCACTGACCATAAAGCCCACCGCTGTGGTGAGGATGACAAGGGCCACCATCCAGCCGCTCAAGCCTGTCAGCAGAAGTAGATACACCGCAAATCCCAACACATTGGTCAAAATGTCTGTCCAGGTGGTCCAGATGGCCTCGGAAGCATCCTGATTGGAGTTACACGTTCGCAGTGCCTGTTCCTTCCATTTCAAAAAGGTGGTGTCCAGCAAATTGGGAAAGGAGGTACTGGTTGATTTGCGGGAAATTTCCCCCGATATATACATACGCACTTGAATCCGTCCAAACAGGGCATTGGTATTCAAGTAGCTCTTTCCCCCCCACAGCAGCAACAGGGCCAGGGTAAACACCCCGATGGTGGCCAGCAGCTGAGGAAGGGGCACATGCCCCTCCACCTGGCCCAGCACCACAGGGACAAAGAGCATTTCCACCACCGTAGCCCCGGCGGTGGCCACCGCCAACAGCAGGCAAATCCACAGCACTGAAGGACAGTTGTCCCACGCCGCTTTGACAAAGTAGGCGGTATTCTGCCACATGTTATATGTGGGCTTTTTCTTCTTCTCCTTCATGTTCTCACCTCACCCGTAGCTTATCACAAAAATTCGCCCCCGGATCGCTCCGGGGACGAACGGCCAATCTGGGGTGCTGAATTGCACCTCACAGCTGTGGAATTAAAATCTCGGTGGTAAAGGCCCCCGCCTCGCTGTTGCGGCTGAGGTAGCCGTCCAGGCGCTCCACAATGGCATCCATGCGCACCAATCCAAAGCCGTGGCCCTCCCCCTTGGTGGTGCGGAATCCCTTTCCCACCTTGGAAAGCTTACCCGTGGCAGTAAAGTTGGTGAAGGAGATGTAGAGTTGGGTGCCCTTCATGTCCATATACACCCGGATGAGCCGCTCCTGGGGCGGCAGAGCCAGGCTGGCCTCCATGGCATTGTCAAAGAGGTTGCCCAGGATGACACACAGGTCCAGCTCGGACATGGTGAGCTTCACGGGAATATGGGCGTCCACATGTACCGGGATATCCCGGGCCTTGGCCAGAGAAATCTTACTGTTCAAAATGGCGTCGGCCATGGCGTTGCCCGTCTTCACCACCGTGTCCACGGTGTTCAGGTCCGTGTCCAGTAAATCCAGATAGGACCGGATGGCCTCCAGATCCCCCTGGGCGGCGTAGGCCTTCATGGTCTGGATATGGTTGCGGTAGTCGTGCCGCCACCCCCGCATCTGCCGGTACATGTTCTCCACCTCTTGGTAGTGGGTGTCCAGCAGTTCCCGCTGGTAGTTCTCCAGCTTCTCATTCACCCGTTTGGATAGAAAACCCATGGCGACCTCCTCAACTGTGGGCGATGATGGCCCGGTTCAGCCCCTCGTAGGCGCCCCGGGGCAAGGGCAGCACGCTGCCGTCGGAGAGCACCACCTGGGTTTTGGTCACCCGGCGCACCACCTCCAGATTCACCACCATGGAGCGGCCCAGACGGTGAAACCGCCCGTCCAGGGCCTCCTCCAGGCGGCTGAGGGTGGACTTGGTGGTATAGTCTCCCTTGGCGTGTACCGTCACATAGTTGCGGCACACCTCCAGGTAGCGAATCTCCCCCAGGGGAATGCGCACCATCTCGCCCCCCTGCTCCAGGGTCAGCGCTCGCTCCCGGCGGCGTACCTTGTCCACCGCCCGGTCCAGTACCGCCCGCAGCTTGTCCCCGTTCACGGGTTTGAGCAGGTAGTGGAGGGCCGCCACCTCATACCCTTCCGCGATATAGTCGGAGTACCCGGTGATAAAGACAATCTGGACATCCTGATTGTCCCGGCGAATCTCCTTGGCCATGGTCACTCCATCCAACTGGCCCATCTCAATGTCCAAGAGGAGGAGGTCGAACCGCTTTTCCTCGGCGTAGCGGAACAAAAAACTCTCTGCCGATGGAAACCGCTCCACATGGAGGGCAAGGTCCCGCTCCTGGGCCCAGGCAGACAGAAAGGTCTCCACATAGGCAGCGTCGGTCTGGCTGTCGTCACAGATGCCCACCCGCAGTTCCATGTTCCATTCCCTCCTCTGGTTTTCTTACTTATTCTTCTCCGTGTTGCGGAAGGCAAAGAACCGCTGCCCAGCGTAGTTGAGCACCACGAACAGGCCTGCGCCCACCAGCATGGTCAGGTTGCCCTGCATCTGCTGGCTCAGCGGCATACCGGACAGAACCACTGCCACCGCAGGCTTGGCAATGCCATAGGCCAGCACCCAGCACACAGCAATACTCAGCACAAATCGGCCCACCACCTTCCAGCCTCGCTCGGCATTGCGGAAGGTAAAGTGTTTGTTGAGAAAGTAGCTGACCACACTGCCCACAATGTAGTTGGCGGCCGAGGACAGCCAGTAGCCCAGGTCTCCCCAGGTGTGCAGCCCGGCCAGGTTGTACAGGGCGAACATCACCCCAAACCCCACCGCGGTATTGAGAACGCCCACCATCAAAAAGCGGACAAAGGTCCCTTCAAACAGTTTCTTCACAAAATACGCTCCTTTGGTGCAAAAAAAGGGCAAGCACCGGGCTTGCCCCTTTTCTGTCGTGATTGAGATTAGTCCAGAGTGGCCTTGACCGCCTTGGCCAGCTCACCCAGAGCGGCGCGGCTGGTATCGTCCAGAGCGGAACGGATGGTAACCACCTGGTCCATCACGGTGATGTTCTTCAGCTGGTCCAGAGCAGCCCGCATCTCCTTGGCGGCCAGAGGAGCCCAAGTGCCGTTCTCCACCAGAGCCACGGTGCGGTTCTGGAAGGCCTTGGTCTTCAGACGATAGAGGAAGGTGGCCATGGGAGTGAAGACAAAGTTATCGTAGGTGGATGCAGCCAGCACCAGGTTGGTGTACTGGAAGGCCTTGGCCACAGCCTTGGCCCAATCCTCACGGGTCAGGTCGATGGCTTCCACCTTCACGCCCTCAGCCTTGAGCATGTCCACCAGCTCCAGAGCGGCCTTGGCGGTGTTGCCGTGGATGGAGGCATAAGCCACCAGCACGCCCTTCTCCTCAGGCTGATAGGTGCTCCACTGGGTGTACTTCTCCAGGGCCAGGCCGATGGCATCTCCGGTGAGCACAGGACCGTGGAGGGGAGCCACCACGGCGATGTCCAGGCCGGCGGCCTTCTTCAGCAAAGCCTGCACCTGGGGGCCGAACTTGCCCACGATGTTCAGATAGTAGCGGCGGGCCTCTTCCACCCACTCGGTCTCGGGGTTGCCATCGCCAAAGCGTCCGAAGCCGTCGGCGGAGAACAGCACCTTCTCCTTGGCCTCATAGGACACCATGGCCTCAGGCCAGTGCACCATGGGTGCCATGACGAAGGTGAGGCTGTGCTCGCCCAGCTCCACCACGTCGCCCTCCTTGACCACCACAGCCCGGTCGGTGTAATCCACACCGGTGAACTGCTTGAGCATGGGGAAGGTCTTGGCGTTGCCAATGAGCTTCATCTGGGGATAACGCTGAGCCACTTGGGCCACACTACCAGCGTGGTCGGGCTCCATGTGATGTACCACCAGGTAGTCGGGCTGACGATCGCCCAGCACCTCGTCCAGGTTGGCCAGCCACTCCTGGGTCTTGCGGGGGTCCACGGTGTCCAGAATGGCCACCTTCTCGTCCACGATCACATAGGAGTTGTAGGTAACGCCCTGGGGCACTACATACTGGCTTTCAAACAGGTCAATGTCGGGATCATAGCAGCCGACCCGATAAATAGATGTCGAATTGAGCAGTTGATTCACAGTGATCACACCTCTCTTTATATATCCCCACTATTTTACTATGAGTTGATACCACCGTCAAGGAACTTTTTCTACAATTTCACTTGATACGATTATTTCCAATTTGTAAATCCTTCCTTTCCCCACCCCTTCTTTCCTTGACTTTACAGATTGGGTCTGCTAGAATTTAATTGCAAAAATGATATTAGGGGTTTTTGTTTATGAGTTTTAAAATTATTGTCGATAGCTGCTGCGACCTCAGCCCCGAATTGCTCCGGTCCGGCATTTTCCATAGTGTTCCCCTGACCATATATGTGGGTGAGAACGAGTTCCGGGATGATGACACCTTGGTACCTCAGACCCTGGTGGATGCCATGGCCATGTGCCAGGAGGCCTCCCACACCGCCTGTCCCTCTCCGGCGGACTATCTGGACGCCTTTGAGGCGGTGGATGGAGACATTTATGTGGTCACCCTCTCCGCTCTGCTCTCCGGCTCCCACAACAGCGCGTGGCAGGCCGCCCAGATGTTTGTGGAGGAGCACCCCGAGCGCAACATCCGGGTGTTTAACTCCTGCTCTGCCTCCGCTGGTGAGACCCTCATCGCTCTGAAAATCTCCGAGTTGGCCTCTTCTGGTATGCCCTTTGCCCAAGTGGTGGCCCAGGTGGAGAAGTATATCACCGAGATGAACACCCTGTTCGTGCTGGAAAACCTGGACATGTTGCGCAAGGCCGGACGTTTGACCCGGGTGCAGTCTCTGGTCACCGGAGCGCTGCGGGTGAAGCTGGTGATGGGCTCCACACCCCAGGGCGAGATCAAGAAGCACACCCAGGCCCTGTCCATCAAGCAGGCGCTGAACAAGCTGGCGGACATTGTGGCCGCCGACGAAAACCACAAGGGCAAGCTGCTGTGCATTGCCCACTGTCTGTGCCGAGAGCGGGCGGAATACCTGCGCATGATGATTCTCAAGACCTGTGAGGTCTCCGACGTACTCATCACAGAAACCCGGGGCATCAGTTCCTTCTACGCCAACAACGGCGGCGTGGTGGTGGCCTACTAATCCCCAGAAGAGAAAGGAGCGTTTCCCATGGATCAGCCGTCCAAGCGTGACCAGCGGCGCGCTCTGTTCTTCCGCCGCTGGCTCTACTGGGTGCTCATCACCACCCTGGTGCTGTGTGTCATTGGGTTGGGGGTCAATGTGGCGGAGTGGTTAGGCATCCTATGAAAACACCTATATAACTTTCATAAAACGAATCCCTGGGACTTGGATGTCTCAGGGATTCGTTTTTGCACTATAAATTGCGCATTGAATGTGCACGCTATACCATCTGCCACTGCCAAACACCTGCTGTACCAGGTGCCCATACGCACGGATTCATATTCTGCCTACACAGATAGGTTTTTCCTTGATAGGTATAGTATTTTCCATAGTAACAGTCCATCTCATACACCCAGGGAATGGGGTCTTCAAGCGTTCCGGCATGTTCCCCGTCGATGGGGCGATAAACAGCTGACATTCCATCTCCCCCAGGTGGTTGCTGCTCCTGTGGTATAACACCGTCAGAGGCCACGACACGATAACACTGCCCGTTGTGCATCAAGCACACACCACACTTTATCACTTCCCCACGCTCCAGCAACTCATCCCACGTAGGGAGAATATCAGGAATTGATAAGGCCACATCATCAGAAAAAGACACATATGTTTGTGCAAAAGATCGAGCAAATAGAGTCGATTGAGATGATAAACAAGCCTCTTGAATTTCCCCTATTTTTGCTTTCAACGCTTGTATTACAGTATTAGGATCCTCTCTCCCTGCTACAGTCACTTCTCCTACGTTAGAGGAGAGAATATTCATCCCCGGAGAAGATAGCAATTCCATTGGAGTAAGCTGTATTATTTCGGTTGCAGAGGTTTTATATACAAACTCTGGACCATATGTCTGTAACCACATTTTCACAGCTTCCGCATCGGGAACCTCAGCATTCGGAAGTCTAATACTGATAAGATTTGCTCCAGAACAAATACATCCGACCTCATCTACACTGGCTGTGGGAAGCGTCTTTAGTATTGAACAGACAATATCTAGAGCTCCTGCATTCCCCAGCGTAGGTGTCGGCACAGAAAAAAACCATCTGGTCGTAACATCATTCTTCTGTCCAACTCCTGGATTTTCTGCTCCATTTGCCACATACTTCGCCCAGTCTACCGTCAGCATTCCCTTTGATGCATCCAGTATTCCGCCATACACCGTTCGCCCCAACTCCACGGATTTTTCTAAATCGCCGTGGGTGATCTTCACGTTTTTCCAACCACGAATGGGACGTACATTTTCGACGTTGGGCTCCCCTTCTCCCTCTTGGAGGGGATGAATGTCTACTGATACATCCAGAGGATACTCTGGAACTGGGTTACAAGTAACCTCCATTCCACTGATCTCAAATTTAGGCGCCAAGCTGTCAACTACCATACGACTGGACCATGTTGTCGTTTTTTGCATGGCATTGTCGTCTATTGTACCCCCATCAAGCATTTCACAGAACCTGTACATCCCATTCTCATCTACCATCAGCACCTTTCCAACATCCGATGTAGTGGGGATGGGTAATGTTGCAGCCGCCTTTTGTGCCTCTTGGTTGGCCTGATCCGCAGCTGACGCAGCCACAACCGCCTCGCGGGCCACCTCCACCGCATCTAGCTTTGCCTTTTCTGCCGCGGATGCCGCTAAGATAGAATCCTCCGCAGACTGCTTCGCCTGCTCTGCATACGGCCCAGACGCTTCGGCCGCTTTTCTTGCAGTCTCAGCATCTGCAGCAGCCTGTCGTTGCAGCGCCACCATTTGTTCCAAATAGGACGTCGTGGGTATAGCCGGGTCATCCCCAACGTCTGGTTCGACACCATTCACCACATAGCCGTAGACGAGCCAAATCGTAGGCTTGACGACCTCCCTCCCATCCAGCCCCACCAACCCCATATGGAGTTCTCCAAGATCGGCCAGTACCTCCCATGGAATCTTGTGACGCTCCGTTGGATCGACGAGTTCCACTTTGATTTCTGTCCCTGTTCCAAGATTCCGCCAATGCAAGAATACAGTAAGCCCGTCCCACGAGTTATCTAGGCGAATCTCAACTTGCTCAGCATTGACGGTACCTTTGGGTATACGCTTTGGATAATGCGAATAAAACTGGTTGTTAGCTACAATCACTGTGTCCATGTGATTCCTCCCTTCCTCTCAATTTTAGTCGTATTTCCTTGCGCATGAATTTACAAATTAAATTCTAAATACACTTTCCCCTCAGGTCTCTCCTTGAGAGAGTACAAAGCAACTGTTTCAAAATCTATTTTTCCAGCCCCCAAAAAAAGAAAGAGCACAGCTTTCGCTGTGCTCTTTCTGTTTGACTGTTACAAAATAGATACCAGTAAAGAAATCGTATTATTAAAGAAAAAAGATACCCATTCCAAAATGAGAATTCCGGGTTCACAACGAGTCCGTTTTCGTTTTCACGTTCAGATTTTTTGATATTTACTTTTTGATATCCCAATTATACCATAAAAAACAACTGTTCAAAAGTAACGCAAATATAAAATTTACGGCATAGAAACAGAGGTCAGAATTTGGATGTCTCATTTTTGAGCTCCAAATTCCGACCTCTGTTCAATTCCAAATTTTGATTTTTTCAGACCAACTATACAAGTAACACTTTCCCTTGAAGTATGCAATCTATGCTGTCATTTAGAATAATAGAGTGATATTGGTCACAATCATTGTCAGGTTGCAACCAACTTTCCCCATTCTCTATTTTATATCTCTTACACATTACATTTCCATCAACAACAAATATCCCGATCTCACCGTCCTGCAATTCATCTACTTTCTTCACAAATACTATACTTTGATCTGGGATTGTCGGTTCCATACTTTTTCCTAAGATTTTTACAGCGTAGTCTGCATCTGGGTATGGAGAGTCAATCTCCTTTTCAGTCCTGCTCGGTCCATCACTGTAAAATCCACTCCCTGCGCATGCTGACATTTCAAAAAGATATACAGTTTTTGACGAAATATCTTCAGACTGGTTATCAGTGTTCTCGTTTAACTCGGGATCGTTCAATTCTTTTTGAATTGATGTAACAATATCTGTCAGCCATTCAAAGATATATCTTCCTTTTTTAAAGTCATCGTTGCCAATTTTATTAATCAATTCTATTGCCGCAGTTTTGTCTTTGTATACACCATTGTAAAAATCTAATGAAATAAACTTCAACTCTTTCCCATCAATATGAAAAATTGTTCTGCCATGTTCCTTTAAAACATACTGCCCATTTTCGAAATCAAAGGTCACTTGTCTTTTCATAACGTTTCCACCTCTTTTTAATTGAATCTAGTCCACCATCAATGTTTTGAGCCACGATATCGAGAATGTTATATTCAGGGCAATTATATTCAAGAGCTCCCGATTGCACCGTAATTTTTCCATCTTTTTGGGATAAAAAAATCAGATTGTCAATATCTAAATTTACTATAAACTGAGGATTATGTGTAACCATTATTACTTGGCGATTCTCGCCCATAGTTTTAAATCTATCAAGTAAATAATTTCTAATAGCACTTTGAGAAATGTTATCCTCAGGTTGATCAATAATATAAATACCATCTTGCAGTGTCTCATAAGATAAAAGATCAAAATATATTTTAGCGTCCAAGCCTGACGACAATTCCGCATATTTATCCATGCCTTGATATATTATTGAGTTCTTGGGACGCAAGTCTTCTTCAAGTAACATATGTAGTGCATTATTAAAAAACTGAAGAACAGGAGTATCATCATATTTTAGCATCATATCCTGTAGCCGTTTTTCGGTTATCGTTTCCCAATCAATCTTTTTTCCTGATTTCAAGGTCCTTGATATTAAAGACAGAAAATATTCAGTATTAATTTCATCTATTTGAAGTTTTGAAACAAATTCATAATCACATACCCGGTTTGTGTTTGCCCGAATTTGGGTTTGTGCAATAAACGGAGTATATGGATGAATTGAGCGGCTGGCAGTTACTAATTCAACAACTTGATTCTTTAACTCTGCTGTATTCTCGGCAAATGCAGATCGTCTTTTTTGAGTATCACTTATACTCTTCTTATGTTGAGTGGTTTTCTTTCGTATAACTCCAGAAACTACTTCCATACGACTATTCTCATTCTCAATTAAACGAGCTTTTGTATCATATTTTTCTTTCATTTTAGAAAATGTTTCTATGGTCGACTGTATACTATCAACATCTTCTGTATCTAGATTCATTTTAATAATATTTCCGAGTTGTGTAATAATATTTTCTATCTGCAGAACAATATCAGAGAATGGAGTGCTTTTCTGTTTCCCATAACCTATATTATTAACAAATGTGAGGCTTTCCGCATTCTCTTCATTGATTTCTATTTTGAACTGTCCTAACTTCTTAACCTTTGACGCAAATTCAAATTTTTGACTTAAGTAATCGATCATTCTTGATATTTCGCTTTCCACCAAAGCTTTATATGCGGTGCTTTCGATAGAAGCCGGAAAATATTTTTCAAGAAACTCTGTTCGGTTTAGTTTGTTTTCTTCAAATTTAATTCTAACTTCCCCCTGCATATCAAAACAAAAAATATGATCTTCAGTTATCTGTTTGGGTATGCTAAGCTTATGTTCTTTTAAATATTTTTTATATCCTGTCACAACTGAAGTAGGCAAAAGTGATTTGGGTTTAATATATCCAGTCAAAGCGTGAAGTAGCAATGATTTTCCAACAGAATTGTCTCCAATGATAACATTAATACCTTTGGACAATGGAATTTCAAAGTTACTATCGCCATTAGTAAAATTAATAGAAGGAAGCGTGTATCGCGTTGCTGTAAAAAAACTATCCACTACTTTCATTCGAGTGTGATCTGTCATTGCCATTACAAGACCTCTAAAGGTTGGTAAACACTTAACATAGGTATAGGGAAAGCTCTCAATAATCTCATCTGGTGTTTCTGATGGATACACAGACCAATCGTGGCAATCAGTTCCAGTAACAAACCTAATTTTGTCATCCAGCTTGTTTTGTATTAAAAAATTCTTATTCAGTACTTCATTACGCCTGTTCTTAAATTCGAACGCTTCAAAGTAATCTGTGTAAACAAATTCTAAGAATTTTTTATTTCCAAGTATATTAGCGTCATTTTTTCTTGCCTGTTTACTTGTTAAAGTATTTTTTTGATGAGCAATTAAAATTGTGTTGATATCTATTTCCCTCAACAGTTCTAGGAAGTCTTCCTCTTTATAAGCATGTAAATAATTGGGGGGTGTTGTTTTAAGTAAGTTTTCAATGGATCGAACTTTAGTTTCATCTTCGTCAGAAAAAATTGCAACAACGTGTATTACACGTTCGCTTCCGTTGCTTGAAAAGCATACAGAGAATTCTACACCAGGCAAAACTTTTTGGATTGAATTATCAGCATTTTCTGCTTGCTTTAATGCCAAATACATATCATATAAAAATGTGTCATGGTCAGTGATCGAGCATACATTCACGCCTTGCTCGTTCAATTTTTGAACAAGTAAAGGAACATTATCCAAAGTGTTATTTTTAACTTTGGAGCCATCTTTGGACGATGATACAGCAGAATGAATATGTAAGTCCAATTTCAAGCCATTTACAGCAATTTTTTCCATCATATCACTTCTTTGCTTAAGTTACTTATCTGCACCCAATTAGAACTTGCTTCTACAAGTGACGTTACTTTAAGGCGAAGATTTGAAGTAATTATACCACAAATCGCCATTTTTCTCAACGAAAAAAGCAGGTACAGAGAAACACCGACAGCACATGGTATGCCAGCATTTCTCTGTACCCGCTTTATTGGACAAGGGACTGTATAATCTCATATCCGCCTACAAATCGGATGCGGATTTCCTCTTTGGATAGGATAGTAACCTGTTCAATGATGCGGTAGGTTAGAGCATCGGAGTATTCATGGATGGTGATGTCATCCGCAGAAATCATCTGTATAATTTCCTGCACCTTGGAGGTTTTGTTTTTGTTTTGCTCAATGGCTTGTTCTGCACGCTTTTTTAGTTGTTTCAGTGAGAGAATTTCGTCATTAACCTGTTGGAGTTTTCTATCCAGAAACTCGTTTTCTTCATCACCAGCAAGGAGGAGAAGCCGATCAAACTCCCGATTCATTTCAGCTATTTTATTCTGTATGACGATAGGATCGGCGCCTGTTTCTGTGACTGCGCAATTTACCAAGGTGTTTTGTAAACAAGAGGTGACTTCTTCTTGATGGCTATTTAATAGAGCGTTAAGCCCTGCCACTATAGCCTTGTGCAATGCATCTTCAGGAATACTGGGAGAGTCTTTGCAGAATTTCTTTCCGAATTCCAAGCGGCTGATACAGCGCCATACTATTTGTTTGCGCCCATGGATGTTCCAAGTCACACGCCGGTAATAACAGCCACAGTTTCCACATACCAACCGTTCGGACAGTGCATATTGACTGGTGAATTTTCCCCGGTTTGTTTTAGAATGTTTCTGAGTGACGGGGCGTTTGCTTTTTCTTCTTGCGATTTCTTCCTGAACTTGGTGGAACATTTCTCTTGTGACAATAGCAGGGTGATTGTTTTCTATGTAATATTGAGGTAATTCTCCATTGTTTTTCTGCGGTTTACCTTCTAAGAAATTAGCGGTAAAGGTTTTTTGCAGCAGTACATCACCCATGTATTTCTCGTTTTGAAGAATGCGCAGAATAGCCTGCGTTGTCCATTCTTTTTTTCCAGTAGCGGTAGGAAAGCCTTTGGATTCCAGTGTTTCTTTAATCTTGCTCAGGCTATCTCCATTTAAATAATTTTGAAACATCATCCGTATCGCATCGGCTTCCTTTGGAACTATTTCAGGTTGTCCATCTGTGCCCTTTCGGTAACCTAAAAAATTGGTATATCGGAAGGAGAATTTTCCCTGTTTGTATCCCATTCGCTTTCCACGAGCGACATTAAGGCTGATAGATTCGCTCTCTGCCTGAGCAAAGGAACTCAGACAGGTTAAAATCATCTCGCTGGTCATATCCGCAGTATTGATTCCCTCTTTTTCAAAAATCACCGGAATATCAAGACTTTTCAGCATTCGAACATATTGAATGCATTCCAGCGTATTTCGAGCAAATCGAGAAATGGATTTTGTCAGGATTAAGTCTATTTTCTTTTTCTTGCACAGTTCTATCATTTCTAAAAACTGAGTACGTTTTTTCACGTGAACACCGGAAATTCCGTCGTCTGCAAAGATTCCAACCAGTTTCCAATTGTCATGGGAATTGATTTTATTTGTATAATATTCTACTTGAATTTCAAAGCTGCTCTGCTGTTCTTCTTCCTCTGTGCTGACCCGGCAATAAGCAGCAACTCGAAGATTCTTTTTGCGCTTTCGGGTATCCTGTAAAAGTGGATTTGCCGGGATTTCCCTTATTGTTTTTTGTGGCATAGTAATTCACCATCCTTGGGGGGATAAATTTGTTTATTGATAAAGCATAGCTGAATGGTTTCTGCTGGAGATAACAGTATGTTCTGTACGCTTTCCGAAAATAATGTTTCATCTATTTGTTCTAATATGGAACGACTTGAATAAAGTTGTTGCAATTTCAATGTTGCAGGATCGTATTGAATAGGTTCTAAACATTCGTATTGGAGTTGTGCCCTCTCGAAAATAAGGGATATAATTTCGTCCGGTGCAGTGGATGGCTGCTCCATCAGACGATGGATATCCTGCGTGATTTTTCCTATCTGTATGGGAAGGTGATGGTGATGTGCGATAGGATTTTGAAAGATATCAGGGTTTTGGATCAATGCGTTCATTTGGTAAAGAACAGTATCTACTAATTTTGTATTTGGAATTGGTCCTATTCTTAATTCACAGGTATCGCATTTCCAAAAAACCTTATTACGGGTACCAAGGTCGATTCGCAGTTTAGAACGACAGTTGGCACAAGTCATATATTTTCGGATCAGTTCAATATGAGGTAGGGGTTTGGGAGCTTTTTGTTGGCGCAGGCGCAATGCTTGCTCAAATATTTTTTGATCTGTCAGCGCAGGGAAATCATCTTTCCCGCAGTATTTCGGATTTTCTAAAATTCTGCGTACCATATGCTTTGACCAAATCGTGCTGGTTTCACTATAGGGTATTCCGGTTTGCTGTAGCTTGTTGGCAATCGCTTGCAAGGTATTCCCGTTCAGATAAGAAATGAAAATGTCAGGAACCAGCTTTCCTTCTGCCGGGTGAACGACGATTTTTCCATCTTGTATTTGATATCCAAAGGGAAGGTATCTTTGCTTTTTCACGGTTTATCGTTTCTCCTTTAATATGAGACCGTTGACTAATCGAAAGGAAAAGGTGTTCTGTTGGATTTCGACTTTTTCGATCATTGCCTTAAAAATATCCTCGTCAAACTGAATCATAGGTTCGGCACTGTCCAGCAGAGAAATAATGGTTTTCGTTTTATCCAATCGATGCCCAATTTTATTTTCATGGGGAATTTGCTTTGCCTGCTGGCGAAGGTCATAAAGTTTTTGATTGATTTGCGTAGTGCGTTCTATATAAATCGAAGAGTCAACACTGCCTTTGGTACGAAGTCGTGTTAATGCATGATGCTGCCGCATCAGATCGGTGATTTGTTGATTGATAAATGCCAAGTGTTCATCGGTTTCTTTTGCGGCTTTCAGCTTTTCCAAATCGATTACTATGGGCTGCAGGATTTGAGAATAGTGTTCCAGTAACTTATTAAATAGACGTAAAAATGCCCGATAGATGTCTGTTTCAGAGACAGGCATCATCGGGCATTGTGTTTTATCCTTATAATGTTTTCTGCAAATCCAAGTTCCAGCGGAATGTTGTTTTTTGAAAACAGAACCGCAAAGGCTGCAAAATAATTTTTTACTAAGGGGATATTCTTGCCGCTCAGATAGCTTGGGGGCTTTTTTCTGGAGCAGCACCTGTGCTTTTTCAAATTCTTCACGAGAGATGATTGCTGGATGGCTGTTTTCGATGTAGTATTGCGGTAACTGTCCAGTATTTTTTTGCAGTTGGAACGGCAGAATATCGGGCGTGTATCTTTTTTGAACTAAGGCATCTCCCATATACTTTTCGTTTGTAAGAATATACTGGACATGATAGATATGCCACTTTTTTGATTCCCATCGTTTGGGGAGTTGGCGGCGATTGAGTTCATCTGTCAATTCTTCAATTCCCATTCCGTTTAGATAACTGCTGAATATAAAGCGGATCACTTTAGCTTCTGGAGGGAAAATTTCTAACGTGCTTCCACTCAGGATATATCCGTATGGAGCTCTACAAGTAATAAAATCTCCTTTTTGCATTCGTTTACGGATGGACCATTTCAGGTTTTTCGAGATAGAGAGGGATTCTTCCTGTGCGGCCGATCCCAAAATACTCAGCAGCATTTCGCTGCCCATTTTCCCGGTGTCGATTTCCTCTTTTTCAAATTCCACTGCAACACCAAGTTGTTTGAGTTCGCGAACCGTCTGGATGCAGTCGATGGTATTTCGGGCAAATCGGGAAATAGACTTTACAAGGATGCGGTCGATTTTTCCTGCCCGGCAGTCGGCAAGCAGCCGCTGAAAATCACTCCGTTTGTCGGCTGTGGTGCCGGAAACCGCTTCATCCGCATATAGGCCGGCGAATTCCCATTCATCCTTTGACTGAATGTAACTGGTGTAATAATCCACTTGGGTGGCAAAGGAATTAAGCTGGTCGGCCGAATCGCTGCTTACACGGGCGTATGCTGCAACCCGCAGCTTTTTTGCCTGCTCCGCTATCGGCTGTATGACTTTGACCTGCGGCACCTTTGCCACCACCTTTCCCGTTGGACATCTTTTTTGTCACACACAACACTACCACAAGCAGTTCCGGATAGCTATCACGACAACCACTAAATATAGAGCTGTGAAACACCGTACTTTTCGGCAATAGCAACATTCGCCTGCTGGCAGTATTCCAATGTGACTTTTTCTTGTTTTAACAACTGTTTTAATACGGAAAACGCTGCAAAATATTTGATTTCATTGATCACCTTTTCGCTTGGCGTTTGATTGGCAGATAAGTTTTCCATAAGCTTGTCACCACGGAAGCGGAAGATCCTTTTGGATCGCTCTTTGGAAAAAGCGATTTTCCAGCCCCTTGATGTAAAGTTCATACCGCAGGTCGCTCTCGGTGGTGATCAGTACCGCATCGTGATCCTGCAAAAACTCTAATATTTGAATCAAGATGGCGGGGTCGTGGCTCAGGCGGGTTAAATCCCGAACAAGCACAGCACGGACAAAACCGCCCTGCACTGCCTGCATCATCTGTTTTAAGCCCATGCGGGCCATGCTCCTGCCAGTGCCCATATCCTGAGAAGTCCCCACAACGGTGTATTCCCGGCGCTTGGCTTCACTTAAAAGATTTCGCATTTGCTGGATCAGGACAAACATCCTTTTGTCGCTGCTCCGGCTGTATAGCCACATAAGGCGTTCCATATAGGGGTAAGCCATGACTGGCGGTGTTTCTTTATTCATCTATAACAATCTCCTTTACGGCATAAAATAATCCGGGCTTTTCTTTGCCCGGATGAATGCTTCCACATCTTCAATTTTTCTGGTGATACGAAGTGGAGGCAGGGTTTCCAGCACAGCCCGGTGATATCGCTTTCCGGGAGCTGCCCGGTGATCCAGAATGCTGACCACGCAGGTGTCGGTTTCGGTGCGGATCGCCCGCCCGAATCCCTGCCTGAGTTTCACCTGCATATCTGGGATAATGACAGCCCGGATATAGTCCTGCAAGGTGGGATACTGTTCCCGTTCCGCTTCACTCAATGGATCGGGAACAGGAAAGGGCAGCCGCACAATAATAAGCGATGATACCATATCGCCGGGAAAGTCCACACCTTCCCAACAGGAGCCCGCTGCGAACAGCACCGCATTCTGCGCCTGTTTGAACTGATGGATGACTTCCTGCGAATGCCGCCATACTTCCATGAGTGGAAAGGACAGGCGATCTTTCACCTGATTGTAGACAGCGCCCATGAGGGAATAGGAAGTAAAAAGCACCAGAGTGTGCCCGTGCGTGGCTTCCACTAATCGGCAGATCTGCTCTGCCAGACACTTAGCTTCCTTTTCGCTTCCCATTTGCGCCCTTGGCAAGCCGTCTGGAATGTAGAGAAGGCAGTTTTCCCTGTAATTGAAGGGAGAAACCGCAATAAAATCATCCAGCCGCTTGTTTGCGGACAGCCCCATGAGCTGGCGGGTCCTGTCAAAACTGCCCCCAGCCATGAGAGTACCGGAGGTCAGGATGGCGGGAATGCCCTTCAGCCACAGCGCCCGGCGCAGCTGTTCCGGCATTTCCCGGCTGGCAGCGCAGAGGCTGGGGCTTCCGTCCCGGCTGTATTGAATATAAAGGATGTATCGCATATCACAGGTATAAAAAAGGTTTAGGGCTTGCTCTGTTGTTCCCAGCCGGTAGGTGATCCACCGGGGAAGGTGCGGGGCAAGCTGTTTTTGTGTCTGCCGAAGAAGGGAAAGGCAATCCCGAAGCGCCGCTTCCCGGTCCGCTGTCAAAACGAAGGCGGTGCGCTGGGCTTCCTCCAGCAGTTCTCCACGGTACATGGCTCCCATAAGGGTACAGAACTTCTCCCGCAGTCGCTGGGCAACCAAAATATATTTTTCTTTTTCCAGCAAGGCGCAAAGTTCGCTGAAATCTTCTGCCGACAGACTCTGCCCGTACATCTGGCGGGCTGCGTCCGGCAGCTTATGGGCTTCGTCGATCACCAAAGCCCGGTAATCATTGAGAAGCGGCCGCATATCCTGCAAGCGGTGAGCTGCGTCTGCCAACAGATAGTTGTGATTGCAAATCTGGACGAAAATCTCCGCACTTCTGGCTTCTTTCAAATATTGATGATAACGGCAGGCGCTTCTCAAAAGGCATTCCTTCGGACAGACCTTGGGAACGCAGACCTGCCGCCGGTCAAATCCGCTGAGGCCGGTCACGGCGTCCAAATCATAATAGGTACGCAAAGAGAAAAGGGCCTTGCGCTGCTCCGCATTCTTTTTCTTTTCCTGAACGGCTGCCAGCCGCTGGGAAAGCCGGGCGTCACAGACAAATCGTTCCTTTCCCTTGCGGATCATCGCCCGGATGGGTTTCTGAATAATATGGTTTTCCAGAAAAATCCGGGACAGGAATGGGATATATTCCCCGATGACAGCGTCCTGCAGGGCAACGCTGGAGGTGGAGACCACCACCGGCTGGGAACCGGCAGGACCGGAATGGTCATATTGTTTGAGTAAAATGCAGGCGGTCAGGTAAGCATAGGTTTTTCCGATCCCGACGCCTGCGTCGCACAGGGCGATTCTATTTTGCAGCAGGGTATCCAGCATGGCGTGGCAAAGGGAGATTTGTTCTTCCCGCACTGCCAGCCCGTTTTGAGGAAGAAGGATTCGGAAGATCCTTTCGATTTCCCCATGGGCCTGCTTTTTCAAGTCCTGATTCATTTGGCACATTCTCCTTAGAGCAAGTGCGTTGGCGGCAAACTAATGCGGCGCAGTTTGAAGCCTGCGCCGCACGGATTCGCCGTCAACGGCAATCTGAATAAAATAAAGGTTTGATTTTGATGTGCCGTATTTGCTGCTCGCCCCCCGGCAACCTTGGGAACCATACGGGCAGGCTTGCAGTTGACAAGCCGTTCACTGGCTCCCCAAGGGTCTTGCTGATTACAACCCAAGGTCGGCCAGCCCATCTGACGTGTGGGCAAACGATAATGCGTATCATAATACCCCGCCCAAGGTCGTGGCAAAAAGGGGAACTGCTCCCTCTTTCCGGTCAAAATGGATCGCTCAAAGCCAACAACACAAGCCGCCGTCCCTCAAAAGGGAGGCAGCTTATGTGCGGCTCGTCGTGGCGCTTTTTCCGGTGTCGCTCGCTCAGGCGGGAACGTACCCGCATGGCTGGTATTCACTTTTCAAGCTGCAAGGCGAACGTTTCTTTTTCCCCGTTCGCCCTATAGCCCATGAAAAAGTGCCGAGAGCTTCATGCTTCAAAAAATTTTTTTAATTTTTTTCTGAGACGTACCATTCTCAGGTTGACTGCCTTTTGCGTGAGTCCGGTCCTATCGGCAATTTCGTATCCGTTAAAACCAGACATTTTCAAAAAAGCAATCTGTATGGTGAGCTTGTCCTCTTTGGAAAGGATACGCAGCAGTTCCATATCTTCGATGCTGTCCAGCAGGGATTCGGTATCCTCGACCGGCAGCTCCAAATCCTGCGCCGACACCCAATCCACATAGGGCGACCATTCTACCTGCCGCTGCAGATACTGGCGTTCCTTATTGAACTGCGCCCAATCGTATGTATGAAGGCGTTGGATGGTTTCCTCATCCACGCCGAGTTCTCTGAGTTTCTTTTCTTCTGCTTCTTTCCAGCGGAGCCATTCTCTCTCCGCTTTGGCTTTGTTGTAAGCCATGGCTGTTTCCTCCGATCAATCTGAAATTTTTTGAAAATTCAGATTGTCGGGGGCGGCGGTCTGCCGCTATGCGTTCTTAGCCATGACCTCCTTCTGTAAACAAAAAGAAAGCGCACCCGCCAAAAGGCGAATGCGCATAATGGGACTGTATCAAATTTGGTAAAATAAGGAAGATTATGGCGGAACCATGTCGAATGAAAAAGGGCTGCAACTTCGGGAGAAGCTACAGCCCTTTCTCTGCACTGCGGTAACCATCGACAACACATCGCCGCCATCCCCTCTGTTTGGGGAAAGCGGATAAGCGCCTATGGATTCCATATTTCCCCAGCTTGATTCAGATGGGGACATTATAAAAAATAAAACCTACGATTTAGCTTTTTTCTTCCTTCTAATTACATATTTTGCGGTCTATTTATCTACAAATATTGACAATGCTTTTGTGAGTTTTGTCTATTTAGCTAAAACTTCAAACCGGTATCCCGGTCCTCGCTGTGTGCTTTCCTCTATGATCCGGCAGCTGGTGCCTGATGTTTCCAGCCGAAGTTTTTTCTTCAGGCTTTCTACCTGCGCGATAACTTCTTTGATCCCATGTTTCATGTCCGGGTGGGGCCATATCACGTTGTGAAAAAAATCGCATGGCAGTGCTTCATTGGGATGGGAAGCAAACAAACCAAGGATTTCAAATTCCCTTGGTTCCAGTTCAACCGGACTCCCGCCGATCGTCACTTCCTTTTTGGGCTGATCGATCCGCAGCGGTCCGAATTCATAGACCTTTCCCGGACCCCGGAAAGGCTGATATTCCTGCCCGCCGGTATCATTTTTGATTCCTTCTACTAAGCGATTGGATTCATGATCGCTGCATTTGATAATTGTTACTTTAGACATACTGCTGCTCCTTCCGCAATGTTGATGATGGGAACGGATTTCTTCTGTGCGTATCGATAGGTTTGGTATGCGCCGCCATAATCGTGATCGATGTATGCGAGTATAAGGTCCGCATGATCTACCATCCAGCGGTTCCGCTTGGTGATGGCAGCCTTGTAATAAGTACATTCTACTTCTTCCGGAAGCAGAATTTCATCGTAAAGGCTCTGAAAATAGCTTTTTTCTGTATTGAGACGGTTGGAGTAATACGGGAGCACCAAGCAGCTTCGGATTTCTTTGTCCGGGTGTTTTTCTTTCATCGTGCGGACTGCTCCGGCGCACACTTCGTCGAACCGTCCCATTTTCCCGTTCAGGAACACTGCCCGGCTTTCGGTTTCTATGAGCTTTTCCAGTGCTTTTTTGACCTTTTCACCGATATTCGGCTCAAAAATCTGCCGGTGTCCGGCAAAAACGCAGGTTACCATTCTATTTTACTCCCATTTTCCTTCTCAAAACAAAAAAGTTTCCGTGTATAAACTTCGTGAATCGCTAAATACTTTTATTATACTCTTAGCGCTATGCGAAGGTCAATAGGGTAAAATATATCTATACGCGAAATTGTAAAACAGAGCGAGGTGATTGGAATGTTTGACTTTGGGAACCATTTGCGGATGCTGCGGGA
>ERZ1643251.1542-NODE-1542-length-25993-cov-10.134590_pt1 | contig 25993 bp, 31 predicted proteins | sample MGYA00579261_ERZ1643251 | MGnify/ENA primary metagenome ERZ1643251 (study PRJEB29033, sample SAMEA4952267) | chicken gut metagenome | biome: Broiler Chicken; feature: Gastrointestinal Tract; material: Caecum | place: Ireland | collected 2018 | study: Broiler... | reverse complement strand
TGAGCAAAAGTCAGCGTGGGATTGATGTGGTATCTTTATCTAAGTGAACCCCCTTGCTCCCATTTAGAAACTGTTTGCCGCACGACGTTCAGCTTGACAGCAAGCTCTTGTTGCGAAAGCCCTTTTGATTTCCTGATTCCTTTAATATTTTCGTTGAGCATGAAGGACAGTCTCCTTTCTTTCCGTCGTTACCGTTATTGTAGTCGAAATCGCCCGTTGCCACAAGCAACGCATCTTAACATCTTTAAAAAACGGTAATTTTCCGCCGCTTTTTTGATGGTTCTATGTTTTTAAAAACAACAAGGAAGAAAGAATCCGCAGCTTTGTAAAAAGAGCATGAGAAAATTGAAAGGTTTCCCGATATTTGCGCGGTTTTCACTCCACACAAAGCCCCCTCTGTGTTGTTCCAGCATCTTCTTCATTCTGGTAAAATAAAACCATCAAATCAAGGAGGTACTAACGATGAATACAGATAAAATTTACGCCGAACATCTTGCAAACGAGTACGCCCCAAAGGACGACTTCAAGGTAATCACACTTCGGAAGCTGGATGCCCGCGCCAAACTGCCGGCAACGGTATTTACCTACACGGTTGGCGTTACCAGTGCTCTGATTGCCGGAGTCGGTATGTGCTTATCCATGAACGTGATTGGAAATGGCAGTTCAATTTCGTTTGTACTTGGCGTTATCATCGGACTTGTCGGTTTGGCGGGCATGGGTCTCAACTACCCAGTCTATAAGAAAATCCTGGCAAAAGGAAAGCAAAAGTACGCTTTTGAGATCATGGAGCTTGCCAAAGAAATTACCGAAGAATAAGCGTGCAAAAAATCATTTCGGATAGAGTTCTTGCCTCTCAAAAGCAAGTTATATATACGTCCCCGACAGCTTATTTCATCTTACTCTTTGAGTGTTGCGGTGCATCCCAGCATTTATCAGGCAATGGCCGTCGACTTTCTGTATTATGCATTTCCGCTTCATGATCACAGACGGTATGCCTCCGGCAATGCAGACTAATTCCGGCTTGCGTTTGCGAGGTGTTTGATTTATCTGTCCGTATGAGATAGACTGTACCTGATGACACTGTCCGTTTTCTTTCAATAGCGGAGGCGCACAATTTCATTCATCATTACGGAGGTTGTCACGGAAGATGAAAAAGGAAGTGGAACGCAATGAAGAAATCTGAAAGCAGATACTTTAATACTGCACTTCGGATGGACCATGCTTTTTTGAACCTGCTGGAAAAGAAAGACATGGAATATATCACAGTTAAGGAAATCTGTGAGGCAGCGGGCGTCAATCGCTCCACCTTCTATCTGCACTATGAAACCATCGGAGATCTGCTTGCAGAAAGCGTGCAATATATGAATGAACAATTTTTGGAACATATGAAGCTGCGCGCGGATGTCTTTGTTTCCAAAATCCGTGAATGCCCGTTGGACGAATTATATCTGGTCACGCCTGCGTATCTGACACCGTATCTTGAATATATCGCACGGCACAAACGCCTGTTCCGAACGGCATTAAAAAATTCCGGCTCTCTTGGGCTGGACAAGACTTATCGCCGGATGATGCATCATGTCTTTATACCCATCTTGGAGCGTTTTCAAATCGCGGAACGAGACCATGCATACATGGTGACATTCTATATTCATGGTCTTATGGCTATTATTTCGGAATGGTTGAAAAATGACTGCATCGATTCAATTGACCATGTCAGCGCCGTTATGGAGCAATGTGTTATGCGCGGGCGCGGAAAACAGGAGGAACCCAAATGAAAGCTGGTATTTACTTAGGAAAAGAAGCGGTAGAGATCCGGGAATTGACGCTGCCCGAAGTAGGCGATGATGATGTTCTGGTGCAGAACCTCTATTCCAGCATCTGTGGAACAGATGTGGCGGTATTCACCCATGGCCCGAACACCGGCCACAAGATTGATGTAGGCAGAGAATTTGGACACGAAACAGTCTCCCGTGTCGTAAAGATAGGAAAAAATATTACAGATTTCATGCTGGGAGAACGAGTCTATCCCTATCCCCTCTATGCGAAAAATGACACCAAACGCGCAGGGACAATCGGCGGCTTTTCGGAATATATTCTCATCCCGCAGGCCAAGCGAAATCACTCCCTGTATGCTGTGGATGAAGCAATCTCCGATCGCCTTGCCAGTCTGATCGAACCTTTTACAGTTGGCTGCCGGGCGGCAAGGCGCGGAATGATCCCAGCAGGAGAACACCAATATCTTTGCGGTCAAAATGCCGTCGTTTTCGGATGTGGAACCATCGGAATCGCTGCCGCAGTTGCCTTTCGATACTTCGGAATGGATAAAGTGATGGTGTGTGATCATTCAAACTTCCGCTTGCAGCTGGCTGCCGGGCTGGGCTTTGAAACCTGCAATCCAGCCCATGAAAACTTTGATGCCCATGCTAAATCGTACTTTGGAACAGCCCCATCGCTGCGCGGGGAGGCTGCGGATATCGACTGCTGGCTGGATGCCGCTGGAGCAGAAACGGTTCTTGCAGATTTTCTGCACTTTGGTAAAATTGAGAGCCGCTTCGTTTCCGTTGCAGTTAATAATGTACCCCGCACTATTGACCTTCTTCACATGACCTATGCCCAGCAAAGCATCATTGGTTCCGGCGGCTATCTGCCGGATGATGTACGAGATGTACAGGAAATGATGCGCTGCGGAAAATGGAACCTCGAATCCATAATCACTCATGAGTTTTCGCTGTTCAATCTTGAAAAAGCAATCCGCACAGCGGCGGATGTTGACCATGCGGGAAATGTAGTCATCAAAATGGCAGAGAACAGTTGACGGAAAAATATATTTCAGTAGGATAAATTTGAGACATGTAGGGGTTCTTTTCAAAAATTTCCGCTAACTGCCTTTTGCCGATATTCTGTACCGCCCCTCTCATAGAAATCGCCGTGGTTGATAGGGTATCTTCCCCCTTCATTCCCGAAAGAGAAGCAAAGGGCTTTGCCATCAGGTCAATTTAGGCCGCCCCGCATTTTCGCAGGGCGGCCTTGGACTATCTTCTATCATCCAGACTATCACTGTCGGTGCCAAAATTGCACCGGCTCACGCTTTTCAGCTCGCAGATTTTACCGCCGGCGGGGGACTTTCACCCCGCTTCGAAGATTGGTATGGCTTACTCAGGATTACAGGTCGTACACCCGGGGAGGATTACCGGAGAAGTCGGCAATTACGGCGTGGGCGTCGGCCAGATAAAACACTTCAAAAATCGGGTTCTCGGCGGTCTGGTACTGGCCCTTGACGATAGGGTTCTGGAGGCACATTTCCTTGACCGGCATATTATTCTCAAAAACCGCCTTACCGTTCAAACGAATCCAGGCATATGCAGGGCTGGACACGGAAACCTCCACATAGGGATTTGCCCGCATATCCTGATAGACATCCTTCTGATTATTGGTGCAGAACCACAGCTTGCCATCTTTTTCACCGGCGAACATAAAGGGACGGCACTTAGCCTTCCCGTCCCGGCCCACGGTGGCAAGGTACTGCACAGGGTTTTCATTCAGGAATTTCACAACTTCGTTCATCATAGATAACCTCCAAATTTTTTATTCTGTTCCAGAAAGACACCTCTTTCCGTTTCTGATAGAATTGTAGCATGGCTGTTTTCCCGCGTGAAGTACGCACAATATTGTGGTATGGTCACTTTTTGGTAACTATTAGACGGTTACTAAAAGGTGACCTTTTGACAAATTCAAGGTTTTTTCACCTTCCTAATTCGTCAAGAAATTTACAAAAATTTCTTGACGCAATTTAGATATCAAGAGTAATATATGAATATAAGAGCCAAATAGAAACTAAAGGAATAGGAGGCATCTTTATGGGGACTTCGGCCAAAGAATTGCCAGCGTGTCCGGTGGAAACTACGTTGACATTGATTAGCAATAAATGGAAAGTATTGATTTTGCGGGATCTGCTCCCCGGCAGAAAACGCTTCGGTGAATTAAAAAAATCCATCGGCCATGTATCTCAAAAAGTTTTGACCGCCCAGTTGCGGGAGATGGAGAGCAGCGGCCTTCTCACGCGGACCGTCTATGCTGAAGTTCCCCCCAGAGTAGAATATTCCCTGACAGATTTAGGGTACAGTTTGAAGCCGGTTCTGGATGCCATGTGTCATTGGGGCGAAAGCTATAAGGCACAAAACAGTTAATAAAGAGTGCCATTTCTCATAGCTGAACAATCATATGGACCGATTGCCCTCTTTTGGCAGCTGGAATCAACGGTGTAACAATCATCGGCAAAGCCGTTAGTCTCCGCTGCGGTTTATAAAAAAGATGGTGTGTCCATTTTTTTGCTTTGAAGAATGGAAACCTGGTAAAAGAAACGAAAAGAAGATAAGGAAGGGAAAAATATGAAAGCAAAGAAAAGCAAATGTCTATTGATTTCTTGGATTTTAGGCGTAGTGTATGTGCTCTACTTAATTGTCTATCTTATCAACGCCAACGCTTCTATGGTAGAAACCGCCGAAGCAATCGGCGCTGGGATTGCTACCGTTATCGTTATGCCGCACCTGATTTGTACAGTTTTAGCCGTTATCTTCAATATTTTGGGCTGGGCTATGAATAAGAGAGGGTTTGCCTTGACCGGAGCAATTCTTTATACAGTAGCTTTGGTTTTAATGCCACTGTACTTTATGTTTGTCATTATTCAGATGATTCTGTCCTATGTTGGATTTGCAAAGTTGAAAACCATCAATGCTGCTAACAATACCGCAGCAAATTCTGTACAAGAAACAAATTAACTCATTCAATTCATCACATAATAAGTCCTACCAGATGTTCATTCATCAAATAAAAACAAACATCCAAAAAGCCGGTTTCGTTTGCGCCTGCCGCGCAAAAGAAACCGGCTTTATATTCTTGCTTTTTCGGTTTCGTTTACCATATCGTCTGTATATACTGTGTTGTAATCTCTCGATAATTCGGTTTTCCGGCAAAGAAATCGGCAAACGGAATCAGAGCATAACGGCCAATTGCTGCCCCGTTCATCGTTGGGGTGCCATCGTCTTGGATATAGGTAACATCCTTCATTTGTACTTCAATTTCCACAAGCAAGCTGTCGCTGCTTTGCCCCAGAATCGCAACGGGGATTTCCTTTCCGTTGCTCTGGTAGCGAAGCGGAATTTCCGTCACAGAGCCGGTTTCTAAATCCACAGCATACCGCCGGGTTTCGGGCCCCCTCACCGTCAGCATCGCGCGGTTTTCCAGTACCAATTCCAAACGCTCTACGCGGAAATCCCCTTCCTTATTGTTTTGGATGTCCTGCAATGCCTGGTCGGGCCAAGTAAGCGCAACCTCTCCCGTCTGACGGTTCTCGTCCGTCCAATGGATGGCTTGCGGCAGTTTGTTCCAATTGCAGTCAAGCCAATAAAGCCTGTCGTCCTGCCAATACTGGACACGCCCCTCATTCCCCATCGTGGATGTCCAACTTTCCAGCTCCTGCTCAGTACCGTCATCAATAGAATGGAGAAAAACGCGGTGCGTACCGACAAAAGCATCTTTGTACTCCATCATCATCTGATCAATCTCTTCCTGTGCAGCACCCTCCGGGATTTGAGGTTCTTGCCGATTTTCCGGTTCCTCATATTGATAAGAATAGCAAACGAGGTTCCGCCCGCTTAACCCCAAAATCTGGCTGTCGGAAAGCGGAAACACAGCTTCCGCCTCTCCGCCGGCGAGAGGCACACGGTACAAATCAATTGTTTGTCCCTCCTCTTGTGTGGTGCTGAGGGAAAAGTAGAGATACTGGTCATCTACACAGATAAGTTCCCAAAAATCCTGCCCGGAGGATGCCTGAAATAAAGTTCTGCGGTTTCCGCCTCCCTTATCCGCCAAATATAGAACCGGTCCCCCCTCGTCGGGAGAGTTTGGGGATACGACAAATGCAGCAAACTGATTATCCACGGCGTAAAGACTGGAAAGAATCTGCCCTTTGGGAATGTACGCTGTGCAGCTCTCGCTGTCATGATTGCAGGACGGCTGGGCGCAAAGTGCCGTATCACTGGCCGATGCATAGTCAATGTAGCACAAAATCGTATGGTCGATTTGGTAAGAAGTTCCGTAACGGCCAGAATCCGTGCCGGCTTTCAGTGCGCGCAAAACATTCCCCGTTGTCTGCGGCGTCTGATCCGCTTGTCCAACTGCCGCGGTACCGGAGGTGCCGGAACCGGGCAGCTGTGCTGTGCTGTTACAGGCCGTCAATCCGGCTGCTGCAAGAAGCGATAGAAAAAGTGCGACTATTTTTTTCATGTGAAATCCCTTCCTTTCGCTCTCAGTATACCGCTTCACTATTTCGGAAATGTTTCTGTCAAGAAGGCAGAAAATCAGCTGCAAGCAGTTCTTCCTTCGGCAGAGAAAATGCGCCGATGAAAAAGCGTCCCTCTTGCAAAGAACAAAAAAGATAAATCTGGCCCATTTCCGACCACCACGCTGCGCTTTCCTCCTGCGTTTCCAGCTTCTTCCAATCTGGGAGTGAGTCCATGCCAAGATAGCTGCGATAAATGTGCAGCAAGTCGTCTGCATCATCCTGCGGCTGCACGCCGCCGGCAATGGTGCAGGCCGTGACCAGTTCCGTTTGCTCATGCTGCTGTACCATGACTTCAACGCCCGTACCCAGCGCCTCGGCCTCAGGATATCCAAGGTAGGTATTTTGCTGAAAGCCGTCCTGTTCCTGATTGTAAGCCATCGCAGAAGGGAAACGGAAAATCTCGTTTGCCGTTTCCCAGCACCCCTGCGGCAGCACATCTGCATTTTTAAGCCCTTCTAACAGCTCTCTCAGCCGGTTTGCCTGTTCGCTGGTGTCCATTTCCCGCGTTGCGGTGCTCATATCAAACCCGGACAAAATTCGTTTGCGGTACAACGCATACACAATGGGAATCTCCTGTGCTTGCTCAGAAAGCTGCCCATCTATGGCAGGCCGTTCCACATCTGCGGACAGCAAATATGCATCGCTCCACAAGCCATAGCCCATCGGGAGCATCACCGAAAGCAGACACATCAGCCCCAAAACAATCAGCACAGCACCCATCAATTGTTTATTCCGATTCATACATTCCCTCCCTAAGCACAACCCAAACGCGCGTACCTTTGCCTTCCCAGCTCTCAATCTCTAAGGTACTTCCATGCAGCTGTGCAATCATGGAACAAATACTCAGCCCCAAACCGCTGCCGCCGTTTTCTCTTGCGCGGCTTTTGTCCACACGATAGAACGGTTCTCGGATTCGGGAAAGTTCGTCTTTTGGGATTCCTTTTCCTTGATCTTCCACAGAAAGACGAATTCCGTCGGGGCAGCGCTCACAGCGCACAGTCACCGTTTCATCGTTTGGCTCCGCTGCCGCCGCATTCAGCACCAGATTGCGCAAAAGCGCCGTGAGCAAAACCCGGTCGGCCTGCACAACAGCGTCCTCCTGTTTGACCAGCTCCAAGCGAAACGATGGCTCGGGAAAGCTGGGGGAAAGGTCGTTGAACACAGCAGACACCGAAACCGGACACAGAACAATTTCTCCTTTTTCCAGCTTTAGCAAAAGCAAAAGTTCCCGGCTGAGCGACTCCAGCCGGTTAGACTCCTGATAAATATAGTCTGCTGCTCTGCGCCGCTTTTCAGTCGGTATTTCCCTGCTGCGAAGCAGATCTGCATAGCCAAGAATCGCTGTCATTGGCGTTTTTAGCTCGTGCGTAAACGCTGCAACAAAACGTTTTTGCCGCTCGGCTTCCTCTCGAAGCAGCTCCATCTGCACTTCCAGCGCACAGGCCATCTCGTTAAAAGCGTCACCCAAATGCTTCAGTTCATCGTCTGAAACATTCTTGACGCGAACGCCCCTTTTCCCCTCCGAAATTGCATGGCTTGCCGCTTCCAGATGTTTGAGCGGACGTGTCAGAAAACGGGAGATAAAAAAAGCTGCTGTTCCAATTAGAACCAATGCCACCAATTGCAGCGCCAAATATTGCCGAATTTGCCGATCTCGTTCCTGAAATTGTGGGGTGGCGTCGTAAGCGCTGACGAGCCAAAGCGAGCGATCCAGCCCACGCAGCGGCGTTGCCATCAACAAGAAAAATGTATTTTCCGTTTGCAGAAACCTCGCTTTTGTTTCCCCCGCTTCGATGGCCGCTTGCTGAGCAGTGTAGGAAATGCTGTGCGGCAGATTGGAATACAAAACCGTCCCATTTTCCCCAAAGATGGAAAAGGACGGGGCGGCTTCCGGCAGCCAAGCTCTTTGCTCTTTCTCATACTGTGCCGCAAGGGCGTAAAAGCTTTGATCTTTCTTCTGGCTGAACGCTGTTTCCAGGGCATACCGTTCACGCAGCTGGTGCTCGCTGTTCTGGCGAAGAAGCTCCTGCCGGGCGTGCAAAAAATTGGTATGAATCATCCACGTCCCGCCCAGTGAAAGAGCCGCACACAAAAGCGATGTCATGGCCACGGTGAGTTTCCATCCAAATTTCACGGCTCTGCCTCCAAAAGATAACCGATTTTCGGCACAGAGCGAAGCGAATGCTCCCAGCCAAGTTTTTTCCGAAGCCGAGAAATATGAATATCCAGTGTTCGAGTTGTCGCTTCGCTGTCCAGCCCCCATACTCTCTCAAACAAAACATCACGGTATAAAACAATTCCCCGGTTGCGCACCAGCACCATCAGCAAATCAAATTCCCGCGGCGTTAGGCTGACAGGCATTCCGTTCTTGACTGCTGCACGAAGCTCCGGGTGAATTTCTACACCCCAAACTGTAAAGCTCTCGCTCCTCCTGCCTGTGTGACGCATCAAACCGTCCACACGCGCCAACAGCTCGTCCGGTGCAAACGGCTTAATGATGTAATCATACGCCCCGGCACGAAGTCCCCGCACACGATCCTCCACAGAGGATTTCGCAGTGAGAAAAATGACGGGCGTATCGGTAGGGCGGATATATTCCATCAAGGAAAATCCATCTACGCCCGGCAGCATGACATCAAGCAGAATCAAATCAAACGCTTCTCTTTCCACCAAGTCCGCCGCTTGTTCCCCGTCAAATGCCTTGACACAGGCATAGCCGAATGGTTCCAGTGTCATCTCGATCAGTTCTGCAATCGCTTTTTCATCCTCCACAATCAGCACAGAATTCATCTGCTCTCCCCCATTCTTTGCTTATCTTATCAGAATAACGGAAAAGTGTTTCCAAACTGTTTCTATTCCGACTGGAAATCTTTGCTTTTTGCAAAGAACAACAGATTCCGGCCGCATTTTGCCCCTTATTCCACACTTTGTTTTTGATTATAATACGCTGTTTCTTTTTTTGCCATCGCGCCTGTTCCCGCTTGTATTTTCAAGCAAACTGTGTTATGATGCAGTAGCAACTGGTTCGAAAACCTCCCAGTATAAAAAACTAGGCAAAATGAATCATAAAAAGGAAGATCTGCGCAAGCAGGTCTGTTTTCTGATGCTTTTGTTTATTGGGAGGATAAACAAAAGCATTTTTTTATGGAGGAAATATGGAAAAAAGAAAAATCATTATTGACTGTGACCCCGGCATTGACGACAGCCTTGCCATCATGCTGGCATTGCAGTCTCCCGAGCTGGAAGTGCTTGGCATCACCATTGTATGCGGAAATTCACCGGTGGAAATGGGCTTTGAAAATGCCAAAAAGGTACTGCAACAGATGGGACGTTTGGATATTCCCATTTATATCGGCGCAGAGAAACCCATTCAGCGGGATTATGTGAACGCATTGGACACTCATGGCGCGGATGGCCTTGGCGAAAGCTTTCTTCCACAAGTGCCGGGATATCGGCAAAAAATGACTGCCGTAGAGTTTCTGGCTTGCGCACTGAAACAAGGCAATGTTTCCGTGATTGCGCTGGGGCCGATGACAAATCTTGCCGAGCTGATTCAAACAGACAGAGAGGCATTTTTGCAAATTGATGAGCTGGTTTCGATGGGCGGTTCTTACAAAAGCCACGGAAACTGTTCTCCGGTTGCTGAGTACAATTACTGGTGTGACCCAGATGCAGCCACACTTGTGTATGAAGCAATGGACGCAGCCGGCAAACATATTCACATGATTGGGCTGGATGTCACAAGGGAAATTGTATTGACGCCCACAATTTTAGAGTACATCTGCCGTCTGGATCCGCAGACAGGTGCGTTTATCAAAAAAATTACAAAGTTCTATTTTGATTTTCACTGGCAGTGGGAGCATATTATCGGCTGTGTCATCAACGATCCGCTTGCCGTGGCTTATTTTCTGGATCACAGCCTCTGCGAAGGGTTTGATTCCTTTGTACAGGTGGAAACACAGGGCATTTCTATGGGGCAAACAGTGGTGGATGCCATGAATTTTTATCGAAGAAGTGCAAACGCCAAAGTTTTGACAAAAACAGACAGCAAACGCTTTTTTGAATTATTCCTTTCAAGAGTTCTTCAAATGGAGCCGACTCAGCTTGATTTGCTGCCGCAGATTGTATAAGAGGTATTTGTGATATGAAAACGGGAAAAATTTCAGTTCATAACCTTTGTTTCGTTGCTTTTGCCATCTGTATCAACTTCATCGGGGGACAGATTGCGCTGTTTCTCAAACTGCCCATCTATCTTGACAGCATTGGAACGGTATTTACCGCCATGACATTAGGGCCGATCTATGGTATGCTTCCGAATGTATTGAGCGGCCTCTTAATGGGGATGACCGTAGATATTTATTCGTTGTATTATGCGCCGGTCGGCATTATTCTCGGCCTTATCACCGGGCTCGTTTACCAAAAGTACCAACCCCAAAAATGGTGGATTCTCGCCGCCGCTGCGGTAATCACCATTCCCTCTACCATTGCAAGCGCCTGTATTACGGCATTCCTGTTTGGGGGTGTTACCTCCTCCGGGTCATCCGTTCTGGTTCAGCTGCTTGCCAAAACACCGCTTGGGCTGGTTGGCAGCTCTTTCGTGGTACAATTTGTTACGGATTACATCGACCGTGTGATCTGTCTGTATTTTGCCTCTGTGATGGTGAAAGCACTTCGCAGAAAATAAAGGAGCGATTGGAAAATGAATGTATTGATTACCGGAACCAGTTCAGGAATTGGAAAGGCGTGTGCGGAGTATTTTTTGGAAAAGAGCCATCATGTATATGGCTTTGACCGGAAAGACGCTGGCGTTTCACATGAAAACTACACGCATTTTTGTCTGGATATTCGAGATCAGACGGCTTACCCTAAGCTTTGCAACATGAACATCATCGTCAATAACGCAGGCGTACAAAATCAAGACGACATTGACGTCAATTTAAAGGGAACCATTGCCATCACCGAGCATTACGGGATGAACCCGGACATTCAATCCGTTGTCATGATTGGTTCCGCCAGCGGGCATACCGGCTCGGAATTTCCCGAATATGCCGCCAGCAAGGGCGGCGTGCTTGCCTATACAAAAAATGTTGCCATGCGGCTGGCCAAATACCAGGCCACCTGCAACAGCTTGGATTTTGGCGGCGTTATGACGGAACTGAACCGGCCTGTGATGGAGAACCCCGATTTATGGAATGAGATTATGAAGCTTACCCCTTTGAAACGGTGGATGAGTGTAGAAGAAGCTGCCGAGTGGATTTACTTCATTTCCGTTGTCAATCGGTTCTGCACCGGACAGAACATCTTGATTGATGGGCTGGAAGCCGGAAATTGCAATTTTGTGTGGCCGGAAGAAGCCGAGTGAGGATACCTGCCGTAAGCAATTTTTCTATCAGAACCAAAGCTTTTGCGTATTCAAACCATTTTAAGCTGATGGGTGCAGACAAGATGAAAGTATATTTTCCGTCTCGTTCTTCTTTCCGGTATCAGTCAAACGGACAACATGCAGAACCTCATCAATCCGTTGATCGGGCAGCCCCAGCATCGTGGTGCGTACTTTCAGATTTTCGTATGCCGTGAGGTTTTCATACAAAGGCGGCGTTTCAATCAGCACACCCATCTTTGTTAAGTCGCTGCGCTGCCATGGATGGCCGTCAAACTTGATACAGCCGGCACTCGGCTTCAAGATACCTGTTATCATTTTAAGGGTAGTAGATTTGCCTGCCCCATTGAGCCCCAGCAGCGCATAAACGAAATTTCGCGGAATATTCAGCGATACATGGTTGACAGCAAGCTGACCTTTAAAGTTCTTGCAGAGATTCGTTGTTTTTAAAATAAAATCCATATTCTTGTATCCCTTTCCATTTCAAACACAGAATACAGAATAAGATTGAAGGTTTCATAAAGATTTCCAACAAAAGAGAAAAACAGGAGTGGCACTGCTGACGCTGTGCCACTCCTGCTAAATGGAAGATTCCCACACTGGTTTTTGTGTTATCTGAGCAATGTGGGACGCTTCACTCTTTCTAGGGCTTATTTCTTTCCGGCGGGCGGCATATCTTGCGTTGGCACGCTCTGACAGCTGCAAAAAGTTTGCTGTATTATTGCTGTTCAGCAAGGCTGTCTGCTGTTTGCCCGCCCCCCTATTCTCAAGTTCTCGATTGGTCTGTTAAACGCGAACTGACTTGGCTGGAACCGGTGTTTTGCCTGTTATTGTTTTGCTTTTCGTTCCTCGACCATTTTTGCAAACCATTCGACCATTGCCGGGTCACAGTGAGAAAAGAACGAACTTTGTTTTTGATCCAATTCAGAAATTCGATTCATGTCTGTTTGGTCTAACGCAAAATCAAAGATATTCAGATTTTCTTCCATGCGTTCCTTGTGTGTCGATTTCGGAATCACAACAACGCCCCGCTGAATATGCCAGCGCAGCATGACTTGCGCGATTGTTTTTTTGTGCTTCTCAGCAATTTCGGCAAGCACAGGGTTTTCAAACAAGCCGCCTCGCCCTTCCCCAAAAGGAGCCCAAGCTTCTATTTGAACGCCATACCGCTCCATCCACTTTTTTGCTTCTGTCTGCTGGTGAAACGGGTGTGTTTCCACTTGATTAACCATGGGTTTCACACGGTTAAATAACGCCATATCTACCAGCCGATCGGGATAAAAATTGGAAACACCGATTGCGCGCAATTTTCCTTCATTATATAAATCTTCCAATGCGCGGTATGCTCCATAGTAGTCGGAAAAGGGTTGGTGAAGCAAAACGAGGTCAAGATAATCGGTTCGCAGCTTCCGCATAGACTCGAAAACGGATTTTTTCGCTTGCTCATACCCATAGTGTTCTACCCAAACCTTAGTCGTGAGAAAAATATCTTCTCTCGGGATGCCCGATTTTTTAATGGCATTTCCCACTTCTTCCTCGTTGAAATAGCTTTGTGCTGTATCAATGGAGCGATAACCGACAGCCAGTGCATCCATTACGCAGCGCTCGCATTCCTCTTTCGATACTTGATAGACGCCATATCCCACAATTGGCATTTTTACCCCGTTATATAAAGTAATCTGTTCCATGTGTACTACCTCCATTTTAATTAAACACACGAAAGGATTGTTATTTCGTGTGTTTTGTACTACCATATAGAGTGTAGCACCCGGTTGTAACTACCGGTCAAGCATTTTTTTAAATTCACAAATTCTTCGAGGTGGATAAAATGTTATACAGCATGAAACAGACTTGTCAAAAAGTCGGAATGACTTATGAAACATTAAAATTTTATTGCAATCAAGGGTTAATTCCCAATGTAAAACGAGATAAAAATAATTACAGAGTTTTTGACGAACGCGATATTGCATGGATTCAGGGGCTGCTTTGCTTAAAACGTTGTGGAATGAGTCTGGAAGATATGAAGCTCTATCTTGCACTTTGCTTAAAAGGAAAAGCCACGATTCCTCAAAGAAAAGAAATTCTTCAAAAGCAGCGCGATCTTTTGGTGCAAAAGATGGAAAACCTGCAAAAAGACATTGCATACATTGATTGGAAGCAAGGTTATTATGATGATGTTCTATCCGGGAAAATCAAATATACCAGCAATTTAATTGACACAGATGAAAAATAAAAAAGCGTTTTATCCTCTTTTGCACGACAAAAAACGCTATTTCATTGCCTGATACAACACCCCGAAAATAAAAGGGAGGCACCTCACAAATGCACACATTTGCAATACAAGAAAAAAACGTAACCATTTTTCCAAGCGTTTCGTCGCAAGCCCCCATTATCTACCTGAACACCTTCTCCAATGAAGGGGTGGAGGTATTTGAAGCGATACAGGCCGCCTCCTCTTCGCCGTTTCACCTGGCAGTCATCAGTAATCTGCGCTGGAATCATGATATGGCGCCTTGGGACAGCCCGCCCGCTTTTAAAAATGGGGAACCCTGTACCGGTGGTGCAGATGATTACCTAAGACTCCTCACCAAAGAGATTATTCCAGCCACAGAGAAGGAAATACCCGGAGTTCCTCGCTGGCGCGGGATTGCAGGATACTCGCTGGCTGGGCTGTTTGCCCTGTATGCGATCTACCACACAGATTTGTTTTCCCGTGTAGGCAGCATATCCGGTTCTCTGTGGTTTCCCGGTATCAAGGAATTCATCTTCTCTCATGAACCAAAACGCCTGCCGGACTGTGTGTACTTTTCGTTAGGAGACAAAGAAAGCAAGACGCGAAACCCAATTTTGAAAAGCGTTCAGCAAAACACACAAGACATCTGCACTTTTTATAAAACGAAGGGAATTGACACAGTGTTCCAGCTCAATACAGGCAATCACTACGACCATGCAGCCGAACGAACTGCCGCAGGAATTTGCTGGCTTTTAAACAGATAATTTTCTGCATTTCGCTGAAAACTGATTCTTGCTTGCTGTCCCGTAAATGCTAACGGGTATTCTGGCCTCTTGTGCGCTGGCACAAGCTGCTCTTAATTTGAATCACACATAACTTAAAAGCACCAGTCAAACGGCTGGTGCTTTTTTCCATAGAAACCGTGCTGAAAAACTCTGCGCTTTATTCGGCACAAATCAATTCTATACTGACAATTTCAGGCCGATTGTTTACCCGCACCGGAATAATGCTGTTTCCCACGCCTCTGCTCACAATCATGGTTGTATTGTCTTGCGTATACATTCCGGCGTTGTATTTGGGAAAGAACCCCTGATTAGGTGCTATCATGCCTCCAACAAAAGGAACGCGAAATTGCCCGCCATGCGCGTGTCCGCTCAGCACAAGATCTACCGTTTGATTGACATAAGCTTCAAAGGCTTCGGGGCGATGCGAAAGCAGCACACAATATTCACTGCCTAAATTCAGCCGTTCCAGCTTTGTTTCCAACATGCTTTGCTGAATAGAAGAATCTCTGTCGGTAAAGTCGGGGTCATCCAAGCCGGCAATTTGAATGGCCTGTCCCCCTTTTTTCAGCTGTATCACCGCATCGTGCAGCACAACTACCGATTCTTCCTGCAAGATTTTTTCCAGTGCTTGGTACGATTCACCAAGCCACGCCTCATGGTTGCCCGTTACATAGCAGCATGGCGCAATTGTAACAAGCTGCTGCACCAAAGTTTGTGCGATTTCCATATTAGTTTTTTGGGAATCCACCAAGTCGCCTGTTAATGCAATCATATCTGGTTTTTCTTGTTTCACCAAATCAACCAGCACATCATTGTGTTCGCCAAACTCAGCATTATGTAAATCGGATACAACAACAATTTTGTAGTGGTCAAAGGCATTGGGCAGCCGATTGCTCGCCAAGGTGTAGCGTGTCACACCCACCGTGATATTCCCCCAAATAAGCCATATCACCAATAAGACGGCAACCACCACGATGGAAACTTGCAGTGTTTTTTTGTGCTTCATAGGCGTTATCTCCCATCAGCTGGCTGCAAAATCCGTTGAAACGCCCGATAGTTGGAATCATCGCGCGGAGGGCAATACACTGCAAACTCTACCGTTCGGAACGCATAGGAAAACCCCGGCAATACATCACGGAACGCTGCCGCAACCACTTCCGGCGGATTGCAGAACGCCCCGCATCCGAACGCCCCCAAAATCAATACTTCCGCCTCATGCAGCGCTGCTGCGGATAGAATTTTTCGGGCGCGTTGTGTATGGAGCACATAGATTTGCTCCTTTGTTAAATGAATCGCTGCACCGCTTCCCGGGTTCATTGCGTTATTAGGGCGTTCGCGCAAGTTCGGCGCTGCACAGGTGATTACATCCACCCGGTACATATCCCCTTTTGGCAGACGCTGCGGAGAATCCGTGTCCGTTTTCATCACGAGTACATCGGGCAGATAAATACACGCATCCGTGTATGTGGTATCGTGGCGGTCTCGGTGCATTTGATAATATTTTTGCCATAAGTCATCGCCCAGCAAGCAAGGGTATAACGTGCTGCACCGGCACAAGGCTTCTTCCTGTGCTGAGCTTCCGCGGGTCACGCCGCCGCCCGGGTTCGTCGCTGATGCAAAATTGAGCACGGCCACCTTTTGCCCTGCATACCTTTGTGCCGCCTGCAAGGTTCTGTTTTGGGACACAATCACATGAGCTGTCTGCGGGTACCGTGTCAGCATTTCTTCACTTATGGGAATTGTGCCCGGCGCATAAAACTGTGTCCCCTGGCGGGTGCGCTGCACAGCTTCTTGCAGCACAGCGTCCTGCGTATACCATGCCCGAGTATCTTCAAAAATCTCGATGTTCTTTTGTCGTTTATCCATACATGCCATAAAGTGTTCCCCCTTTTCGATTGTGTACACTCTTTTGAAATGGATGCTTTCGAATACTTTTTCCTTCTATGTAAAAAAGGTTCGTCATGCAATTAGGATATTGGGCACCAAGCATACTGCGTGAAACCATCCGTTTTGATATTCCAGCTCTAAACTGGAGTGATACAACGACAGAATACGCTGTACATTTCTTAATCCAATCCCGTGATGAAGCTCATCTTTTTTGCTTGTAGCAATCGTTTTTCCTGTTATTTTTACTTCCTTGGAAGTGTTCAAAACACTGAAAAATAATTCATCCTTCTCCAAGACCAGCGTCATCTGAATCTTCCGCTCTCCATCCAACCTTTGACATGCTTCTATTGCATTGTCCAGTAAATTCGCAATCAGCACTACCAAATGTTCCGGGCAAATTTTTACCGATGATAAATCATTCACCAATAAATCTATATCAATTCCGTTGCTTTTTGCCAAAGTATACTTTTGATTCAAAAGGGCATCTAAAATAGGGCTCTCCGTTTTGACTGCAAAAAAACGTGTGATGTTTGATTTTTGCAGCTGCGCAAGATAACGAACTGCCGACGTACTGTCCCCATTGTGAAGCAGCTCATAGAGTGTGGTAAGATGCTTATTGTAGTCGTGTGCAGCCGCTCGTTGAGAGTCATACGTCTCTCTTAATGCTTGAATGCTTTCCATTTCTAACTGCATTTGCTGCTTTAAAAGTGTATTTTCTTCATGCTCCTGTGCGTCTGCTTCTAAAGAGTCCAAAATAATAAACAGTGCCAAGTTGGATACCAATAGCAAACTGGTTCCTACAATCAGAAGCCAGCTTGTCTGCGAGGCAATTTCTAACAGCGCCGTTAGAAAAAAGGCGCTTGTGCATGGAAATAAGCATAATAGAAACAGATTTTTCCAACGAATTGTTGTCGAAGAAGGATGCCGTATCACTTTTACTAGGCGCATGCAGCAAAGTACGAGCAGCTTTGAAATGGGTGCAGCGATCAAGGTAATAAGTGGGTCAGACACAATGCTTGAAAAAGAGGTGCCTGTTATCTGTGCAATCAAAAAAATAGCTGTACCATCAAAACAAAAAAGCAAAACATTGCATATGATGGACACCATCAACTTCATTATCACAAAGCCTCGGTAGAGAAAACAGCCTTGTATCCAAATGATTAGCGACATACTGATAAAATGCAGCGGGTAAGGCAAATTGGTAAAATTCACAAAAAGATAGTTGAATAAAACACAGCCAACAGTTCCCAATAAAAACTTCTTTCCCGAAGTCCGTCTAACAAAAAATGCATCATTAGCAAATACAAGTGTGTATTCGTCCATGGCCACTAAAAGAAAGCTCAAGATAAGATCCATTTATTTTTCCCTCGCCATAATAGATATTTGCCACGAATTTCAGAGTATTTGCGCACGCTTATGCTGATTGTTTCCCCATTGGAGAGTTCAACCCCTCTCTGCTGCAATTTTTTAATTTGGGACATGTTTACCAAATAACTTTTGTGAATACGCAAAAATCCGAACGGTGCCAGCTGATTTTCCATAGCAGCCATTGTTGCATAGCACTGGTATTGAGACCGGCCATTGCTTTGCAAATATATCTTCATCATTCGCTGCTGCGCCTCTATATAGATAATCTGTTTTACAGGCAAATCAATTTGCTCGCCTTCTATTTGAATGGTCAAAACCTGATGCGTCTGCGTAAATTTTTTCACTGCCTCGTTAAAATAATCACAAAGCTTTTCTTCTAATTCCATTTTCATCAAATATCGAAAGGCTTGCACAAGGTAGCCTTCCGGTGCGTAAGCAATAAAATTTGCCACAAAGATAATAATGGTATCACCGCGCACCTCTCGTATTTTTTGTGCAACGACAAGACCATTTACGGGAACCATATCAATGTCAAGAAAAGCAATATCCACTTGCGCCAACTGCTGATCTTCCAAATAATTCGTATTCGTAACGGTTAGAAAATCGGCGCCAATTCCGTAATTGGTGCAATAATCCTGCAAAAGCTTTTGTATTTTTTCTGCATAAAATGGTTCGTCATCACAAATCAAAACTCTCACTTTTCTAATTCCTTTTTATTCATTTTACCGCCCTATTCGTGCGTTATTTCGCCTCATTATAACATTTTTCAAGCAGCTTTACCAGAATTGTATTGCCATAATATGATACGGATAACGAAGGGCTTTTCTGAAAACAAAGACCCCCTAATAAAAACCTTCTGTTAGCACTTCCATACTGGCCTCGTATCACAGCAAAGCAGTTATTCGGTTTGTTGGCCGTGACTTCATAACAAAAAATATGTATTTTATAACAATATTGTTGAATCTCTTTTCGCTCTTTCGTATTTTAAAAATCACTGGAAAAGAATCTTCACAGTTTGTCGAAAAAGCTTTGCTTTTTCACAAACTGTGTGCCTATTTCAAATGGAAAAGAGGGCTAGCCCCCTTTTCCAAGCCTTTTTCCCCTTGCAACTCGTCTTCTTTTTGAATCAGGCGGCAGTTTTTCGACAGTCTCATCTTCAAAGTATTCCGTCAGATTTTCCGAATGAAAAAGTCGGCAATCTGTCCTGTGTGGATGCTTTGGGGTCGTCTTATCACTCACTATAAAATCTGGAGGAAAAAAATTGAAACATTTTACACCTGCTTTACTCATACTGACACTGACGCTTACCGCTTGTACCAGCCAAGCAACGTCTGCAAGCTCTTATGATCAAAACTTAGTTGAGCCTGCCGATACCTCAAGCTCATCTAAATTATCCGCACCAGTAGACGAATCCCAAACACCTACCAGTTCTTCCGAGTATGACCCCTTTCAAGAATTTGGTGTGCGTGAAACAGATTATTCGCTTGACCCAAAGCAAGTGGTTCACATTGGGGATACCGTTGAGGGGCTGAATTTAATGGATTTTTCCAGCACCTCTACCACTGCCGATTTTGTTTCACAAGCAAAGGTAACGGTAGATGCGGTGCAAAGAATTTCTTCCACCGACCCGCTTGCCGCACAGATTAACGCCAACGAGCATGACAAAAACAGCGGTTTAGATTGGCTTTTATTGACCATAACCATCCAAAATACCGGGTCGGCCAAGGCGGATTTTGTAACGGAGGGAGGCGTGTGGAGCGTGCCTGATGATACTATGGTTTTGCAGCAGGATGAGGCACATTTCTGGATCGGCAACCCAGCATATCTCAGCGGAGACATAACATTATCCTTGTTGGATGATTATTTTGCACTTGCACCCGGCGAAACCGTTACAGTCACGCTGGCCCGCACGGTATCCCCGGATGCACCGGCCGAGAACGAAACCCTTTATTGGGAGCTGAACCCCCACGCCGACAGCTTCTTCTATGACACTGGCCGCGATCAGGTTTGGTTTGTAGAACTTGCGCTATGAAGCATTGCCATTTTTCACATTTTCTTTACCGAGCCTTTCACAGCCCCGGATTTCGGCTTTCCACCGGGTTGGGGCTTGTCGTCGCGGTGTGTCAAATCGTTCAAATGTTCAGCCCGGTTGACACAGGCTTTTCTTACCCCAGCTCTTTATACGAAATGTGGTTGGGGGGAGAATGGGCGTCCTATGCGAGTGCTCTGGTGTTTCTGCTGCTTCCTCTTTTCGCAACGCTCCCCTTTTCGTCCAGTCTGGCCGAGGACAAAAAGTCCGGTTATCTGATTCAGCTGCTGATTCGAGGAAAGCGTCTTTCCGTCTTTTTTCGATATGCCGTCAGCACCTTTTTATCAGGCTTTGTTGCTGCGGCGCTCCCCTTTTTGGAAAATCTTTTTCTGAATGCAGCCATCTATCCCGCACTCATGCCGCAGCCTTCCACTTATACCTTTTCACCGTCGCTGCGCGGGTTTATGGTAAAGATTTTTTACAGTGAGCCGCTTTTATACTGTTTGCTGTATGTGCTGCTCATCGGCATTTTCTTTGGCGCTTTGGCCTGTTTCGGATTGTCACTATGCTTTTTCATCCAATCGCCCGTTGTTGTTCATTTGCTGGTATTTGCGGTATATTTCTGGGTTTATTATCTCACCATGCAGCTGGGATGGTATTCTCTGAATCCTTACGTTTTTTTAAACCCCACACAGGCCGCGGTTTTCCAAGTCCCCGTTTATCTCATTTATGTCATTGGGATGCTTAGCATATCGGCTGTGCTGATCGCCCTAGGGGGAAAGAAATATGAACACCTTACTTAAAACCCGAAAAATGCTGCGGCATGATTGGTCTGCCGGGCTGCGGCAAAGCATGGGCATCTATGCGCTAACCGTTGTTTATATTCTGTCTGTCTGCGCGGTGTTTGACCATCAATTCTCTGAATGGGAACGAATGCAAGGGGTTGCTGGCCGGCCGCCCGCTGTTTGGGATTATCTTGCTTTCTTATTTGAAGGCATGGAGCCTTTTGACTTCAAGATGCAAAACGGCTTTCGCTTGCCCGCTATTTGGATGATGACCTTTCTGCTGTTTTTGCTCTCAGTTGCCAAGTACCCGCGAAGCGATATGTACGGCATCGGGCAGCAGCTTTTGTTAAAATCCAAAAGCCGAACCGCTTGGTGGCTTTCTAAAACCGTGTGGACAATTCTTGCCGCAATCGTTTACTATACCGTGTGCTTCGCCGTTCTTTTACTATATCTGGCTTTTACACATGGTGTAAGCTGGCAGCCGTCTGACATTACCCTTACCGTTCTGCCCGGTTTCGGAGAGCTTTCCCTCTTGGAGCAGGTTCTTTGGCTTGTTGCAGTACCTGTGGTAACGTTATGCACGCTGGGCTTGTTTGAATTGGTGTTTGGCATTCTGTACTCCGCCGTTGTCGGTGTGATTGCAGCGGTTTCCGCGCTGTTGGCTGCGCTTTATTTTAACCTTGGCGCTTTGCCCGGCGGGACATGCATTCTACTGCGTTCATGCTTAGGAATTTCGGGCGGTTTTTCGTTGGGCGCTTGCTTAACGATTGCCGCGGCCACATCGGTTTTGTATGCAGCAGTGGGCTGTCTGCTTTTTTACAAGCTTGATTTATATGGAAATCATGAGGTGTAACCATGTCTGTCACATGTCAATCTGTATCCAAAACCATCCGTCGATCGCCTGTTTTGACGAATATTTCATTGACGATGGAAAGCGGTGCTGTTTACGGCCTGCAAGGAAAAAACGGCAGCGGAAAAACGATGCTGATGAAGCTTTTGTGCGGGCTGATTCGCCCCAGCTCCGGCTGGGTGGAAATTGGCGGCCAGCGGCTCTGGCGCGACATTTCATTTCCGCCCAGCGTCGGGGCCCTTTTGGAAAATCCTTCCTTCGTTCCGGGAGCAACGGGCTTCAAAAACCTGGAAATCATCAATGCTCTAGCAGACACACCCGTTTCAAAGGATGACATCCGTGCAACATTGCGGCAGGTGGGGCTGGATGATAACGACCCTCGCCCCTACCGAAAATTTTCACTGGGAATGAAACAGCGTCTGGGTATTGCCGCCGCCATCATGGGGTTTCCCCGCTTGGTTGTGCTGGATGAACCCACCAATGCCTTAGACAGCGACGGCGTACTGCTGATGCGAGAGATTTGTACACAGCTGAAAGCGCACGGCTGCTTGGTGATCCTTTCCTGCCATGACAGAGAGGAATTGCATCTGCTGTCTGATTTCATTTTTTCCATCAAAGAAGGAAAAATTACAGGTGCGCAGCAAAAAACAGCAGGAGGTGAATGGATTGACATGGAAGAAAAAAGCATTTAGCATTGTTCTTTTTTTGATTGCCGCCATCTTGACTGCGCGGATTTTTATGGTTAATCTGCAATGGCCTGCGGCGAGCCGAATTGAAATTCCTACCGGAGAGAAATTCTCACTAGACGGCCTGGCGCTGTCTGTTGAATCATCATCCATCATGTCCCCTGAGGAGATCTATGCCTTCTGCAAGATAGACGAAGAACAGGCAACGCGGTTAATGCTTGAACAAATGATCGCGCAAGGCTGGCAAGCTAAGATTTTGTGCATTACGCTCTCTGCTGCGAATGAAACAGACCACCCCGTTGCCTTCCATACCGGCAATCTGATGGCGGAATGCGGCCCATGGAGCAACGGTTTGGATTTTGACCTTTTTGAAATGATAAATCACTCCACCGGCACGGTGGAAATAGCGCCGTCAGAAAGCAAAGAAATTCACCTATTTTATGATTTGTATGACCGGCACTTTACTCCCTATGATTGGAAAAATATAGACAATCAGCCCTTTGCATTGACCATTTCACTTTATCCAGAAAAAATTCTGCTATGCGTATAAAAAAAGAGTATGCCTTTGGAAAGCACGGTGCATTCCGTTTCTTTCCGTCAGCATACTCTTTTTTATTTTCAGCGTCAAAAACGCCTGTTACACTTTTTCCGCAGATACACTGCGCTTAATCTGCACCAACAGCAGCACCAAGCTGACGCCCAGCAAAATATGGCCAATGCCGGCTATACCGGAAATGGCCGCGCTCATGCCGGAAGAAAGCTCCATTCTTAACACTTGCGTAATTCCTCTGACCACAAACATCACAGCGGTTAGATTAAGCCCAACATGGTACACTGCGAGTACACGCCCCGTAGCGGCTCCGGTGAAAGAAAAATTCTTTTCCAGCAGCAGCAAAAGCAGGAAAAAGACCATTCCCAGCAGGAAATAGTGTGTATGCACCACACCGAGCGTTGTCTTTTCCGTAAAGCCGTTAAATTTGGTAAACTCGCGGTAGAACACGCCGCCTACCATGGCAAGAATGGCATAAATCAAAGCTGTATTTACATATCGTTTCATTTTCATCTTGTTCCTTCCATCAGCATTCTTTTTTCATAGCAAAATATCCAATGAGTACCGTCCATACATAGGCACACGTTTTGGGAATCATCAGCATACCAATCGCAGGGACAGCGTCTGCCCACAGGACTACCGGAATATAGAACCCAAAGCTTAACACAATCGTCAGCCACATCCAGCGGAAAGCGCGATCCCCCTGCTCTTTTGCACTCCGATAAAACAGAACAATCACCAAAAGCCCCAGCATCGCAAAAGGAATATTGCGGTAAATTCCCCAAGAAAGCGGCGCCAATCCGCTTGCACGCAGAACAATGCCGCCGCTCATCATCACCGCCATAATCGCAAAGGCTTTTTTATCAAAAAATTTTAGAAAGAAATGTCGTTCCTCAAGATAGGCCGTGATGCGGGCGGTATGCTTTTTTACCAGTTTGCCAAATACAAATATTTGAAACACCGCAAACACCAGCGCCGACAGCACAAAGTTCCACACGGTGCGGTAGGCTGGATAGGCCATAAGGCCAATGCGAAGGATGTTAAATCCTGCTGCACTCCACACCAAGCAAGCCAAAAGCAGCAGGGTATTTCGTTTTACTTTCATAGCAGCCTCCTTGATTGAACACTGTTCAAGTTGCCTGTTAAAAAATTCCCACTGCACAGTGGGAATTTATCATTCATTGGCACAAAATTGAAAAAGCAAGCGCCGGTTCCTCATATAAAAGCGCCTGTGAACAACGTTCATTATAGTAGTGCTTTTTCTTTTTGTCAAGCCCCTGTCCGGCATATGAATTTCTTTTTTACTGCGGCGAATGAGCGCGAACCGCACGGTAAGCCATTTCCAAAAACACAAAGTTTAAAACGGCAAACACCATGAGATATACCGGCATGATGCCAATGCCGATATTTTGCTGGAGAAAGCCAAACACGGTAGGCATGAAGGTGCTTCCGATATAAGCGGACGCCATTTGAAGCCCGATGACACACGCGCTGTAAGTTCGGCCAAAATTCTGCGGGGCCATATGCTGAATGGCGGGGTAAATCGGCCCCATCCCCATGCCGATGATGAAAAAGCCTGCCATAGCAAGAAAATACCCTTCGTTTGGTATCCATACCAGAAGGATGCCGACCGCTTCGACCAAAAGACCCATGCAAATCATGTTGCGATCACCCAGTCGGTTGGCGATAAACCCCGCAATCAATCTTCCCACCATCAATCCGCCAAAAATGAGCGAACCAAAAGACGCAATCAGCTGGGGCTCCATTCCCTGCTTTGTACCGGCAAAATAGCTGGATGTCCACAAAAAGCAGGTAGCTTCCCCACCGCAGTAGGCAAAAAACGCAATCAATGTGGGAATTACACCAGGTACGCGAATTGCGTCACGCATTCTTGCGGAATGTTCGGTATTCTGCTCTTGCTGTGCATTGATTTTCCATAGCGGGAGAGAAAGAATGCAAGCTGCTAAAATACCGATTTGAATGAAAGCTGTCCAGCGGTATCCCTCATTCCAGCGTGCATAGGTCAGGGCAAGCGCCATAATATTCGGGCTGATGACTGCGCCGAGGCCGTAAAAGCAGTGCAGAAAGTGCATCACTCTGGACGAATAATTGCTTGCGACATAGTGATTCAGAGAAGCATCAATGGAACCTGCCCCTAATCCGTAGGGCACGGCAAAAAGAAGCAGTATCCAATATTGTTCCGCATACGAAAAGCCCACCAGCCCTACGACCGTAAGTGTAATAGAGCCAATGACAATCCACTTCGTTTCAAGCTTCTGAATCACTTTTGGGCTGAACAGCGAAGATAAAATTGTCATAAATGCAATGGTCATCGACACATATCCGGCATACGCAGACGGAACACCCATTGCTGTTTGCATCGTGGGCCATGCCGAGCCAAGCAGAGAATCCGGTAAACCCAAGCTGACAAAAGCTAAGTAAATTACCGCTAATAGTAAGGACGCCATGCGTTCATTCCTCTTTTCTATTCGTTGGTCTGTGCGCTGCTGCGCTCAGACGATTTTATCACACCTGCATGGTTTCTTCAAGCAGTATTTTTATGAAAATTTCTTCTTTTTTCTCACTGTGCAGCAAGCTTTGCCGTTACCTGTCCTTTGGTATCGGCTTCGATTTTGATTTCCACGGTGACAGCTTCACTCGTATTTCCAGCAAGGTCAATCACCTTATTGCATGGAGCATCCGCCGAAACGGTATATTGCTTTTGAAATGTATTGGCATCGGTTACATCAATTTGAAGGCTGCCGCTTTGACAGCCGGACTGAATTTCTATTTGATAGTCCGTGTCCGGCTGTAATTTCCATATTTTTTGATATTCGGTGTACTTTTCGTCATATTCTTCGGGATAAAAATGATATTCAAAGCTTTGCACCACCTCAAATGCTTCCGGTTTTTCCGCGGTACAGCCACAAGCGCCAAAGGCCAAGCCTGCAACCAACATAAATAGCATCCACTTCTTCATCGCTTACCGCCCTCCTGTATGAAAGCTTCCCTTATTACAAAAAGCGGCGCACTTTGGTACGCCGCTTGAGACTGTCGAAAAACTGCCGCCTGATTCAAAAAGAAGTCAGGCTGTAAG
>ERZ1643251.1540-NODE-1540-length-26014-cov-39.695058_pt1 | contig 26014 bp, 25 predicted proteins | sample MGYA00579261_ERZ1643251 | MGnify/ENA primary metagenome ERZ1643251 (study PRJEB29033, sample SAMEA4952267) | chicken gut metagenome | biome: Broiler Chicken; feature: Gastrointestinal Tract; material: Caecum | place: Ireland | collected 2018 | study: Broiler... | reverse complement strand
CTGTAGAATATTATACTTATTCAAAAGTTGCACTTGACTTTTTAATTAAAAAAAACTATAAATATTTTTTCAAACTATTTATAGTTTCATTTTGAAATTCTAAAAATTCTTTTGCTAGTTTAATAGTTTTTTTATCAGCAATTTCATCATATTGACTAATTTTCTTTTCCATATCTAATGTTCCCATTGATATACCTTTTATTAACATATCAGCAATACTAGCATCACTATTATCACTAATAACTTCTTTTTTTATCCCTAAACTTGATCCTATTTTAGCCATCATACCGATTGGCTTTGCCTTTACACCTTTCAATTGCTTTTTAATACTTTTATAATACTCTTCATATTTTTTTAATATATCTTCTAATGTTTTAATAATTTTATTATCTTTACCTTTTAATTCATTAATTAATTTTTCTATTGAATATTTTGCCATTTCACTATCTTGGTAAATATATTCTAATAATTCATTATTTTCATTCATAATATCATCTCCAACTATATTATGGAATTAAATAATTATTTTATACAAAAAAGGTGCATTAAGCACCAATTTGTTTTGCAACTTCGCTAGCGAAATCTTCTTCTCTTTTTTCCATTCCTTCGCCAACTTCAAATCTTACCATATTATCAATAGTACCACCATTATTTTTAACATAAGTTAAAACATTGATACTATCATCTTTAACGAAAGATTGTTCTTCTAAACATGATTCTTGATAGAATTTTAATAATCTACCTTCAACCATTTTTTCAGCTATATTAGCAGGTTTTCCTTCTTCCATAGCTTGTTTTTTAAGTACTTCTCTTTCATTATCAACTAATTCTTTAGCTAACTCATCTCTTCTTACAACAGTAGGTCTCATAGCTGCTGCATGCATTGCAACATCTTTAGCAACTTCTTCTGTTGTATTAGATAAAGTTACTAATACAGCAATTTTTCCACCCATGTGTAAATAAGAACCAAATACTTGATTATCTTCTTTAGTTAATTTTTCAAATCTTCTGAAAGATAACTTTTCACCAATTTTAGCTGTTTTACTAACAATTAAATCTTCGATAGTTTCTCCATCAACATTTAATTTTAAAACATCTTCATTAGTTTTAACATCATTATTAATAATAGCTTTTAAAATAGTATCTACTAATGATTTGAATTCTTCGTTTTTAGCAACAAAATCTGTTTCTGAATTTACTTCAACAATAACAGCTTTATTACCATCTATTAAAGTAGCAGCTAAACCTTCAGCAGCAATTCTATCTGCTTTTTTAGCAGCTTTACTAATTCCTTTTTCTCTTAACCAGTTGATAGCTTCATCTATAGAACCATTTGTGGCTTCTAAGGCTTTTTTACAATCAAGCATACCAGCACCAGTTGCTTCTCTTAATTCTTTTACTAAACTAGCACTTATCATTATTATCTCTCCTTATTTTAAAGCTTCTAATAATTCAGCTTTTTTCATAGTTGAATAACCTTTGATTTCTTTTTCTTTAGCTAAATCTCTTAATTCAGCTACAGTTAAAGATTCTAAATCAACTTTTTTTTCTTCAACTTTAGTTTCATTTTTTACTTCTTCTTTTACTTGTTTTTTTTCTTCTTTTTTGAAATCTTTTTTGTTAAAAGCTTTTTTTAATGGTTTATTTTCTTTTCTTGGTCTTTCTTCTCTTTTTTTAACTGTTTCTAAAGCTTTTTGCATAACTTCAGTAGCATTTTCTTCTTTTTTATCATTGGCATAATCAATTATTTCTCCACCATTTGCTTCGATAACTGCATTAGCCATAGCACTTGTAATTAATTTTACAGCTCTAATAGCATCATCATTAGCAGGTATTACATAATCAACCATATCAGGATCACAATTAGTATCAACAATTCCAAATACTGGAATATTTAATTTTCTTGCTTCTCTTATAGCAATTTCTTCTTTAGAAGGATCTACAATATATAAAGCTTGAGGTAATTTAGTCATTTCTCTAATACCACATAATAAGTTATCTAATTTAGCATATTCTTTCTTTAATCCAATAACTTCTTTTTTAGGTAATAAATCAAATGTTCCATCAGCTTCCATTTTTTCAATTTCTTCTAATCTTCTAATTCTTCTTCTAATTGTTTTGAAATTAGTTAAAGTTCCCCCTAACCATCTTTCAGTTACATAATAAGAATTTGATCTAATTGCTTCTTCTTTAATAGCTTCTTGAGCTTGTTTTCTAGTACCAACAAATAAAACTTTACCACCATTTGCAGTGATTTCTTTTAATGCTGCATAAGCTTCATCGATTTTTTTAGCTGTTTTTTGTAAATCGATAATATAGATTTCATCTCTAGAAGTATAGATGTATTCCTTCATTTTAGGGTTCCATCTTTTTGTTTGATGTCCAAAATGAACACCAGCTTCAAGTAAATAACTCATTGACACAACTGCCATTATTTAATTCCTCCTTTTGTTATTACTTCGAGATATTTCAAAATTACACCACTTAATATTAAGCACTAGGCATAAAAATCCATATCTGTGTATATTTACATTTTCTAATATAGCAATCCCCGAATGTAAGCGGTTTAAAAAAGCCACTAATATTATATCATAAAGTTTTTAAAAATAAACATATTTTTTTATAATTATATATATTTTTATAAAAAAGAAACTTTCGTTTCTATTAATCTAACGTATAAGGATTTTGAGCTGTTCCATCTCCACCTGTAAATTCTAAATTATTTTTTAGAAATATTACGGGTCGTACATAACCATTATTTGTAATGGTTTCAGCTCCTAAACCTCCAGACGGTCCAATAACGCGGACACTAGTTGAAATTGTTCTATTCATTGTCCAAAAATTTCCATATAGATTTGAATTTTCTATAGTATTCTCATCTACAAAATTTTTAATTAGATTCATATCAATATCATTACTGCAAAACATTTCTCCAACTGATGGTAATCCAACATTAGCTAACAATGTTTCATCTTTAATGGATACATAATTTGAACTTGATGGATAATCACCTATATAAAACGTTTTATTTTGACCATAACGATACATATTACTTATATTACTAGCAAAATTATTAAGAACTGTATAAATTGTGTGATTTGTAGTAATAGTAGATGTACTACCATATGAAGATGTATTTGGTAATAATCCATTTAATATTACTTTTACACTGTCATTATCTTTACTTACTACTCTAAACGAACACATATTATCACTTCCACATGCATTATCATTACCATTATATGGAACATTTATATATTCCCCAACTTGTATTTCATTAATATTTGTTACTCTAATTGAACTTTTATAACTTGAAGTTAAAGTCCCTTCTCCTTCAGTTACAATAATATTATTTATTTTTATTATTGATCGAACACCATAATTATGTGTAGTAGGAACATTTACATAATCCAATCCACTAACAATTCTAGTTTGACTATTATCATATCTATTTCCCAGCCAAAAATATTCATCAATATTTAAAAAAGAATTTATTCCGCCAGCTCTTTTATATTGATTTTCATTTAATAAACCCACTTTTTTAATCGTTGTTATTTCATTAACATTTGTGTATATTCCTACATTAAATGTACTATCTATTATATTTTTTTGAATTTTACTATCTAAACTATTCCAAAAATATTCATTTAACCATGTGTTTACATAACTTGAATTATATGTTTCTTCATTTGTCCATACACTACTTGCGGGTTGAATTGCTGTTAATGGTTGTTGCGTTATAAGTGTTAATGTATTTTCATTTGTATCAAATTCTATTACTCGCCATTGATGTCCTCCATACCATAAAAAGTTATTACTTACTTCTTCATTAGTTCCTTTATAATAATATATATTTTCATTTGTTGTGTCTTTTACTAATCCAGTTGTATTTGATTCATTATATTGACCTAATAAAACTTTTATTAATGGACCATATTTATAATATTCTTTACATTCATTATTTAAATTGTAACTATAAATATCATTCTCTATATTTATTTCAATTTTACTATCTTGTGGTATTTCATTACCTGTTACTGAATCATATACTTTAGTTGGTAAGTATTCTCCTTTAATTAATTCATTTACAGTTACACAATATTTATTTCCATTATATTTGGGATAATTATTGATGCTGTCACTAACATAAAGTCCTACAGCATTATAAAGTATTTCTTTACTTGCATCACTTATCTTACCTTTAGTACTTCTTATGGCATTTAATATTGGTGGGAATGCTAGTAAAGATATTATACCTAATATAATTACTACACCAATTAATTCTGTTAAGGTAAAAGCATTATTTTGTAAATGCCCCCCCCCCATTTTTGCTATTTGCTATTTTATTCATACTATCTAACTCCTATTCTTATATTTAAATTATACAATAATTTCTATTTAATTGTCAATTGATTAATATTTTAATTATTTATGAATATAATTTGATAGGTGAATATTTATGATAAATAAAAAAAGTATTTGGTTTTTAACTTTATTTAGTCTTATTTTAGTATTAAGTGTTTATTATATCACTATGCCAAGTGAATTATTAATTAGTACAAATGGTAATTATACAAAAGAAGAAGAGCCAACCACTAATGTTACCGAAAGTACTGTTTTAGTAGCATTAAGAGTAGAAGCAGAAGAAGAATTATTAAAAGAGATGGAAAATCTACAATTAATATTAAATGGAGATGGAACTATTGAAGAAAAAAATAAAGCTTTTGACAAAATGAAAGAATTAAATATGAATAAAGGTGAAGAAGAAAAATTAGAAAATAAAATAAAAGAAGTTTATAATTTAGAAAGTTTTGTAAAAATAAGAAATGGTCAAATTGAAGTTGTTGTAAAAAAAGAAGAAAATGATTCAACCTTAGCTAACAATATAATGCGAACTATTCAAGAATTATATGAAGAAGAAAAATATATAACGGTTAAGTTTGTTAAATAGGCTTTTTATTTCACTTATTTTCTTAAGGTACATAGAATAATATGAAGAACTATAAACCACCTTAAGGAAGTGAGGGAATTATGTCTAAAAGTGTTTTGACAAAAAGAGAAAAACAAGTTTTTGATTTGTTAGTATTAAATAAATCAACTGATCAAATAGCAAAAAAATTAGGTATAAGCGAAAAAACAGTTAGAAATCATATTTCTAATGTTATGCAAAAACTTGGTGTTAAAGGACGTGCTGGTGCTGTCATAGAACTTTTAAAATTAAAGGAAATTTCATTATAAAAAGGTATATATAACCTTTTTTTTCATAATATTAATTAGGTGATCGTATGTTAAAGAAAAAGATGATAAGAAAAATTATTATCTCCACATCTGCTTTATTCGCATTATTTTTAATTTATTTAATACCTAACGAAGAATTAGATATAAAACAAAGTTTAGAATATATTGATTTAGATGTTACTACGAATAATATCTATTTATTAGATGAATATAGTTATTTAGGTAAAACTGAAGTTGTTGTAAATAGTAAAACAACTGAAGATAAAGTTAAAGAGTTAGTCGAAGTTTTAATAAATGGTGGTGTTGGGGAAAATAAAATACCAAATGGATTTAAATCAATATTGCCTAGTGAAACTAAAATATTAAGTATTAAATATGAAGATAATTTAATTAAGATAGATTTTTCTAAAGATTTATTAAATATTAGTAAAGAATTAGAAGAGAAAATGATTGAAGCTTTAGTTTATACAATAACTTCAGTTGATGAAGTAGAAAAAGTAATAATCTATGTTGAAGGAAATATTTTAACTAAATTACCTCAAACAAATATAACCTTACCTAGTACTTTAGATAGAAATTTTGGTATTAACAAAACTTATGATTTTACAAATACTAAAGATATTAACCAAGTAACAATTTACTATTTAAATAAACATAATGATGATTATTATTACGTTCCAGTTACTAAATATTTAAATGATAATAGAGACAAAATAAAAATAATAATTGATGAATTAACTAGTACCAATACTTATAATACTAACTTATTAAGCTATTTAAATAGTAATACCGAGCTTTTAGCTATAGAAGAACAACCTGATATTTTAGAATTAACATTTAATTCCTATATATTTTCTGATGTTGGCAGTAAAGATATTTTAGAAGAAGTAGTTTATACTATTTGTTTATCTGTTAAAGATAATTATGATGTTAGTGAAGTTGTTATAAAAACTGAAGATGAAGAAATATTAAAAAATGTTTTAAAAGAAATAAAATAATTTAATTTTATTAATGTGAAAAAATATGATTAATTATCAAAAAATAGTTACCTAAAATAACTATTTTTTATTAACTTTATGTTCTATTTTATCCCAAGATATATTCTTTTTAAATAATGCAATTAAAGCACAATAAACATAAGTAGTTAAATATATTGGATTATAAAATATAGTTTTAATTTTCATTTTTCTACTTAAATCTAATTTATCTTTTTTTATCATTTTATATGTTATTATCATCATAATCAAATAAGATAATAGTATTATTGATATCAAACTAATAAGTGAAATAGCATTATAATTAATAAATAATATTATTATATTTTTTATCATATATATAACTATACCGATAATTATATATATAAACGCTCTAACACCTAAACAAACACTATATTTAGATCCATAATTAGGCTGCCTTAAATCTTTTAAAATTAAAGGAATATATTTTTTTCTTGACTCAAAATAACCTTTTATCCATCTTACCCTTTGCTTTATTGTTTGATTAAATTTAGTTGGTTGCTCATCGTAAAATATTGCCTTATCATTATAATATGAAGTCATATTATTTAAAATAGAATATAAATTTAATTCATAATCTTCAGTTAATGTATGAAAAGGATATCCTTGCCATTTTTTTATCCAAGAACCTCTAATATAAAACCCAGTCCCAGATATTAATATATTAACATTATGTTTATTTCTAAAATCATTACCTAAAGTATTAATCATTGAAAATGTTAAACTTGAACAAGCAGATATTATATTATCGTTACCATTTTTACAATTTCTATACCCTACTCCAATATCATAACCTTGTTCATAAGTTTTTTTCATTTCTTTAAAGAAATTTTTATCTACAATATTATCAGCATCAAAAATAAAATATAAATTATAATCTTTTATTTGTTTAATAGCTTCATCTAAAGCATAACCTTTTCTTTGTCTTTTAGTTGTTCTTAATATTACATTTGCTTGATATTTATTACAAATATCCACAGTTTTATCTTTCATATCTTCAACTATAACATAAACATCATGCATATTTACAGATAATTCTAAACTTTTTAATAATCCTTCTATAACTTTACTTTCATCTCTAGCAGGAATTAAAACACAAAAATCATAATCATCATCTTTTTTAATTACTGTATTTTTATTTCTTCTAATATTTATATTACCTAATATTAATAAAATAATTCCTAAAGATATAAACACCAAACATATTAAATCAATCATTTTTAATCTCCTTTTGTAAATGACATATTAGGAAAATATTTTTCCAAAAATTCATCAGGATAATGTTTATCCAAAAATCTACCATATGGTGTAAAAGGTGGTATGTTATTATTCCTTAAATTTTGTCTTATTATAGCTGACCAAGAAATAGTCATATTAATAGCCATAAAAACAATTAAAATATTAGTCAATAACTTACCTAAATTATATGGTATTTTTTCTATTTTAGAAGATAAAAAAGGATATAAATATTTAACAAATAAAAAACTAAACAATCCCCAAATTACCATAAACGGAATTGTTGTTCTTCCATGAATATTTAAAAATCTATTAGAATAATCCCACGATATAGAATTTGTAAAAGTTTCTTGTAAAAAACCAATAAAATATTCAATTCCTCCACCTAATAAAGCACCATAAAGAATAGTCTGATACCATTTATGATTTTTATCAACTAACAAACTTACAATTATAACGGCTCCAAAACCATAAATAACATTGAATGGACCATATATTACTCCTCTTCTATATTCCCAAACAATATTACCCGTTTTTGAGTAAACCAATAATAAATTTAATATTTCTTCATAAAAAGATCCTATAATTGATCCTATAATAAAAATCGCAAACAATTTGTCAAAACAAATTCCTTTTGCAAAAACATTTTTATTTTCTTTAAAATATTTCATATAACCAACCACTTCTGGTATTATTATACTATATATTATTTAAAATAACAAATTACAAATTTGTCATAATTAAAAGAATAGTTTTATCTATTCTTTTAATACTTTATAATTTTGATTCTATTTCATCTGCTGTTTTACTTACTTGAGTAGCAATTGCTTTTGCATCAATGGCTCCTTGAACAATTCCATAAACTATATTAGCAATTCCAATTGTTACTAGTGCAATTATCTGAATTGTTACATTTTCATTAGCCGTAAATAAAGTAGTAACTGCGATAATATCGGTTAATATAGTTGCAATAAATTTTCTAGACTTCATTTTTTCTAACATTATATATCGCCTCACTTTTTAAATATTTTTAATATAAAATTAACAATTGACTTCATAATTTTGATAAATATATTTTCTTTTTTTATAACTTCTTCTATAGGTTGTGTTATTTCTTCTGACGGTTTATCTATAACATGATCATCATCTTTAACTGGAATTTCTTCTACAACATCTTCTTTTTGATCTATTTCTTCAGATGGTAAACTATTTATTTTTTTATTATCGTTTGGATTTATCCAAGCTCCTGCAACCCCTATTTTTTTAGTAACATTAATCATACCATTTGCCTCATTAAAAATATAATAAACACCTTTTGAATAATATCCTCTTGAGTTTTTATTATTTTTAGCATCACTAGCATTGTTATAAATTAATATTTTATCTACAATTATTTCATATGTTTTTGTAATTTGTTTTAAATATTTTACTTTTTTTATATCATCATTATGAACAAATTGTCCATCATATACATATAAATAATCTAAAGGATTAACTCTAGTACCATTTAACGACATTCTAAAGTGATCATGATTAGCTGTCGAAGTACCAGTTGATCCTATTTCACCTATAATAGTTCCCATTGGATAAGTTTTACCTATAACTAAACTACTTTGTTTTTTTAAATGACCATCAGCCATTACAAAAGTACCTCTTTTATCCTTTGCTTGATATTCCACAGCATAACCATAATCTGAATAATATGTATTTTTTAATATTTTAGCTTCACAAGGTAAATAAGCATATTTATTTACTTTTCCTGAAACAGTTCCAGCATTATCAATTGCTTGATGTTTACTTGAAAAATATTGAGTGATTCCTATTCTATCCCATGGAAATTTAAAATATATTATTTCATTTTGTTTCATATTTCACCTCTTTCTATATCAATATATTATGAAGTGTTTTATAACAATGAATAATTATATTATCTATGATAAAATGGAATTTTAATATATTTTATTGATTTTTATTTCATTTCATAATATCATTATTAATGAGAGATATAAAATTATTTTAAGAGGGTGCTTATTCTACATATAAATAATTTGATTAAAAATAAGTTAAATAAAAGAGATGTAGGATATAATGAAAAAAATATTAGGTATAGGATTAATCATGCTTTCAATCATTGGACTTACTGGATGCGAAGAAAACGTTCCTCAAGATGATAGTGGAAATGAAAAAAAACAATTTAATATTTCAGAAACTGCTACAATAAATGATACAAAAATTAAAATAAGTTCTATTAAAAAAAATGTTCTTTGGAATATGATGATGAATGTCAAAGCTATACAAAACCTGATTATGCATTTAGGAGTTTTTTGGGAGTATAATTAAAAATATATAATAAAAAAGCCTTTATTTTTAAAGACTTTTATTTATATAATGGTGTCCCAGAAGGGATTCGAACCCCTGACCGCTGCCTTAGAAGGGCATTGCTCTATCCAACTGAGCTACTGAGACAACTACATGTTCATTATACTACATAAATTTAGATTATTCAAGTGTTTTTGTTAATTTTTTTAAAATTTTTGATATAATTAATTAAAGAAGGGTGATTATTTTGAAAAAAGTTAAAAAAGCTGTCATACCAGTAGCAGGTATGGGAACTAGATTTTTACCAGTTACAAAATCAGTTCCAAAAGAAATGCTACCAATTATTGATAAACCAACTTTACAATACATTGTAGAAGAATGCGTTAATAGTGGAATTGAAGAAATATTATTTATCACAAGTCCATATAAAAGAAACGTAGAAGATCATTTTGATCAAAGTTTTGAATTAGAAACTAGATTAGAAAGAAATAATAAATTAAAAGAATTAGAAATAGTTAAAAATATTTCTAAAATGTGTAAAATATATTATACTAGACAAGGAGAACCACTAGGTAGTGGACATGCTATTAAGTTAGCCAAATCATTCATAGGCGATGAACCATTTGCTGTTTTATATGGTGATGATTTAATGAAATCTGAAACACCAGTTTTAAAACAATTAATTGAAGTTTACGAAAAATACGATGCTAATGTAATAGGTGTTCAAGAAGTTGATAGAAATTTAGTATATAAATATGGAATTATTGAATTTGAAAATGGTGACAAAATTAAAAGTATTATTGAAAAACCTAGTGTTGAAGAAGCACCAAGCAATTTTGCAGGTTTAGGTAGATATATTGTTAAGCCAGAAATATTTGATGAATTAGATAAATTAGATAAAGGTAAAGGAAATGAATATCAATTTACCGATGGTATGTTAAACTTAATGAAAAGACAAAATTTTTATGCTTGTAAATTTAAAGGAAAATATTATGATATTGGAAATCAATTAGGTTATTTAAAAGCCAATATTACTTTTGCTCTAGATAGAGATGACTTAAAAGATGATTTAAAACAATATTTAAAGGAGATCAAATGATCTCCTTTTTAATTAAACTAATAAATTCATCGATTGAAACTGAAATAGTTTCTTCACTACCATGTTTTCTATAACTAATAGTATTATTATCTACTTCTTTTTGACCTAAAATTAAAGTATAAGGATATTTTTTAACTACACTTTCCCTCATTCTATATCCAACTTTTTCTTCTCTATCATCTAAATTAACTCTAAAATTATTTTCTAATAATAAGTTATATATTTTTTTTGAATACTCTAAATGATGTTCGTTATTAACAGGAATAATATTAACTTGAACTGGTGAAAGCCAAGTTGGAAATACACCAGCATAATGTTCTGTAATAATACCAATAAATCTTTCAATTGATCCAAATATTACACGATGTAACATAATTGGTCTTTTTTTAGTACCATCACTTGCAATGTAAGTCAAATCAAATCTTTCAGGTAAATTCATATCTAATTGAATTGTTCCACATTGCCATACTCTTCCTAATGAATCTTTGACATGAAAATCTAATTTAGGCCCATAAAATGCTCCATCTCCAGGATTAATTTTAAATTCTTTACCTGCTTTTTTACAAGCATTTTTTAAAGCATCTTCAGATTTGTTCCATATATTTATATCGCCAATATATTTATCTGGTCTTGTAGATAATTCAATATCATATGATAAATTAAAAATTTTATATACGCGATCAATAAAATTAATTAATCTGATAATTTCTGATTCGATTTGATCTTCTGTCATGAATATGTGAGCATCATCCTGAGTAAATGTTCTTACTCTAAATAAACCATTTAAAGCACCACTAGCTTCATGACGATGAACGTGACCAAGTTCTCCTATACGTAATGGTAAATCTTTATAAGAATGCAATTCACTTTTATAAATCAACATACCTCCTGGACAGTTCATCGGCTTAATAGCAAATTCTTTATCATCAATCATAGAAGTATACATATTTTCTTTATAGTTTGCCCAGTGACCTGAAACTTCCCATAAATCTCTATTTAACATTATAGGAGTATTTACAAATAAATAACCTTCTTTAGTATGTTCTCTATACCAAAAATCTTCTAATTGTCTCCTTAAAATCATTCCATTAGGTAACCAAAAAGGAAATCCAGGGCCATATTCACTAAACATAAATAATCCTAATTCTTTACCAATTTTTTTATGATCTCTTTTTTTGGCTTCTTCAATATAATTTAAATATTCTACTAAATCTTCTTCATTTTCAAAACAAACACCATATATTCTTTGTAACATTTTATTTTTAGAATTACCTTTAAAATAAGCACCACTTACTTTAATTAATTTAAAATGTTTTAATTGTTTAACAGATTCAACATGTGGTCCACGACAAAGATCAGTAAAATCACCTTGAGTATAACATGATATAACTGTATCATCTGACATATTATTAATTAAATCTATTTTATATGGATCATTTTTAAATTTTTCTAAAGCTTCTTCTCTACTCAATTCTTCTCTATAAATTCTTTTACCATCTTTAGAAATTTTTTTCATTTCTTTTTCTATTTTATCTAAATCTTCTTCTTTAATAACATCTTCACCTAAATCAATATCGTAATAAAATCCCTCTTCTATTACCGGTCCTACCCAAAATAAAGCTTTTGGATATAAATGTTTAACTGCTTGCGCTAAAAGATGAGCACAACTATGATTCATTACATTTAATTTTTCATCTTCTTTAATATTTTTTAACATAACTTTTTCCTCCTAATTCTTCAATAGACGATTGCCTATTAACTTCTTCTAAAATTGTTATAGTATCTAAGATTTCATATTGATGATGCAATAAAACCTGCAATTCATTCCACATACCAACTAACTTTGCACAATTTTTTACTTTAATTTTTCTTAAAACATTTATTTGTTCATTGATATCATCTAAAGTACCAATTTTCTTTAATAAAAATGGATTAATATAAGGTGCCATATTCCCATGCTTATCTCTAACTAAAATTATTTTACCACTTAATACCATCTCTCTATTTGTATCAGCAAAATCATATGATACACATATTACATAAGGTATATTAAATGATTTTAATTCTTTGTGCGTTAAATTTTTGCATTCAATAAAATTGCCATCATTTAGATATAATGTAATAAAATCCTCCATTCTTATTGTATTTTTAACTTTGTCTACATAATCTAAATTTCTTTTCCCCATACTACATACTCCCCACTAAAAAAACACTCCCTACTATAAAGGAGTGTTATAAACACGGTACCATCCTATTTTGGACTTAATTAAAATAACGGCATTACCCGGAAATCTCTTTCGAGCTCTACTTATAGGTAGTAACTTCTAACTCTTATTTATTGGTCTTACACCATCACCAACTCGCTTTAAATAGATTATTAAAAGTCATGTCCTAATCAACGTATTTAACTATATTTTAACACATAACTCATATTTGTCAATAAGTTTTAATATTTAAATTATATAAATTATTAATTTTATCTCCTTTATCTTTAGGAATTGTTATTGTATTCTTATCACCATCAGATATATAACGATTATTTTCTAATATATCAAAATTCATTTCAATATCAAATTCTTTACCATTATTATCATAAGCACGAATTCTTTTCAAAAAAGTTTTATCAAAATTTTTATTAAATGGTGAATAATCAGCTTCCCATCCTACTCTTAAAGTAGCTATTGTATTATATTCTTTATCGTTATAAATGCCACTTAAAATAGAATTAAAATTTTCATGATCTTTATCATAAGGTGAACCAAAAGGAAGTGCCACAATATTAACATATTTACCAGGTATATATTTATCTAATAAATTGTACATACTTCCTACTTCTTGAACTGATTTGTCTTTAGAAACAGTTGTAAAGTCAACATGTGAATAAGTATGATTACCTATATCATAACCATTATCTATTAACCAATTTAATATTTTTTCATTATATTCACTTTGATTAAATAATCCACCATTTATAAAGAAAGTGGCTGTTACATTATAATCATGATATTTTTGTTTAAATGATTCTAATACTCCAACAGCACAATTAGGATCAATTATTATATTACCATCAGAATCTAATCCTGTAACTTTTAAATTATTGGATAAACCATCATCAAAAGTAATTATAATAGGACTATAACCGGCTTCTACATCAATAATACCATTAACATAATCTTCTAATCTAATCATACGATAACCAGAATTATAGTAAAATTCTAAATCATTTTTAAAAGCTTCTGTCGTTCTTTGATATCCATCTTTATCAACATTTCCTCCAGTATATTCATTGTCAGTTATATTATGAATTCCATGATACATCATAATAGGAACATTACCAGATTCATCAACTTTTAATTCTTCATAATTGATACCTTTTGAAATATAAATAATTAAATTATCATTTTCATTTATTTCACTATTTACTTCAATGCTTTGTTTAAAAATTTTATCTTTTTCATAACTATTACTTTCTTCTTTAAATTCTAAATTTAAATTGTGTTTATCAGCAAAAATAATAGCTTCTTCTTTAGTTTTACCTACTAAATCAATCATTAAATTTTTAGAATCACTTTTAGGAATTAAAAAATATATTGCTATAAAAGCCAAAATAACCAATACTATTAATAATATTAAAACTTTATTTATTTTTTTCATTTTACCACCAATATATATTATACACCCAATCATTAAATTTATAAATACATAAACTATTATAGGTGATTAAAATGTTTAGAAGATGGAATCATGGAACTTGGTGTTTATGCTTAATTGGATTAATTATTGTATTTTGCTGGCAAGTAATTATTACCTTTTTCATAATTACTAGATTTAATTTGTTTTTATTATTTTTATTATGGTTATTCATTTTATATACATTATTTAGAGTAATATGGTGAAATTAATTTTTCAGTCTTATACATAATATCCATTTGATTACTTATCTCTTTTGTTTGTTCATAAATAGATTTATCAAAATCTATTTTAGGAGGTAGTGCAATCAAAATAAAAAATAATTTTTTTTCATCTTTTTGAAGAGGATAATTTTGCTCATATTGTTTTAATATTTCGCTAAAATCAAAATCTAGTGCATGCCTTTTATATAGAATATATAAATCAAAAATAGGAATTCCTATTTTTGATTTGTCCCAACTAATCAAATAAGAACTATCCATTTTAAAAAAATGACTTAAATCTAAATTATTATGTAAAACTACTACTCTTTGTTTTGTTTTATCTTTTATTAATTCATACCAATTTTCTATTTCCTCTTTACAAAAATTTAACGCAATAAATATTCTTGATATATTACGAGCTAATAAATATTCACTTGGACTCATATAAATATGTGACTCAATTAACGTAATTATATCATTATAATAACTTTCTAAATATTCAATATTATTTTTTATATCTTCATATATTTGTTTATAATCATCATAGTCTATTTCTTTATAATGTGTTGTTTTATTATGTAATAAACTAATTAAATTTATTAAATCTAACATTTTTTGTTCATTTGGATAGTCTAATTCTTCAATGTATTCAGATATTTCATATTCTTCATCTTCATCACTAATTATTTTAGGATAATAATTAAAACTACGTGACTTTAAATAGTCGAAAATTTTTTTATTTTTATTATTTTTCTTAACTACAAATCGCCCCATCTCTGTATCAATAATGGTAGCTTTGCCATTTTTAATATAGCGATGGGGTTTTATATTATATTTTTTTAATATTTCGCTAATTTGTTTCATATAAAGATGGAATTATTAATTTATCGCCTATTTTAATATCACTAATATCATTATATTGTTCTAATACTTCTTTAGATATATTATATTTTAAAATTATACTTTCAATCGTATCATTTTCTTTAACAATACAAACACGATATGTTGAATATGTTTCATTACTATCATCAAAGCTATCAAACAAATTTTTTACATCTTCTGTATCAATTCTTGACATTTCTTCTTTGTCATCTTCTTTAACAACTGCCTCTACTTTTTCTTTCTCATACTTAAAAGGTGGTAGTGTTTCTTCTAAATTATCTAATCCTATTTCAATAGCTACACTTAAAATATTATTATTTATTATCTCATAATAAAAATCGTCAATATCAATAGTCATATTTTCTAAATTATACCTATCACTCATTTCAATATTAACAGGTATATTAAACTTAAATTCTTCTGTATTAACACTTGTATCATTAATTTTATAACTACCACTTACAATTAGATTTCCCTTAATAACTCTATCTTCTAAATTTAATTCATGATCTAAAGCAATACTTACTATTTCAGCTAAATGATTTTTAAAATTCAATTCTTTTTTTAAAGGTACTGTTTTTTTCATATTATCACTCCTAATTAAGTATATGAAAAAAAAGAAGTTTTAGTCTTATTTAATTTATTTTTATAAAAATCTTTTTTCATAAGACGCATTACTTCTTAATACAAATAATTTGTCATCAAAACTTTTTTCTAACAACATAGCTGCATTTTTCTTATTCAACATAATAATTTTCTTTAATCTTTCAATAAATGTTTTATTTTTTAAAATTTCAGGATATTCATGAATTATTGCATTTACACTAGCAAAATAATATTCATTCATTATTAATTCATTTGCTTTTTCCAAAAATGATTGTTCATCTAATTCATTTAAATGAAACATCAATATAGGAAAATCAAATCCAATTGATCTTTTTATAAATGTTTTAAATTTATTTATATATCTTTCACTAGAATTTTTTAAACCATATCTTTTATTTATTTCATTAAGATAAAAACGATTATTTGTAACATTTATAAAACTATTTAAAGATTTAATTATTATATTATACATTTTTATACAACTATTTTTAAATTCTAAATCATCATCAGAAATAAAATTTCTAATTCTAGATATTATTGTATAAACTCTTTGTTTTTCTTCAGATTCTAATAGTTGTGATTGAATGCACATATCAACATAATCAGCAAACATATCAACAAACTTGATGTTTTTAGTGTACTCATCATATTTATGATTTAAAAAATCATCATACATTTTTTCATTGAATAAAATCCCCTGAATAAGTTTGATATAAAAATAATGTTCAAAATTTTTGTCATTTTCCATTTTTTATCACCTCATAAACTTCTTTAAATTCTTTTACCATTATAAATTTAATATTTTCTGTTACTTCTTTTGGAATATCATTTAGTTGATCTAAATTATCTTTAGGTATAATTATTGTTTTTATACCAGCTCGTAATGCACCAATAACTTTTTCTTTTAAACCACCTATCGCTAAAACATGACCCCTTAAAGTTATTTCTCCCGTTAAAGCTATATCACTAGATATTTTTTTATTAGTTAACGCACTAATAATAGCTAATGTTAAAGCAATACCTGCACTTGGACCATCTTTTTTTATTGCGCCTTCAGGTACATGAATATGAATATCATTATTAGTTAAAACTTCATAATTAATGCCATATTTTTTATAATTAGCTTTTACATAATTTAAAGCAATAGTTGCGCTTTCTTTCATAACATTACCCAAGTTTCCTGTCAAAACTAAATTACCTTTACCTTTAAAATAATTTACTTCTATAGGTAAAATGTCTCCACCATAAATTGTATAAGCCAATCCATTTACTACACCAACCTGAGATTTAGATTTTTTATTATATTTATATTTTTCATTACCTAAATATTTTAATATACTTTTATTATTTATATTAATTTTATTAATTTTAATATTGTTTAAAACTATTTGAGTAACTATTTTTCTTATTATTTTATCTAATTGTCGCTCTAATTCTCTTACTCCTGCTTCTTTAGTATAATTTCTTATTATTTTTAAAATAGTATCCTGATTAATATTAACAAAATTTTCTTTTAATCCATTATTTTTTAATATTTTTGGTAATAAATACTTATAAGCAATATCCACTTTTTCTAATTCTGTATATCCTGATATATTAACTATTTCTAATCTATCTTTTAAAGCTTCTGGAATATCTTCAATATAATTAGCTGTCAAAATAAATAAAACATTAGATAAATCAAATTCTTCTTCAATATAATTATCACTAAAATATTTATTTTGCTCTTTATCTAAAATATTTAATAATGTACTTGCAGGATCGCCATGATAATCCTTATTCATTTTATCAATTTCATCTATTAACATTAAAGGATTATTTGTTTTAGCTTTTTTCAATGATGTTATTATTCGTCCTGGACTAGCTCCGATATATGTTTTACGATGACCTATTATTTCAGCCTCATCACTTATACCACCAACTGATATTTTTACAAAATTTCTATTAATTGCTTTAGCTATAGAAATAGCTAATGAAGTTTTTCCTACACCTGGTGGGCCAACTAAACATATAACTGGTCCATTAGAATTATTATTCATTTGTCTAACTGCTAAATACTCTATTATTCTTTCCTTTACTTCTTTTAACCCATAATGAGAATTATCTAAAATTTCTTTTACCTTTTTTAAAACTTTATTATCAGTAGTAAAATTATTCCAAGGTAAATTTAATAGCCAATCTATATAATCCCTTATTACATTAGATTCAGGTGAAAGATTACTATTTTTTTCATATCTGTCTAATTCATATTTTAATCTTTCTTTTATTTTTTTAGGACAATCTAATTGTTCAATTTTTTTCTTTAAATTTTCAACTTCTACATCTTTAGAAGAATATTCACCTAATTCTTCTTTTATAAATCTTAATTTTTCTTTTAAAATAAATTCCTTTTGATTGTCGTCTAATTCCTTTTTTACTTTTAAATCCAAATTTCTTTCTATTTGAAATTTTTCTTTTTCTAAATAAATATCTTGTAATAACATTTCCGCGCGCTTTAAAGAATCAACAGTTTTTAAATATTCCATAATTCTTTTTCTATCAGTAATTACATTAGAAGTGATTATATCAACAAATTTACTTAAGTCTTTTTCCTTTTCAATTACATCTAAAATACTATTACTAACATAAGGAATTAACTTTATATATTCTTTTAATTCCTTTTTCAATTTAGATATTATTATATCTTCATTTTCTATTTTTGAAATATTAAATTCACTAACAATTGATTCTAATGGTTCGTTGGTTTTAGAAAGATTTAAAAATTCTACAATCTTTACTCGTTTTATTCCTACTATCTCTATTCTAGTATTACCATTAGGAAGTTCTAAATTATTTTTTATTTTAGCTAAAACGCCTATTTCTTTGTTTGTACTATATTCGCTAACAACTAATATATTATTGTTATGAAATAGTAATGACATATCAATTACGTTATTATCAGTGTTTTTTGAATCAAATTCTAACTTTAATTTATTATTAGGTAATAAAATTATCCCATTCAAGAGAATTACTGGCAAGTTATATTTTTTCAAAAAAACCACTTCCTTCAAAACTGTTACTTATTATAACACAAAAAAAGAATTATTCATCCAATAATTCTGCAATATTTAAAATCTTTAAATCTTTTGAATTAATATATTCAATTATAAGCGGTAATTCATTAATTACAGCATCATTTATTTTTAAGGAAATAATGCTTCCATTAACTAAATTTTGTTTAATTGTAATTAAAGGATTATTTTTCACTATGATATTAGGCATAATAGTATAACTTTTATTTTGTTTACATATATTTAATGTTTCATCATTTTCTAATTCAACATAACAATAAGAATCATTTTGATTACCAATTTTGGTAACAATTGTATTCATCCAACTAACACCATTTACTTTGTAATCATAATTATAACCCAAATTACCAACTATATGACCTTCTTCAATTAATGAAATTACTTTGTTATTATTATCTTCAAACCAATTACCATCAGTAAAAAAATTAGCTTTTATATCATATTTATCTAAAATAGCAAGTAATTTATTTATATCATTATATTGTTCAACTAAAAATATCAAACTAATAGCATTTTTACTACTTTTAATTATATATTTATCATAATTATTTTTAACACTTATTGTAGGTTTTATTTTTTCATATACTAATAAATTAGTATTAAATTGATTAGTTTTTTTCATTTTTTTATAACTTTCTTGGATATCAATTTGACTACCAGATACTCCTGTTATAATAGTATTTTCATTTATTATAGCGTTTATTGGTTCTGTTTTATATTGATCTTCAATATTTTTTATTTGTTCTAAAATATCATCATTTTCTTTTATAACAGTTGTTATTTTATTAGTATAAACAAAAGTAAATAATATTAAAGTTAAAAAACCGATACTTTCAAATATTTTTTTCATTTTTTCACCTATTTAAATATATGAAATATTTCACTTTTTTTTCTATATTTCATAGACTAAATTGAAAGGAGTTTTATTATGTATCCTAATTATCAAAATATGAATTATAAAAATAATTCACAATATCCAATAGATGAAAGATTTATTGGTGGATTTGCCTTTCCATTCTTATTAGGTGGTGTAACTGGAGCTGCATTAGCACCTAATTTCTGGCGTCCACCATATAACCGTCCTATTTATCCATACCCACCATATCCATACTATGGACCATATTATCGATAAAAAAATAGTAGATTAACTTCTACTATTTTGCTTCTTCTTGAGCTCTTGTTTCTCTAATTACAATAACTTTAATAGTTCCTGGATATTGTAAAGTTTCTTCAATCTTATTTTTAATATCACGAGCAACTTTATAACTTGCTGCATCATCAATTTTATCAGGTTTAACGATTACTCTTAATTCTCTACCAGCTTGCATAGCATATGATTTTTCTACACCTGGTATTTCATTTCCAATACTTTCTAATTCTTGTAATCTTTGAACATAATTTTCTAATGAATCATTTCTAGCACCAGGACGTGATGCGGATAAAGCATCAGCTATTGCAACTAAAACAGAGATAACACTTGTTGCATCTTTATCACCATGATGTGATTCAATGGCATTAATTACAATGTCATTTTCTTTATATTTTTTAGCTAAAGAAGCACCTAAATCAACATGTGATCCTTCTACTTCATGATCAATAGCTTTACCAATATCATGGAATAAACCGGCTCTTTTAGCTAAAGCAACATTTTCTCCTAATTCACCAGCCATAATACCAGCTAAATGGGCAACTTCAATTGAATGTTTTAAAGCATTTTGACCAAAACTTGTTCTAAAATATAACTTACCCAATAATTCTTGTAATTCAGGATCAACTTTAGTTATACCTAATTCAAATAAAGCTTCTTCACCATATTCCAATAATTTTAATTTCATTTCTTTTACTGTTTTATCATATATTTCTTCAATTCTTCCAGGATGAATTCTTCCATCTTTAATTAAAGCTTCAATTGCAACTCTTGCAATTTCTCTTCGATATGGATCAAAACTTGATAAAACAATAGCTTCTGGTGTATCATCAATTATTAAATCAACTCCAGTTACAGCTTCAATAGATCTAATATTTCTACCTTCTCTACCTATTAATCTACCTTTCATATCATCACTTGGTAAATTAACAACTGTAACAGTTTGATCTCCTGCTACATCACCAGCATACTTTTGCATAGCACTTATTAATAAACTTTTAGCTTTTTTATCAACTTCTAATTTTGCTTCTACTTCCCTATCTTTAATGTAAGCAGCAATTTCTAAATTCATCATTTCTTCTACTTTTTTAAGTACTAGATCTCTTGCTTCATTTTTAGAATATCCTGCTATTTTTTCTAGCAATTCAACTTGTTGTTTTTTAATATCCTCCACTTTATCTTGTTCTTTTTGAATTTCTCTTTGTTTATTTACTAAATTATTTTCTCTTTCTTCTAACATTTGTTCTCTATTTTGTAATGTTTGATCTCTTTTATCAATATTACTTTCTCTTAAAAGTAATCTTTCTTCAGATTCTTTTATTTCATTTTTTTTCTCTTTTATTTCTTTTTCAGTTTCTATTTTTAATTTATGTGCTTCTTCTTTAGCATCTAATAAATAATTTCTTTTTATTTTATCAGCTTCTTTATTAGCTTTATCAATTATTGATTCTGCTTTCTTACCTGATAAATTATTTTTAACATAATTTAGTACAATCATTATTATGATTCCGACAAAAAGTCCCAATATTATCAATAAAATGGAGAGTATAACATCGTTCATATATTACCTCCACTTTCTAGAGTTATTCACTCTATTACTATTTTAATATTTAAACAACAATAAGTCAAGCAAAAAATAGTAGATTTTTTTTCTAAAATATTGTATAATTATTTCTAGAATAGAAGGGTGATTAAATATGCTAGGAAAAATAGTATATATAAGTAATAACAGTGCGAATGTTCAAGTACCTCAAAATGTTAAGATTCCTACTAGTTTAATGAATATGCACGTTATTTTTGAAGATACAAACAAAAAAGTTTTAGGAGAAATTGACGATATTAGCAACGATTTAATTAGAATTAGATTTTTAGGAGAAATTGTTAATAATCAATTTGTTGGTGGTGTTATAAGAAAACCTACTATGGAATCTAAAGTACGAATGATTAACGCCGAAGAATTAAAAATAATAGTTGGCGAAAATAGTAAAGAAACATTTATGCTAGGAACTAGTGCTTTATATGATAATTATCCAATCATGGTAAATATTAATGATTTATTTTCTAATCATATGGCTATATTTGGTAATAGTGGTTCTGGTAAATCATGTGGTGTAGCAAGACTTTTACAAAATGTATTTGCTAATCCTAATTTTCAACCATATAAAGCAAATATTTTTATATTTGATGCTTATGGAGAATATCATAATGCATTCACCAATTTTAATCAAATTAATCCTAATTATCAATTTAAGTATTATACTACAAATAAACAAGATAAAAATGGACAACCTTTACAAATACCACTCTGGTTACTAGATAATGATGACTTTGCAATTTTATTAAGTGCTGATGATCATTCACAATTACCAATAATTGAACGAATGGTAAAATTAGTTAAAATATTTGCCTCTAGTGATGATATGTCTTTAAAATATAAAAATCATTTAATAGCCAAAGCTATAATGACTATTTTATACACTAACCAAAGTGCTAGTAGTAAAAGAAATGATGTTTTTGCTATTTTCAATTCTTGTTCTACTCCACAATTTAATCCAGATGCTGTAGTTCAAGGTGTTGGATATACCAGAAAATTTAGAGATTGCTTTTTAATTAATGATCAAGATAATTTTTCAGAAAGTGTTTTACTATCTGAATATGTTTCAAGTTTTATTGATGAAAATTTAGATCAATATGAAGAAGAAAAAATAAATTATTTTACATTAGAAGATTTAGAAAAGGCTCTAAATTTCACTTTAATATCAGAAGGATTATTACGTAACGAAAAAGCTTATAGTGGAGCTATTGCACTAAAAGTTAGACTACATTCTATTTTAATTAGTGAATATTCAAGATATTTTGCTGTTCCACAATTTATGACAAGAGATCAGTTTATAGCTAGTTTGATAACAAGTAATAATCGTAAGGCTCAAATTGTAAACTTTAATTTAGAAGATGTAGAAGATTGGTTTGCTAAATTTGTAACTAAAGCATACACTAAATTATTATTTAATTATGTTAAAGGTATGAGTAATCGTGCAACTATTCCATTTCATATATTCTTAGAAGAAGCTCATAGATATGTTCAAAAAGATAATGATACCTTCTTAATTGGTTATAATATATTTGATAGAGTTGCCAAAGAAGGAAGAAAATATGGTCTTATATTAGATTTGATTTCTCAAAGACCAGTTGAATTATCAGATACTGTTATATCACAAATGGCTAATTTCTTAATATTTAAAATCACTCACCCATTAGATGTTGAATATATTCAAAAAATGTTACCAAATATTAGTATGGATATAATTGAAAAGCAAAAAAGTTTACAACCCGGTACATGTATGGCCTTCGGACGAGCATTTAAAATTCCTATGATTGTAAGAATGCAAATGCCTAATCCAATGCCAGAAAGTAGCAACTGTAATATATTGGGAACATGGTAAAAAATTAAAAACTATTAACAAAGTATTTTGGTTAATAGTTTTTTTATGTATTATAAGAATTTACAAAAAAGTAAGTAGATATCACTTACTTAATATAAATTATTTTAATCGATATAAGCACTACAAACAGAAGTTTTCCAAGTAAGATCATAACAAGAACATCCAGAATGACAAGTTCCACTTGCGCGTGCATAAACATAGAAATAAACTGTTTTATTAGAATAACCTGAAATATTTAAATTTAAATTACCATTAAAATTTGTTGTTTGACCGCCAATATTAGCTTGTGCAATTCCACCTGCAGATCCATTACAATTAGCTCCACATTCATTAGTGCCACTGCATGAATCATTATATGCTCCAGATGAGTTTGCATGTAAATTTGTATAACGATAATTAGTAAAATATGTATTTAAATTATAACTACTTGATGTCCTAGAATTTTCAGAATTAGCTCCTGTAGATGCGGTTACACAACCACTCATAAAATAATAAGGAACTGATAACTTTGCAGCGCGTGAAGTAAGAATGGCACCAGAAGGTAATCTAATTTCACAATAATAATATGTCTTATGAATTGCAGGAGAAATTGATTCTTTAGCAATAGTATATATTCTACCAGTAGCACCGGATATTGGTGTTCCACCTGTTGCAGTTGTATTAGTTGTTTTATACCATTGATAAGTTGCTCCTGGAACATTGTTTAATGCAACTTCAAACGTTGCTGAAGAAACAGCGCTATTAACATTATAAGTAACAGAAACATCACTAGGTTGTTTTGTAATTTCTGGTGCTATTATCCAATTTGGCCTAATGATAATATCAAAATCAGGAACTTGAATTGATTTTTGGTTTGCCAATAAATTCATTACTGTTTCACCTTTAGTATTTAATACAACTGCACCGGAATATAAATAATTTGGGGAAGGCACAGCAGTAATTGTTACTGTTTCGCCCTTTCTAGCAGTATTTTTAGAAACTGAAATAGTTCCACCTGCTGTTTGCTGTACTGATATAGAAAAATATACTTTAAATACTTTTACTTCTAATATCAAAGTAGATGAGTTACCTTTATAATCATAAGCAGTATAAATTATTTGATAAGTACCTTCTTGTCCAACGTTCAACTTGTTATCAACATTTACAGTTGTTATATAAGGACTTCCTTCAAATACACTATTATCCGTTACTACAGCTTCTGGTACCGTAAATTCTGAATTTAATTCTAATGTTATTGTTTGATTTTCAGTTTTGCCATTTACCATTATAACTGGCGCTATATCATCGTATACTTCAACATTTCTTATTAAAGTTTGTTCATACATCCCTGAGGTAGCATAATATTTAATTTGATAAACTTTAAATGAATTAGTATTTATTTTATCAACTACTTCACCTTCACAAAAAATTTCAGTAAATATATTTACTTGTTCATCTTTAAATTTGTCTGTTACAGTTACCCCTAAATCTATATATTCATTACCAATTAAAACTTTATCATTTTCCTCGCCATTAAAAACTATTAAATCGTTTACTTCTTCTTTAGAAGTACATTCTTCATTGTAATTGTAAATATATTGATTATAGGTTTCACTATAGTTTATCACAACACAACCATCCATAGTCTTTGTTTCGTCTATAGGATTTATTATTTTATTATCATTCGTATCTTTTAAATATCCTGTTGAAATTAATTCTAAAACAGAAACATATTCTTCTTTTGCACTACTTATTTCCGGCAATCTATTAGAATTATTTATTGCCCAATTTTTTGCAGCTTCTATTATTATCTTGACTTGAGCATTATATGCATCAAGTTTACTATCTTTAATATTTTTATTAATTATAGGAAATGTAATTAATGTAATTACGCCTAAAATAATTATAATTCCTAATAATTCAGCAAGAGTAAATCCTTTTTTTATTTTTAATTTCATATTCCACACCCTATCTTATATATATAACAATTTTATAATAAACAAAATAAAATGTCAATTAATATAAAAAATATTGTTAATCCTTTTTTAAAAAGATACCTTATCATTAATAAAAAAGATTCCGATA